>ENA-UESL01000025-UESL01000025.1-human-gut-metagenome-genome-assembly--contig:-NODE-25-length-96599-cov-50.801765_pt1 | contig 96599 bp, 96 predicted proteins | sample MGYA00243008_ERZ508009 | MGnify/ENA primary metagenome ERZ508009 (study PRJEB26167, sample SAMN06115396) | human gut metagenome | host: Homo sapiens | place: China:Guangxi | collected 2016-06-08...
AAAGCCGACCACATCTATCTCGCAACCGACCTTGACCGCGAAGGGGAAGCCATTGCATGGCACCTGCGGGAAGTGATCGGTGGAGATGAAAAACGCTATAGCCGCGTGGTGTTCAACGAAATCACCAAAAATGCGATCCGTCAGGCTTTTGACAAGCCGGGCGAGCTGAATATCGATCGTGTTAACGCCCAGCAGGCGCGTCGCTTTATGGACCGCGTCGTGGGCTACATGGTTTCCCCGCTGCTGTGGAAAAAAATTGCCCGCGGTCTGTCCGCAGGCCGCGTTCAGTCGGTTGCTGTACGCCTGGTCGTGGAACGTGAACGCGAAATTAAAGCGTTCGTGCCGGAAGAGTTCTGGGAAATCGACGCCAGCACTACCACGCCGGGCGGCGATGCTCTGCCGCTGCAGGTGACGCATAAGCACGACAAGCCGTTCCGTCCGGTTAACCGCGATGAAACTATGGCTGCCGTTGCGCTGCTGAAGAAAGCCAGCTACAGCGTGCTGGAGCGTGAAGACAAACCGACCAGCAGCAAGCCTGGCGCGCCGTTTATTACCTCGACCTTGCAGCAGGCAGCCAGCACTCGCCTGGGCTTTGGGGTGAAGAAAACCATGATGATGGCGCAGCGCCTCTATGAGGCCGGTTACATCACCTATATGCGTACCGATTCAACGAACCTGAGCCAGGATGCGCTGAGCATGGTTCGCGGCTATATCGGCGATAACTTTGGCAAAAAATATCTGCCAGAGAACGCCAACCAGTACGCCAGCAAAGAAAACTCACAGGAAGCGCACGAAGCGATTCGTCCTTCTGACGTGAACGTGATGGCCGAAGATCTTAAAGGGATGGAAGCCGACGCGCTGAAACTGTATCAGCTGATCTGGCGCCAGTTCGTCGCCTGTCAGATGACGCCGGCGCAGTACGATTCCACCACGCTGACCGTCAAAGCCGGCGACTTTAAACTCAAAGCGCGCGGCCGTACTCTGCGGTTTGACGGCTGGACCAAAGTGATGCCGGCGCTGCGTAAAGGCGATGAAGATCGGACGTTACCGGTCGTCAACCAGGGCGAGAGCCTGAGCCTGGTCGAACTGACTCCGGCACAGCACTTTACCAAACCGCCTGCGCGCTTTAGCGAAGCCTCGCTGGTCAAAGAGCTGGAAAAACGGGGTATCGGCCGGCCGTCTACCTATGCGTCGATCATTTCGACCATTCAGGATCGCGGCTACGTGCGGGTGGAAAACCGCCGCTTCTACGCCGAGAAAATGGGTGAGATTGTCACCGATCGCCTGGAAGAGAACTTCCGCGATCTGATGAACTACGATTTTACCGCGCAAATGGAAGATCGCCTCGATCAGGTGGCGAATCATCAGGCCGAGTGGCGTCAGGTACTGGACCACTTCTTCGGTGACTTCACGACTCAGCTGGAAACGGCGGAGAAGGATCCGGAAGAGGGCGGCATGCAGCCGAACCCGATGGTGCTGACCAGCATCGACTGTCCGACCTGCGGTCGCCAGATGGGGATTCGCACGGCCAGCACCGGGGTATTCCTGGGCTGTTCAGGCTATGCGCTGCCGCCGAAAGAACGCTGCAAGACCACCATTAACCTGGTGCCGGAAAACGAAGTGCTCAACGTGCTGGAAGGCGACGATGCCGAAACCAACGCGCTGCGTGCCAAGCGTCGTTGCCAGAAGTGCGGCACGGCGATGGACAGCTACCTTATCGATCCTAAGCGCAAGCTGCACGTATGTGGTAACAACCCGACCTGCGACGGCTATGAGATCGAAGAGGGCGAGTTCCGCATCAAGGGTTACGACGGCCCGGTGGTTGAGTGTGAAAAATGTGGTTCTGAAATGCACCTGAAAATGGGGCGTTTTGGTAAGTACATGGCCTGCACCAACGACGAATGTAAGAATACGCGCAAAATTCTGCGTAACGGCGAAGTCGCTCCGCCGAAGGAAGATCCGGTTCCGTTACCGGAGCTGCCGTGTGAGAAGTCGGACGCCTTTTTCGTCCTGCGTGATGGTGCGGCAGGTGTTTTCCTTGCGGCAAACACCTTCCCGAAATCGCGTGAAACTCGTGCGCCGCTGGTGGAAGAGCTGTACCGCTTCCGCGATCGCCTGCCGGAGAAACTGCGTTATCTGGCCGACGCGCCGCAGCAGGATCCCGAGGGTAACAAAACGCTGGTGCGTTTTAGCCGTAAAACGAAGCAGCAGTACGTCGCGTCAGAGAAAGATGGCAAAGCGACCGGTTGGTCCGCCTTCTATATCGACGGTAAATGGACTGAAGCGAAGAAGTAAGCGTAGTACTCTCTGTGAAGGGCCGCGATGCGGCCCTTTTTCTCACTGATTTCCCTGCCTTATTCGCCATTCTTTGACGCCGGACGGCGGCCTTATAACCAGCTTATTATTTTTCGTTAGTATCTATACACTGTAGATATAAATGATATAGTGGTTATAGCTAATCTCTTTTTTATTATTAAATCGTCTTATACATCATCGTGTTCAGGATGCTTTGTGGCGCCATAACGGCGAGTCGCAGGGACGGCAAACGCGCAGCTTGCCGACAGGCGGCCTGAACGTAAAATGTATGAACGAATTCATTTTACGCGTTAACGGATATCAGCCATGAAACTACAGCAGCTCCGCTACATCGTTGAGGTTGTTAATCATAATCTGAATGTCTCCTCGACTGCCGAAGGCCTGTATACCTCACAGCCCGGTATCAGCAAGCAGGTACGCATGCTGGAAGATGAGCTCGGTATTCAGATTTTCGCCCGTAGCGGCAAACATTTAACTCAGGTGACGCCGGCGGGCCAGGAGATCATCCGCATCGCCCGCGAAGTCCTGTCGAAGGTCGATGCGATTAAGTCGGTCGCAGGGGAACATACCTGGCCCGACAAAGGCTCGCTGTATGTGGCCACCACCCATACTCAGGCCCGCTATGCGCTGCCCGGGGTGATAAAAGGTTTTATTGAGCGCTACCCGCGCGTCTCTTTGCATATGCATCAGGGATCGCCGACGCAAATTGCGGAAGCGGTGTCAAAGGGGAATGCTGATTTCGCCATCGCCACCGAAGCGCTGCATCTCTATGATGATCTGGTCATGCTGCCGTGCTATCACTGGAACCGCTCGATTGTCGTGACGCCTGAACATCCGCTAGCCTCCCGTGGTTCGGTGACGATTGAAGAGCTGGCGCAGTACCCGCTGGTTACCTATACCTTTGGCTTTACCGGCCGCTCCGAGCTGGATACCGCCTTTAACCGCGCCGGGCTGACGCCGCGTATCGTCTTCACCGCCACCGATGCTGACGTTATCAAAACCTACGTCCGTCTTGGCCTTGGCGTTGGGGTTATTGCCAGCATGGCGGTGGATCCGGTCTCCGATCCTGACCTGGTGAAACTTGATGCTAACGGTATTTTCAGCCACAGCACCACGAAGATAGGTTTCCGCCGTAGCACCTTCCTTCGCAGCTATATGTATGATTTTATTCAGCGTTTTGCGCCGCATTTGACGCGAGATGTGGTGGATACCGCGGTGGCTTTGCGTTCGAATGAAGATATTGAGGCAATGTTCAAAGATATTAAACTACCGGAAAAGTGATTCAACCAACAATCTGGCATCCCTGTCGGGGATGCCAATACTTATAATGGCCCCGAATTAAATTTGTAAACCTCGCCTGAATCACAAAAATCGTTATTTCTATTAACACGATTGCAAATATACCCGCTCCGATCAAAATAATAGTTAAAGATAATATCCAGGGGGAAGAATTCACTGGATTAATTCATTAGCTATAATTAAGCTTTAACTGTACCTGATAATTTTAGCGATTGGTGGTGATAAAATGATTAGTGATATCGATTATATGAAGTTGGCGATGTCACAGGAAAGTGACAAAACGGAGATTGATCCTGTGTTGAGGAGCCGCGCCTGGAGTGCCGTGCTCGTTGGGCTGGCGATGTTCTGGAGTATCATCGCGCTCGTAGTCTGTAACGTTTGGATCATCAGCTGAGCGTACATTTTCTGGATGGCTGTATGTGTCATTTTTATGACGGCGAAATCGTGAGAAATTATTTAAGCTAATAACCCGCGGTGACAAGGAGGATATATTTCGCGACACTTTGTGTATAAACAAACATCCCTTTCTGTGAACTAATCGTCAATTAACTGGCGATTAGTTCTTTCTGTACTCATGTACTCGTACAGTTATCCTGCTGCCTGTTCCCCTCTATCAAATTCATTCGATATTTTCTCGTATAATCATTCAGATTTTTTGCTTTAAAACATTTAACCGATTTTAGCAATTTGGGTTGTTATCAAAGTGTTATGCCTGGTATGTGTTATCTTTAATATTAACCCTGAGGAGGATCAGGGCATGCCATCCCTGTGATAAAGGAGGAGCTATGTCGTCAACCCTACGAGCAGCCAGTAAGGATACGCTACAGGTCAAAGATAAAACTTACCACTACTACAGCTTACCGCTGGCCGCTAAAGAACTGGGCGATCTGACCCGTTTGCCCAAATCGCTTAAAGTCCTGCTGGAGAATCTGCTGCGCTGGCAGGACGGTGACTCGGTCACCGCCGAAGATATTCATGCGCTGGCAGGCTGGCTTGAACATGCTCATGCTGACCGGGAAATTGCCTATCGTCCGGCGCGCGTGCTGATGCAGGATTTTACCGGCGTGCCCGCGGTGGTGGATCTTGCGGCAATGCGTGAGGCGGTCAAACGGCTGGGAGGCGATACGGCGAAGGTTAACCCGCTGTCGCCGGTGGACCTGGTTATCGACCATTCGGTCACCGTCGATCGCTTCGGCAATGACGATGCGTTTGAGGAAAACGTGCGTCTTGAGATGGAACGTAACCACGAGCGCTACGTTTTCCTGCGCTGGGGACAGCAGGCGTTTAGCCGCTTCAGCGTCGTGCCGCCGGGTACCGGTATTTGCCACCAGGTTAACCTCGAATACCTTGGCAAAGCGGTCTGGAGTGAAGAGCAAAACGGCGAATGGCTTGCCTGGCCCGACACGCTGGTCGGTACCGATTCGCATACCACGATGATCAACGGCCTGGGCGTACTGGGCTGGGGCGTCGGCGGTATTGAGGCGGAAGCCGCGATGCTGGGCCAGCCGGTCTCGATGCTAATCCCGGATGTGGTGGGCTTTAAACTGAGCGGTAAACTCCGCGAAGGCATTACCGCCACCGATCTCGTGCTCACCGTCACCCAGATGCTGCGGCAGCACGGCGTCGTGGGTAAGTTTGTTGAGTTTTACGGCGATGGCCTGGATTCGCTCCCGCTGGCCGACCGCGCGACCATCGCCAATATGTCGCCTGAGTACGGTGCTACCTGCGGCTTCTTCCCGATTGATGCGGTAACCCTCAGCTATATGCGTCTGAGCGGCCGCAGCGATGAACAGGTGGCGCTGGTGGAGGCCTATGCCAAAGCGCAGGGAATGTGGCGTCAGACGGGCGATGAGCCGGTCTTTACCAGTACGCTGGCGTTAGATATGGGAACTGTCGAAGCGAGTCTCGCCGGGCCAAAACGGCCGCAGGATCGCGTTGCGCTGGGGGATGTCCCGAAAGCCTTTGCCGCCAGCAGCGAGCTGGAGGTCAACCTGACGCAAAAACAGCGCCAGCCGGTCGACTATACGCTGAACGGGCATCGCTATTCGCTACCCGACGGCGCGGTGGCGATTGCCGCCATCACCTCCTGCACCAACACCTCTAACCCCAGCGTGCTCATGGCCGCCGGTCTGCTGGCCAAAAAAGCGGTTGAGCTGGGCCTGAAGCCGCAACCGTGGGTCAAAGCCTCTCTGGCGCCAGGATCTAAAGTGGTGTCCGATTATCTGGCCCACGCCGGGCTGACGCCGTATCTCGATGCGCTGGGGTTCAACCTGGTCGGGTACGGGTGTACCACCTGTATCGGTAACTCCGGCCCGCTGCCGGAACCGATCGAAGAGGCGATCAAGAAAGGGGATTTAACCGTCGGCGCGGTGCTGTCCGGTAACCGTAACTTCGAAGGGCGTATTCATCCGCTGGTGAAAACCAACTGGCTGGCATCACCGCCGCTGGTGGTGGCCTACGCTCTGGCCGGGAACATGAACGTCAATCTGACCCGCGATCCGCTTGGCACCGGCAAAAATGGTCAGCCGGTCTATCTGAAGGATATCTGGCCGAGCGGTCTTGAGATCGCCCAGGCGGTTGAGCAGGTCACGACCGAGATGTTCCACAAAGAGTACGCGGAGGTATTTGAAGGAACGCCTGAATGGAAAGCCATTCACGTCGATCGCTCCGATACTTACGACTGGCAGGAGGATTCGACCTATATCCGTCTGTCGCCATTCTTTGACCAGATGGAGGTTCAGCCTGAGCCGGTGGAAGATATTCACGGCGCGCGTATTCTGGCGATGCTCGGCGATTCGGTCACCACGGACCACATCTCTCCGGCCGGGAGTATCAAGCAGGACAGCCCGGCCGGACGCTATTTGCAGGAACACGGCGTCGCGCGCGCTGATTTTAACTCCTACGGTTCCCGCCGCGGCAACCATGAAGTGATGATGCGCGGGACCTTTGCCAACATCCGTATTCGCAACGAAATGGTGCCGGGCGTGGAAGGTGGGATGACCCGGCATCTGCCGGGCAGCGAGTCGATAGCGATTTATGACGCGGCAATGCGCTATAAAAATGAGGGGATCCCGCTGGCGGTGGTGGCCGGGAAAGAGTACGGCTCAGGCTCCAGCCGCGACTGGGCGGCGAAAGGCCCGCGGTTGCTGGGCGTGCGGGTGGTGATCGCCGAATCATTCGAGCGTATCCACCGTTCCAACCTGATCGGGATGGGGATCCTGCCGCTGGAGTTCCCGCAGGGCGTCACGCGTAAAACGCTGGGGCTGAACGGGGAAGAGCGGATAGATATCAGCAACCTGCAGGCCTTGCAGCCTGGCGCAACGGTAGCGGTGACCCTGACGCGGGCGGACGGTAAACAAGAGGTGATCCTCTGCCGTTGTCGCATCGATACCGCCACCGAACTGACCTACTATCAGAATGACGGTATTCTGCATTATGTGATCCGCAACATGCTGTAAAAAAAAGGGCCAGCAAGCGCTGGCCCTTCATTTTTCTGCCGATTTATTTATTCAACAGATGCCCCATTTTGGCGGCCTTGGTGTCCAGATAGTGGGCGTTTTTCGGGTTGCGCCCGACAATCAGCGGCACGCGCTCAACGATATTAATCCCGGCTTCGCTGAGAATTTCCACTTTTTTCGGGTTGTTGGTCAGCAGACGCACCTGGTCGACGTGGAGCAGTTTGAACATATCTGCGCACAGCGTAAAGTCGCGCTCGTCTGCCGCAAAGCCCAGCTGATGGTTGGCTTCCACGGTGTCATAGCCCTGGTCCTGCAAGGCATAGGCGCGAATTTTATTCAGCAGGCCAATGTTGCGGCCTTCCTGACGATGGTACAACAGGATACCGCGCCCCTCTTCGGCAATATGCGACAGCGCCGCTTCAAGCTGAAAACCGCAATCACAACGCAGACTAAAAAGGGCGTCGCCCGTTAAGCACTCAGAATGTACGCGTGCAAGGACGGGGGACTGGCCCGAAATGTCGCCGAAGACCAGCGCGACATGATCCTGCCCGGTTGCCAGTTCTTCAAATCCCACCATCAGGAAATCGCCCCAGGGGGTTGGCAGTTTGGCTTCTGCCACACGTTTAAGCTGCATGTGATTCTCCAGATTCTGTCAGCACCTGAATGTGCTTTCTGTTTGGCGCTATTTTGCCACAGTGGCGCGACGTTCTCCTAATTACGCACGGCTGCCTGCGCGTAAAGCGCACAAACGTACCACTTTCCGTTATGATAGTCGGAAGAAGAGATAAGGAGATAAGATGCTGTCGATCGCCAGACGAACCGCCATCGGTGCGGCATTGCTTATGATTATGCCCGGGGTGGTGTGGGTATCCGCCTGGAAGTGGCAGCCAGACCTTCCGCAAGCATGGTTAAAACTGCTCTACTGGGTGACTGAAAGCGTGACCCAGCCGTGGGGCATCATCACCCATACGGTTTTATGCGGCTGGTTTCTGTGGTGTCTGCGTTTTCGTCTGCGCGCCGCCGTGATGCTGTTTGTGATTCTGGGGGCGGCGATTCTGCTGGGGCAGGGCATAAAGTCCTGGATCAAAGAGCAGGTTCAGGAGCCGCGCCCTTTTGTGGTTTGGCTGGAAAAGAGCCGGCAGGTGCCTGTCGCTCAATTCTACGCGTTAAAACGCAAAGAACGCGCTAAACTGGTGCATGAGCAACTGGCGCAAGAGCAGGATATTCCTCGCTTCCTGCGCAAGCACTGGCAGAAAGAGACCGGTTTTGCTTTTCCGTCCGGGCACACGATGTTTGCAGCCAGCTGGGCATTGCTGGGTGTCGGACTGCTGTGGCCGCGGCGACGCTGGGCCACCATCGCCGCGCTGCTGACGTGGGCGACGGCCGTGATGGGCAGCCGGCTGGCGCTTGGCATGCACTGGCCGCAAGATTTGCTGGTCGCCACGCTTATCTCCTGGCTGCTGGTGACGCTGGCCACCTGGCTCACCCAGCGGCTGTGCGGCCCGCTGACGCCGCCGGGAGAAGAGGCGCAGGAGATTAAGACACGGACGATAAATCAGGGATAACGTTGATTTTCGCGCCTGACGGACGCATATCCTGACAGGGTGTCATGCTTTTCCATTTCACCGCTGCAGCGAAAATGATACTTTATAGGGCTGAACGCGGGATTTTTTCGCTCAACCCACAAAACGGGAAGTAGTGTGAAATATTTACTGATTTTCTTACTGGTATTAGCCATCTTCGTCATCTCCGTGACGTTAGGTGCACAGAATGATCAACTGGTCACGTTCAACTATTTGCTCGCGCAGGGTGAATTCCGTATTTCGACGTTGCTGGCAGTGCTCTTTGCCGCAGGGTTTGCTATTGGCTGGCTGATTTGCGGCCTTTTCTGGCTGCGGGTTCGCGTTTCTCTGGTTCGCGCTGAACGTAAAATCAAGCGTCTTGAACATCAGATTGCGCCAACCAACGCCGCGCCGGCCGACGCAGGTGTTCCTGCGGTGAAGGAATAATCATTTATGCTGGAGTTGTTGTTTCTGCTTTTGCCCGTTGCCGCTGCTTACGGATGGTATATGGGGCGCAGAAGTGCACAACAGTCCAAACAGGACGACGCTAACCGCCTGTCGCGTGACTACGTGACCGGGGTGAACTTCCTGCTGAGCAACCAGCAGGATAAAGCGGTGGATCTGTTCCTCGACATGCTGAAAGAGGATACCGGTACCGTTGAGGCCCACCTGACGCTGGGAAACCTGTTCCGCTCCCGTGGTGAGGTTGACCGGGCTATCCGTATTCACCAGAGCCTGATGGAAAGCGCCTCGCTGACCTACGATCAGCGGCTGCTGGCCGTGCAGCAGCTGGGGCGCGACTACATGGCCGCCGGTCTCTACGATCGCGCGGAAGATATGTTCAAGCAGCTGGTGGATGAAACCGATTTTCGCCTCAGCGCGCTGCAGCAGCTGCTGCAAATTTATCAGGCCACCAGCGACTGGCAGTCCGCCATTGATGTTGCCGAGCGTTTAGTGAAGCTGGGCAAAGAAAAACACCGGGGCGATATTGCCAACTTCTGGTGCGAGCTCGCGCTGCAGCAGATGGCGAACAGCGATATGGATAAAGCGATGTCGCTGCTGAAAAAAGGGGCCTCGGCTGACCGCAACAGCGCCCGCGTGTCGATTATGATGGGTCGGGTATGGATGGAAAAGGGCGATTACGCGAAAGCGGTAGAGAGCCTGGAACGGGTCATCAATCAGGATAAAGAGCTGGTGGGTGAAACGCTCGAGATGCTGCAGACCTGCTATCAGCAGCTGGGTAAACCCGATGAATGGGAGCTCTTCCTGCGCCGCTGCGTCGATGAAAACACCGGGGCAACCGCGGAGCTGATGCTGGCGCAAATTCTCGAACAGCGCGAAGGCGTGGAGGCTGCGCAGAGCTATGTTACCCGTCAGCTGGAGCGTCATCCGACGATGCGGGTCTTCCATAAGCTGATGGACTACCACCTTAATGAAGCCGAAGAGGGGCGCGCGAAGGAGAGCCTTGGCGTTCTGCGCAATATGGTGGGGGAGCAGGTCCGCAGTAAACCGCGCTACCGCTGTCAAAAGTGCGGCTTCACCGCCCACACTCTGTACTGGCACTGCCCGTCCTGCCGTTCGTGGTCAACGATTAAACCGATCCGCGGCCTCGACGGACAATAGTTTTTAAAAAATCGCATTTTAGTTACAACATACTTATCAGTTTTTAGCGTTTGCCCGCTTTAACGTCAGCGCTGCCATCGTCCACCAGGCGGTAAAAGCAGCCTGTCAATTTCTCTTCATCGCAGGTAGAATGCTGCCCGTTTACCTTTTTTGCGCCAAAACGGCGCCCATCAACAATTAAGGTCTGGTCATGACGTCTACTGCTTCATCTTCGCCTCGCGTTGTCACATCCTCTCCCGTTGTTGTTGCGCTCGATTATGATAACCGCGACAAAGCGCTGGCCTTTGTTGACCGCATTGATCCACGCGACTGCCGCCTGAAGGTGGGCAAGGAGATGTTTACGCTGCTCGGGCCACAGTTTGTTCGCGACTTGCATCAGCGTGGTTTTGAGGTCTTCCTTGACCTGAAATTTCATGATATCCCGAACACCACCGCGCGGGCGGTAGCCGCTGCGGCAGAGCTGGGTGTCTGGATGGTCAATGTTCATGCCTCTGGCGGTGCGCGAATGATGACCGCGGCACGTGAAGCGTTGCTCCCGTTTGGCCAGGATGCGCCGCTGTTGATTGCCGTGACCGTCCTGACCAGCATGGAAGCCAGCGATCTCCAGGATCTGGGTATTACGCTTTCTCCCGCCGATCATGCGGCAAAACTGGCGGCATTAACGCAGCGCTGCGGACTGGACGGCGTGGTCTGTTCTGCGCAGGAAGCGGCTCGCTTCAAGCAGGAGCTGGGGCAGGCCTTTAAGCTGGTGACGCCCGGCATCCGCCCGCAGGGCAGCGATGCCGGAGACCAGCGCCGCATCATGACGCCGGAACAGGCGCAGGCAGCTGGCGTAGACTACATGGTGATTGGTCGTCCGGTGACTCAGTCTGCGGATCCGGCGGCGACCTTACGCAGTATCAATGCGTCACTGAATAAGGGGGCATAATGACCGATTCTAATAGTCGTCTGGTGTACTCGACGGAAAGCGGCCGTATTGACGAACCCAGGGCGGTGGTTGAGCGGCCTAAAGGCGATGGCGTGGTGCGTATTCACCGTCAGACCAGCGGCCGCAAGGGGAAGGGCGTATGTCTGATCGCCGGTATTGACCTGGATGATGATGCGCTGACAAAACTGGCCGCTGAGCTGAAAAAGAAGTGCGGCTGCGGCGGGTCGGTGAAAGATGGCGTGATTGAAATTCAGGGCGATAAGCGCGATTTGCTCAAATCACTGCTGGAAGCCAAAGGCATGAAAGTTAAGCTGGCCGGCGGTTAATAAACAACAAGGCCACGGTAAATGCCGTGGCCTTGATTCTTTGCCGGTGCGTAAGTCTGTAAGTCTACCGATGCGGATTATTTTTTATCGTTGATCCGGTTCAGGCCTTATTTACCAACCTGGTGACCGATAATCCCGCCAACCGCTGCGCCGCCCAGGGTCCCCAGCGCGCTGCCATCGGTTAATACTGCGCCGCCGAGTGCGCCCGCGCCTGCACCGATTGCGGTATTACGATCGCGTTTAGACCAGTTGGAACATGCGCTCAGAGACATTACTACGGTAACGGCCAGCACAGCTGCAGCCATTTTTTTGCTCATTGAAGTCATCATAATTTTCTCCTGAATAATCTATTCATGGATACAACTTCCTTAAAGCATAGCGTGATGCCGGGTTTTAAGGGCTATTCCATGAAACTTAAGTTGCGCAGGTGTTACTTTAATCACGCGGGTGATAGTCACTTCCTGTTATATCGCTAACATTAATTCTACTTTTTTTAAATTTTACCGGCAGGTAAAAACTCTTAATTGCGGGCTCGGAAAACTCTCAGACAGGGAGTCATGCGGTCTGCGCCCACATGAGTGGGCGGCGGGGGAAGAAAAACGCTGGGCGAAAAAGAGAGTCGGGATGAGTTCAGGAAAAACTGACAATATCGACGGTGAGCCCGCTTTCTGTCAGCTGCTGGCGCGCATCATCGTGCAGACTGCTGTCGGTAATGATGCGGCTAAAACGCGCTACCGGACCGAGCGGATAAGGGTGCACGACGCTGAACTTCGAACTGTCGCTCAGGACAATCGCCTCACAGCCCTTTTCAAGGACGGCATTGACTACATCCGCACGCATCATATCCTTGCCGGTAAACCCGGTTTCCGGCTGCCAGCCATCGATGCCAATAAACGCTTTGCTGAAGTGGACCTGCTGAATAAACTGCCGCGTGAGCGGACCGACCATACTTTCGCTGCGCTTCTGGTAGATTCCACCGAGCAGAATGACCTCCCCGGGCGTCTCTTTAAGCAGATGCGCAATATAGCTGCTGACGGTGATGATGGTAATATCGCCGCGCTCGGCAAGCGTACGGGCGAGAAGGGCGTTGCAACTGCCGTTTTCGATAAATACCGTCTCACCGGCGTTGACCAGCTCTGCGGCGCGCGTAGCCAGTTCACGTTTGATCGAGAAATGGGTCATCATACGGGTTTCGACATCTTCGCTATCCAGCGGTACGGCGAAACCATGAGTCCGGCGCAGATAGCTCTGCTTTTCCAGTAAATTCAAATCCTGACGAATCGTGACTTCAGAGACACCGGTCATTTTCGCGAGATCGGCCACGCTCATGCGGCCTTTATCGATGACCGTTTGCAAAATACTTTGTTGTCGGGCGTTCATAGCAACATCACAGTTAGGGGACTATTTTGGCTGACAATCGACATCATTGATCGATTGTGGCGATGTGGGCGATCAGATTTCCCAGGGCGCTTTAGGTTGGCCGGGTTTCGCTTCAGGCTCATCGGCAGAAAGCGCCTGAAGCTCCGCTTTGAGGATCTCCAGATTATGAATCGCAGAGTGATAATCTCCGGCAACCAGAATATCCAGCACGGTATCGATACGTTGGGCGAGCAGGCGGGCATTCAGATCAGACATAGCATTATCCTGGTTACAAAAACGAATGAAATCAATGATGCTAAAAACAGATGAAAAAGAGAAGAGAAAAAAACGCACAACGTAAATCATCTGCGATAGATAGTCAGGAAAACGAGGAAAAACGGGACAATATCAGACAACGCGGGGAAAAAATAAGCGGCTCCCGATAACGGGAGCCGCTGACGACGGCTATCAGGCGAACGGACGCGCGATGACGCTGCGGGTTTCCATACGGACTTCGGCAATCTTGACGTCGATAACGTCAGTCACTTTGTAGACGGTTTCGCCTTTGATCTGCACGGTACCGTTTTCCTGGCTACAGACCAGCTCATCACGAACGGCGTGCAGGAACGGTGCCGGGATAAAGGCGACGGCGCCGTTATCCACCAGGCGAACGCGCATCCCGCCGCGGCTGATATCGATAATTTCCGCGGCATAGCGCGTATCGGTACCGGCCTGCGGGCTCAGATAACGGGCGTACAGCCAGTCACCAACATCGCGTTCGGCCATGCGGTTCAGGCGACGGCGCTCGGCCATCTGTACGGCAATCTCATCTTGCGGACGCGTTGCCGTTTCACCTTTGATGATCGCTTTCAGCAGGCGATGGTTAATCATGTCGCCATATTTACGAATCGGTGAGGTCCAGGTGGCATAGGCTTCAAGGCCAAGGCCAAAGTGCGGACCCGGTTCGGTGCTGATTTCCGCGTAGGACTGGAAGCGACGAATGCGGCTGTCGAGGAAACCCGACGGCTGGGCATCAAGCTCGCGACGCAGTTTGCAGAAACCCTCGAGGGTCAGCACTTCAACCGGATCAACGTGGACGTCGTGAGTCTTCAGCAACGTTGCCAGCTGTTCGGTGTTGGCCGGATCAAAGCCGGTATGCACGTTATAAACACCAAAGCCCAGCTTGTCGCGCAGAACGCGGGCCGCGCAGATGTTTGCCGCAATCATTGATTCTTCGACAATGCGGTTAGCGATGCGGCGCGGTTCGGCAACGATATCCAGCACCTCGCCTTTCTCACCCAGCACGAAACGGTAGTCAGGACGGTCCTTGAATACCAGCGCATGGGTTTTACGCCATTCGCTGCGGCGCAGGCAGACATCCTGCAGCAGTTTGATCTGCTGAGCGATAGACTCGCTCTCAGGCTGCCAGCTGCCGGTATTTTCCAGCCAGTCGGAGACGTTGTCGTAGGCCAGCTTGGCTTTTGACTCAATAGTCGCGGCGAAGAATTCGATATCGTCTTCAATCGTGCCGTCAGCCGTCAGGATCATGCGGCAGGCGAGGACCGGACGCACTTCGTTGGCGCGCAGAGAGCACAGGTCGTCAGACAGCTCGCGCGGCAACATCGGGATATTAAAGCCCGGCAGATAGTTGGTGAAGGCGCGAATTTTTGCCGCTTTGTCCAGTTTGCTGCCTTCGGCAATCCAGGCGGTCGGATCGGCGATAGCGACGGTCAAATGCAGCTTGCCGTCGGCGGCGGCTTCGACATACAGCGCATCGTCCATATCTTCGGTGCTGGCGCTGTCGATGGTGACGAAGTCCAGCGCCGTTAAGTCACGACGTTCCAGACCTTCATCCAGCAATTCGGTCGCCACGCCGTCCGGGGCTTCTTTTTCCAGATTGTGGCGAGCCAGCGTGACCCACCACGGAACGAAATGATCGTCGCTGAAGGTAATAAACTGGGTTAATTCGGCATAAAAACCGCGGTCGCCTTTCAGCGGATGACGGCGCATTTCAGCAACGGCCCAGTCACCCTCTTTAAAATCATGGCTCACGCTACGGTCGGCGCGGCAGGGAATAGCGTCTTTCAGCAGCGGATGATCGGGAACGATGGACAGTCGGTCATCTTTCTTATGCACTTTACCGACGAAACGGGTCAGGAAAGGTTCAATCAACTCTTCCGGCTCGGCGCTTTCACGTTCTTTTTCAGTGTGGATCACGGCGCTGATACGGTCGCCATGCATCACTTTTTTCATTTGCGGCGGCGGAATAAAGTAGCTTTTCTGCGCATCAACTTCGAGGAAGCCAAAACCTTTTTCCGTCCCCTTCACGACCCCTTCAACACGAGGAGTCTGGGAATGCAGTTGCTGTTTAAGCTGCGCTAGCAGCGGGTTGTCCTGAAACATAATTAGGTATTTTCGTGGCTAAAAGAGCGGCTGACATTTTTACGCGATAATGCCTGTTGCAGCAAGCGATGTTTAGCATTTTACGTCTGTTGACGAACGATGCCGAGGGCGATTTTCAGACGATTCATCCAACCACACGCACCGCTCCACGCCAGAATATCGATAATCTGCGCATGGGAAAGCCCCTGTTCAGCGAGGGGCGTTAATTGCGCCGCGCTGAAACGGTCGGGCGCCCGGGTCAAAAGCTGTACCGCCTGCAAGATGACGCGCTCGGTGGGATGGCTTGGTTCCCAGGCTTCTGGCGTACGCTCATCGTGGCGTAATGCATCAGCAAGCTGCGGGTAAACGGATCCGCTTTCGGCCCAGGCGTTAAAACAGCTGGCGCTACCGTTGATGCGCGCGGTCATCAGCGCCACCAGCGAAGCAAAAGGCTGATTCACGCTTAATTGGGTGAGTAATTGATGTTGGGCTTTGAGTATTGTTTCGTGGGCTGCAAGCAGCGGCGCCAGCCCGGACAGGCCAGGATGCGGTAGCCAGTCGGCCAGCAGCACCTGGCGTTCGTCATTGGCATAGCGGAGATCGGTATCGTTGATGTCGGGTGTCCAGGTCAGCTGACCGATCGTAAAATCGTCTGCCGGCGCATCTTCCTGCTGCGGCATTCCCGGCATCCAGCGCACCGGAAAGCCGAGGCCGGCGTGAAACGCGGCAATTGCGCGCGCCTGGAAACCGACAAAACCGACAATCTGATTAATGAGGATCATATCGCGGCTGGTTAACCCGACCTCATCCAGCTGGCTGCGGGAAAGGGTGTTAATGACCGAAGGCGAACCGGCCAGCTGGCGGGCATATTGGGTCATTTGCGCCAGTCGGCGATTGCTCTCACGTGAAGAGTCCGGTCCCGGCAGCGGCGCCAGCCGGGCGGCATAGTGATTACACAGTCGCTGCACGCCATACACCTGAGCGACGGTCAGCGCAGTGCTCAGTCGGTCATAAGCGCTAACGGTTTGTAAGCGATTGACGACGACGGAGGCAGGGAAGAGCGCGTCGGCCAGACATCGCGCTGGCGTCAGCCAGCCCGCATGGGCGTGAAGCCACTCTTCCGGTAACGTCAGATCGAGTAAAAAGCGATCTTCGACATGGGCGGCTTCAGGGACGAGCGGCAGCACATCCACCGGGCAGATTGTTGACTGGGTTTCATGATACCAGTGGTTTTTGCCATACACGCGGCGTTGCTCCATGGGCGTTCCTTGATCGGTATGTGGCGAGCCGCACTTCCGTCGGCCATATATGCATAACTATCCTGGCGTAACCCTGGAGCGGGAGAAAATATTGATACGTGCTAACAAATAGCTGTTTGGAATAACAGGGGTGAATGTAGGTTTCTGGAATGCAGGAAATGCAGGAAATGCAGGAAATGCAGGAAATGCAGGAAATGCAGGAAATGCAGGGAAGAACGGGATGCCGCGAAGGCAATCCCTCCTCACGGGGTGAGGAGGGAAAGGAACTTATTTCAGTTCCAGCTCGTTCATTGCCGCGATGCTGAAACCGCCATCGACGTGAACGACTTCACCGGAGATACCGGCAGACAGGTCGGAGCACAGGAAGGCTGCGCTGTTACCCACGTCTTCGATAGTCACGGTACGGCGAATCGGGGTAACCGCTTCGCAATGCGCCAGCATTTTACGGAAATCTTTAATGCCGGACGCTGCCAGCGTACGGATTGGACCCGCAGAGATGGCGTTAACGCGCACGCCTTCCGGACCCATCGCGTTTGCCATGTAGCGCACGTTCGCTTCCAGAGACGCTTTTGCCAGACCCATAACGTTGTAGTTAGGAATCGCACGCTCTGCGCCCAGATAGGAGAGCGTCAGCAGCGCGGAACCCGGGTTCAGCATACCGCGGCAGGCTTTCGCCATCGCCACGAAGCTGTAGGCGCTGATATCGTGAGCGATTTTGAAACCTTCGCGGGTGACCGCGTTGACGTAGTCGCCGTCCAGCTGGTCAGCCGGTGCGAAACCGATTGAGTGAACGAAGCCGTCAAATTTCGGCCAGACTTTAGTCAGTTCAGCGAACAGAGAGTCGATGCTCTCATCTTCAGCCACGTCGCACGGCAGTACGATGTCAGAACCCAGTGCCGCGGCAAATTCTTCCACACGACCTTTCAGTTTTTCGTTCTGATAGGTGAACGCCAGTTCAGCCCCTTCACGGTGCATTGCTTGCGCAATACCGTAGGCGATGGACAGTTTGCTGGCAACGCCAGTGACCAGAATGCGCTTACCGGAAAGAAAACCCATAGCTTTAATCCTTATCGTTATTGCTTATTTTTACTTTAACAATCATGGGGTTAAGGTTGTTATTTCAAAATAACTCAAATTTAGCCGAGAATTATATCCCACTGACGACCCCTTGTGTCACGATATTTTCGTGCCTTAACACGTAATGACGACCAGACACACTCCAGTATATCACCGGATATCAGGCTCGTTTTACGCCTCTTGCCCGGCGTTGTGCGGGCTAACGACGGGTTATACCGGTCAGCAAAAGCCGGGCATCAGGCGAGAGTGGAATCAGGGCCCCGGGCGACTGGCTCTGCCACCAGAGCCCTGAGCGCGCGTCATAGCGTTCGCCGGCAAGCTGCCAGCATCCCTGAAGTACCCAGGCGATGCCTTCGTTACCGGGATGCTGTTCACCGGAGACCACGCTGACCTGCGCAGCCGCGCGGGTGCGTTGCGTCATAATGTTAAAATCCAGCCCCGGTGCGGAAATGCCTTCGCTACCCAGCGCCCATTCGCCGGAAAATGCCCACGGCTCCCAGCGTCTCAGATGATGATGAATCCCCTCGCCGCGAAGCCAGAGCGGCTGGCCCTCAATTAAGGTAATGATCCGGTCAATGCCGCTGAACCGGGAAAACGGTCCGTCGTGCTCCAGCGTGGCAATGCTGGCTCGCCACAGAAACGGGGCATCGGCGTCAGGCGAGGGCACGCTGACAATTTCGCGGGTTTCGCCGCCGCCGTTTTTCCACGGAGTCCTCGGCAGGGAAGAGAAGTTAAAGGGAGTTATCATCGCAGTTTCACCATCGCTTTGTCGCTTTGTGTAAAGTTTTAGCTACACACAATTTTCAATTCGATTACAAATTATTTACAGTGCAGCTCACAAATCCATCATCAGGAGGGTGTGCTGATTTGTCAATGCTTGTATATACATGCTCTGTCATCTGAATTTTACGTCCGGCTGGCACCGCCAGAGCGGCATGACTTAAATGAAATCAGGAGAATTATCATGAAGCAGAGCATCACTTTTCGCCAGGTCTGTCTGACAACCCTGTTTTCAGGACTTTTGCTCTGCGGCAGTACGGTCAATGCCAAAGAGTGGAAGTCCATCACCATCGCAACGGAAGGGGGTTATGAACCCTGGAACCTGACGCTGCCGGGCGGCAAGCTCAGCGGCTTCGAACCAGAACTGATGGCTAATCTCTGCCAGCGCATGGGCATTGAGTGCAAGCTGGTGGTGCAAAACTGGGACGGGATGATCGCCGGACTCAACGCCGGGAAATACGATGTGATTATGGACGCCATCGTCATCACCCCGGAAAGAAAACAGGTGGTCTCCTTCACGGTCCCCTATGCCGCAACACCGGCGTCATTTATCGCGGTAAAAGGCACGTTGCTGCCGCCGGCGACCGGAGCCAACCACACCATCAAGCTTAACGATGATGAAAAAGAGATTCAGGCGGCGATTGCGCCATTAAAAGCGGCCCTGAAAGGAAAAACGATCGGTATCGCTTCCGGCACCGTTTATACCCCGTTCATCGACAAATACTTCAAAGATGTGGCCGATATTCGTGAATACAGCAATTCAGCGGACGCTATTTTGGATCTCCAGGCCGAACGTATTGATGCCGTCTTCGACGATATTACCTTCGCCAACACCACCCTTGCGCGTCCGGAAAACAGCAACCTCAACTTCAGCGGCCCGCAGCTGAGCGGCCCCATCTGGGGCGAGGGCGAAGCGATGGGCGTTCGTCACGCTGATGTCGATTTAAAAGCGAAGCTGGATACCGCGATTCAGGCCGCGCTGGCGGACGGAACGGTGAAAAAGCTGAGCGAAAAATGGTTTAAAAGCGATGTCACGCCATAAGTGAGGTTGAAGATGCTTAGTCTGCTGAGTTTTGGTGAGAACGGTTGGGGAACGCTCATCCTGAGCGCGACGCTGACCACGCTGCTGCTGTCTCTCGCCGCGTTAGCGGTCGGCGCCGTGGTCGGCGGCATGATTGCCGCAGCAAAGCTGTCGCCACACGCCCCCGTGCGCTGGTTCGGCTCCGCCTATTCGGTGGTATTCCGCGGCATTCCTGAGCTGCTGGTCATTTACCTGTTCTATTTTGGCGGGTCTGGACTGGTCTCGGCGATTGGTCAGCTGTTTGGCGCCGACGGCTTTATCGAGGTCCCGCCGTTTCTGATTGGCTCGCTGGCTATCGGCTTAATTTCCGCCTCTTATCAGGCTGAAGTTTACCGCGCGGCGCGCCTGGCGCTGATGCCCGGTGAAGTCGAGGCGGCATCGGCAATCGGCATGCCGCGCTGGCGGATTTTTCAGCGCATCATGCTGCCGCAGATTGCCCGCTATTCGCTGCCTGGGTTGTCAAACGTCTGGCAGATGAGCCTTAAAGATTCGGCGCTGGTCTCGGTGACGGGGATTGCGGAGCTAATGCGCGCCAGCCAGATCGCCGCTGGCTCCACCCGCGAATACTTCCTGTTCTATGTGATTGGCGGCGGCTGCTACCTGATACTCACCCTGGTGTCCAACCGGGCGTTTATTCGGGCGGAACTTCGCCTGAATCGCGCCTGGCTGCGCCGTACCGCGGCTCAGGCTTAAGGAGAATTTATGTTTATCGACGTTGCCTTTCTCAGCGATACCTTCCTCAAGCTCTGTGCCGCGCTGCCGGTCACGCTGGGGCTGTTTATCTGCTCCTTTCTCTGCGGCGGCGTACTGGCGGTGGGGGTTCTGGCGCTGCGCATGAGCCGCTGGCCGCTGCTCAGCAATGTTGCCAAAGGTTACATTCTGGTGTTTCGCGGTTCGCCGCTGCTGATCCAGCTGTTTCTTATCTATTACGGGCTGGGGCAGTTTGGCGTGATTCGCCACAGTTTTCTGTGGCCGCTGCTGCGCGAGCCGTTTATCTGCGCGGTGCTGGCGCTGGCGCTGTGTACCGCCGCCTACACCGCGGAAATCCTGCGCGGCGCGCTGCTGGCGGTGCCCTCTGGCCAGATTGAAGCCGGACAGGCATGCGGGATGTCCCGTTTTCTGCTGCTGCGCCGCATCATCGCCCCGGTGATGCTGCGCTATGCGCTGCCGGCCTACTCAACCGAGGCGATTTTGCTGGTGAAATCCACCGCGCTGGCCAGTCTGGTGACGGTGTGGGATGTGACCGGCGTGGCGCAGCAAATTATCCAGAGAACCTACCGGACGATGGAGGTCTTTCTCTGCGCCGCGGTTATCTATTTGCTGCTCAACTTTATCATCGTACAGCTTTATGCGCTGCTTGAGCGTCGTCTGACGCCGCATACCCGGCAAACCCCGGCCACCGTCGCACTCAAACCGGCCGCCAAAGGAGAATAGTATGCACGATCCCCGTCCCGTGACGCTGTCCGTCAGCGATATCCATAAATCCTTTGGTTCACTTGATGTGCTGAAGGGAATTTCTATCCAGGCGCAAAAAGGCGATGTGATCTCGATTCTGGGCGCCAGCGGTTCAGGTAAGAGTACGCTGTTGCGCTGCATCAACCTGCTGGAAACACCCGATGCGGGCGTGGTCAGCGTGGGGGGTGAAACCATTGAGATGAAACACCATGCGCGCGGCCACCGTTTAGCGGCCAACCCTAAGCAGATCGAACGTCTGCGTTCGCGGCTGGGGATGGTGTTCCAAAGCTTTAACCTGTGGTCGCATATGACGGTGCTGCAAAACGTGATTGAAGGGCCGCATTACGTCCTCAAACGCAGTAAGCAGGAGTGCATTGAACAGGCGGAGCAGCTGCTCGATCGCGTCGGCATGTTGAACCGCAAGGATTTTTACCCGGCCCAGCTCTCGGGAGGTCAGCAACAGCGCGTGGCAATAGCCCGGGCGCTGGCGATGGATCCGGAGGTGATGCTCTTTGATGAGCCGACTTCGGCGTTAGATCCGGAACTGGTGGGCGAAGTATTAAAAGTGATGCGCAGCCTGGCGGAAGAGGGGCGCACGATGCTGGTGGTCACGCATGAGCTAGGCTTTGCCCGCCATGTCTCCAACCGCGTGGTGTTTATGCATCAAGGCACGATTGATTGCGACGGCGCGCCGGAGGCGCTATTCGGCGCGCATGGGTCGCCGCGTTTTCAACAGTTTATTTCCAGCCATCACCAACCAGGACAATCCGTATGAACCAACAGGTGCTGTGGGGCGACGCCCCGTTATGCTGGCAGGAGGTTGTGCAGGTCGCCAGAGGCCAGGCGCAGCTGGCGCTCAGCGCCGGCGCCTGGGAGCGCATCGCACAGGGGCGAGCGATTGTTCAGCATATTATCGACGCGGGGCAGATAGCCTACGGGATTAATACCGGCCTCGGAGCCTTGTGCAATATCACTCTGCCTGAAGAGCAGCTGAGCCAGCTATCGCGCAATACGCTGTTGAGCCACGCCTGCGGCGTCGGCCCTCTGCTGGACGACGCCCAGACGCGGGCCATTATGTGCGCCGCCGTCGCCAACTACAGCCATGGTAAGTCCGGGATTTCCTGCGCCATCGTGCAACAGCTGCTCGCCTTCCTGAATCAGCAAATCACGCCGCAGGTGCCTTCGCAAGGTTCGGTGGGCTATCTGACGCATATGGCGCATATCGGCCTGGCGCTGATGGGGATCGGCGAGGTGAGCTGGCAGGGGCGGGTGGTTCCTGCTGCCGAAGCGCTGGCGCAGGCGGGACTATCCGCCATTTCGCCGGGGGCAAAAGAGGGATTAAGCCTGGTCAACGGGACGCCGTGTATGACCGGAATGGCCTGTCTGGCCCTCGACGACGCCAGCCAACTGCTGGACTGGGCCGACGTCACCGGTGCGATGAGTTTTGAAGCGCTGCGCGGACAGATCGTGGCGTTTGACGCCGAGATCCTGGCATTGAAGGCCAGTCCTGGCATGCAGCACAGCGGCGCCCGATTACGCCAGCTGCTGGCCGACAGTCCACTGTTGAGCGCCAGCCAGGGGATACGTACCCAGGATGCGCTCAGTCTGCGATCTATGCCGCAGGTACACGGCGCCTGCCGCGATCAGTTCGATCATGCCGAGCGGCAAATTAACACCGAGCTGAACGCCTGTACGGATAATCCCTTGATTCTCGGCACCCTCGAGAACTGGCGAGTGGTGTCGCAGGCGCATCCGCATGGGGAATCGGTCGCCATGGCCTGTGATGTGCTGGCGATTGCGATGGCCGAACTGGGCGCGATTGCCGAGCGGCGTCTGGATCGCCTGGTCAACCCGTTAATCAGCGGCCTGCCGGCGTTCCTGGTGGCCAAACCCGGGGTGAACTCCGGGATGATGATCGCCCAGTACGTCGCGGCCTCGCTTTGTGCGGAGAACAAGCAGCTGGCGCAGCCGGCGGTGCTTGATAATTTTGTGACCTCGGCGCTGCAGGAAGATCACCTGAGCCTCGGGACCGGCGCATCGCTCAAGCTACAGCGCCTGCTGGCCAACCTGTATCAAATTATGGCTATCGAGTATCTGCTGGCCGCTCAGGGGCTGGAGTTTCATGCTCAGGACATGCTGGCAGCCGGCACGCGTCACGCGCTGGCGCTGCTGCGACAGCGCGTGGCGACATGGGAAGACGATCGCTGGCTGGCGCCAGAAATCGCCAAAGCGGTGGCGACCATCAAAAGCCATCGGGCTGACTGGATGGCATCGCGCCTGAACGGTCAATAGCAACAGAATAAGAAAATAAAACACAACAATAACAATAATCTATAGCGAGGAAATAATGTCTTCTTTTTCACCAGCCGACCGGCAGTCAACCCAGCGCGAACAGGGGGTAACGGAAACGCGGTCGATCGATTATATTCCTGACCGCGAACGCCACGGGCATCCCTTTAGCCAGTTTTCGCTGTGGTTCGGCGGTAATCTGCAGATTACCGCCATCGTCACCGGTGCGCTGGCGGTGGTGCTGGGGGGCGATGTTGTCTGGTCGCTGATTGGGCTGTTGGTGGGGCAGGTGCTTGGCGCGGCGGTGATGTCCCTGCATGCGCTACAGGGGCCGCGCCTGGGGTTGCCGCAGATGATCATCAGCCGGGCGCAGTTTGGCGTGTTTGGTGCCGTGGTGCCGCTGGTGCTGGTGTGCGTGATGTATGTCGGCTTTTCGGCCAGCGGTACCGTACTGGCCGGTCAGGCAATGGCAAGGCTGCTGTCGATCTCTGACGTGGCCGGCATGTTGTTGTTCAGCGCGATTATTATTGTGATTGCCGTGCTGGGCTATAGGGTCATCCATAAGCTGGGCAAAGTGGCGAGCGTGGTCGGGGTGCTGGCGTTTGTCTATCTGTTCGTGACGCTGCTGCTGTCCGCCAATCTGCCGGCGATCGCGCAGAATAACCATTTTTCTCTGCCGATGTTTTTACTGGCCGTGTCGTTATCATCGTCGTGGCAGATTGCGTTCTGCCCCTACGTTTCCGATTACTCTCGCTATCTGCCGCGCAATGTCTCGGGCGCGAAAACGTTTTTGTGCGTCTTCAGCGGTACGGTGCTGGGGACTCAGGCATCGATGACGCTAGGCGTTCTGACGGCGGCTATCGCCGGCAGCGCGTTTTCCGGCCATGAAGTGAGCTTTATCGTCGGGTTAGGCAAAAGCCAGCTGATGGCGATGGTGATTTACTTTGCGATCTGCTTTGGCAAAATCACCTTTACCACCCTGAACGCCTACGGCAGCTTTATGTCGCTGAGCACCATCGTTTCCGGATTTCGCCGTCAGGCTTCGCTGTCGAAGCGGGCGCGTATTCTCTTCGTGGTGCTGATGGTGGCTATCTCATGCGTGATTGCGTTGTTGAGCGAGCCGGCGTTCTTAAAGAACTTCACCCATTTTCTGCTCTTCCTGCTGGCGTTTTTCGTTCCGTGGAGCGCCATCAGTCTGACCGACTACTATCTGATTTCCGCAGGCGCCGTGGATATTCCCGCGCTCTCCGATCCGCAACAGCGTTACGGATACTGGAACATCTACGCGATTGTCGTTTATGTGGCCGGCGTGCTTATCCAGCTGCCGTTTATTGAGAACCCGCTGTATCACGGCTCGCTGACGTGGCTGTTTGCCGGCAACGATGTCTCCTGGATTATCGGCTGGTTCGGGACCGGGGCTCTTTACTACGCGCTGCGTCGTTTTGATCGTCGCGTGCTGCCGACGCAGAGCGTGTTCCCGGACTAGGGCCGATGGAGCTGCTGCCGGCGCGGACGGTTATTTACCGTCTTTGCGCCAGGCATCGGCGGTCAGCGCCTCGCCAAAGTGGCCGGCAATCAGACGTCGGGTGAGGTCGTGCAGCGGTGACGCCAGCACATCGGCAGTACTGCCGCGCTCGACGACCTCGCCCTGATGCATCACCAGAACCTGGTCGCTGATATGCTTCATCATCCCCAGATGCTGGGTCACGTAGATATACGAAATCCCCTGTTTCTCCTGTAACTCCAGCATCAGGTTGATCAGCTGCGAACGCATTGACATATCCAGCGACGCCAGGGCTTCATCACAGATGATCACTTTCGGACGCAGAATCAGCGCGCGCGCGAGGCCCAGACGCTGCTTCTGGCCGGGAGCCAGCATATGTGGATAGTAGCTCACGTGGTCCGGCAGCAGGCCGACCATTCGCAGCGTCTCAATAATCTGCTTCTCCCGCGCCTCTGGTTCGAGGTCGGTATTCAGGCGCAGCGGGAAGTCGAGGATCTGCGAAATACGCTGCCGCGGGTTCAGCGAGGTCGACGGGTCCTGAAAGATCATGCGGATACGCTGACTGCGGAAAGAGTAGTCGCCAAACGTCAGCGGATGATCGTCAATCAACAGCTCGCCGGATGTCGGTTCGATCATGCCCGCCAGCATTTTCGCCAGGGTCGATTTTCCTGAACCGTTCTCGCCGATAATCGCCAGCGTCTGGCGTTCGCGCAGCGTAAAACTGAGCGGTTTCACCGCTTCCACCATCTGACGACGAAACCAGCCGGTACGGTAGCGAAAGGTCTTACTCAGATTACGGACTTCGAGCAATGTTTCGACCATTTCACTCTTTCTCCATGTTTAGCGGGAAATGACAGGCATACAGATGCGTTCTGGCTCCGGTCAGGCGCGGCGTTTCAATGCATTCACGCTGCGCGTAGGGGCACCGCGGTCCAAGACGGCAGCCGATCGGCAGCTGCTCGAGCAGAGGGATGGCTCCCGGCAGCGTATTCAGGCGGCTTTTATGCGGGAGCGCGCTGCCAAAATCCGGGATCGCGCGGATTAATGCCTGGGTATACGGATGATGAGGCGTTGTCACCAGCTCTTCGCTGGGCGCCGTTTCTACCGTTTGTCCGCAGTACATGACATTGATTTTATCCGCCCATTTGCTGAGCATCTGCATATCGTGGCTGATCAGCAAAATGGTGGTGTTATTGTTCTGATTCAGACGCGTAAGCAGGCGGATGATTTGCGCCTGGGTTGTCGGTTCCATGGCGTTGGTCGGCTCATCGGCGATCAGCAGACGCGGCTGGTTGGCGAGGGCGATGGCAATCATCACCTTCTGACACTCCCCGTCGGTTAATTCGTAGGGAAAACTGCGCATGGCGTCTTTGTGATCTTTAATCCCGACACGATGCAGCAGTTCGATGGCCCGGCGTTTTCGCCAGCCGATACGCTGCCACCAGCGGCCTTTAAAAGTCCAGCCGGGGATATTCTGCATTAACTGCAGGCCGATACGCTCCGACGGATCGAGACAGGACTGTGGCTCCTGAAAAATCATCGACACGTTGTGGCCAATCAGCTTGCGGCGTTCGCGGCTGGAAAGGCGTAAGAGATCGATATCATCGAAACGCATACGGTCGGCGGTGACCCGCCAGTTGTCTTTGGTGACGCCACAGATCGCTTTGGCAATTAAACTTTTACCGGAGCCGGATTCGCCCACCAGGCCGCGAATCTCACCTTCCGCAAGGGTCAGGCTGACGCGGTCGACGGCTTTGACCCAGCCCTCGTTGGTTTTGAACTCAATGGTCAGGTTGCGAATATCAAGTAACGGCATTATTCCACCCCGGCGATAATGGCGCGGCGGATCCCGTCGCCCAGCAGGTTGACCAACAGGACGCTAATCATAATCGCCGCACCGGGCAGCATTACCGTCCATGGCGCGACGTAAATCAGCTCCAGCGCGTCGCCCAGCATCGCCCCCCATTCCGGGGAGGGAAGCTGGGCGCCGAGGTCGAGAAAGCCCAGGGCAGCGATATCGAGAATCGCCATGGATAATGCGCGGGTGATCTCCGTGACCAGCCCGGAGGCGATATTCGGCAGCACCGCAAACCAGAGAATATTTAATGTCGACGCGCCGTCGAGACGGGCGGCGATGACGTACTCTTTTTCCAGCTCATCATGCACCATGCTGTAGACCGAACGCACGATACGCGGCAGCAGCGCCAGCCAGACGGCGAACATCGCGTGGCTCAGATGCGGCCCGGCGAAAGCCACGACAATAATGGCCAGCAGCAGCGACGGAATCGACAGCAGGGTATCGAGGATATGGTTCAACATCGCCGACAGCAGGCCATGGGTTGAGCCGGCGACGACGCCGAGCACCAGGCCAAACAGCGTCGCCGCGAAGGTGACGACAAAAGCGCCGCCGACGGTCGGCGCCGCGCCGCTCAGCAGACGGCTCAATACATCGCGACCGAGATCGTCGGTCCCGAGGAAGAACGACACTTCGCCATAGCGCGACCATGACGGCGGCAACAGCTGGTAGCCAAGAAACTGCTGATCGATACCATAAGGGGCAAACCAGCCGCCGAAGACGCACAGCAGCACCAGACCCGCGCAGCCGTACAGGCCGATCATCGCAGTCGTGTCGCCGTAGAATTTTCGCCAGACGGTACGCAGCGCCCCGGGCGGACGCTTTTCCAGATACACACTATCGTAGGGCATACCATTCCTTATGTTTCAGCGGGTTAGCCATCGCACCCAGAATATCTGATATCACGTTGACGGTAATCACCAGTGCGCCAATGACCATCACGCCGGCCGAAATGGCGGCGTAATCCTGCTGGCGAATCGCGTTTATCAACCAGCGACCGAGCCCCGGCCAGCTGAACACCATTTCAGTGATCATCGCCAGGGTCAGCATGGTTGAAAACTGCAGCCCAAGACGTGGGATCACCGGCGGCAGAGCGTTGTGCAGCACGTGGCGGTGTAAAATCGTACGTCGCGACACGCCGCGGGTAGCCGCCGCCTTCACGTAGTTGGTGTCATACACTTCGCTGGTGCTGATGCGCATCAGGCGGATCACTTCGGTGGTGGGGGCGACCGCCAGCGTCAGTACCGGCAGCACCATATGGCGAACGGCGCTGACGATCATCTCATGGCGCCACGGCGAATCGGACAGCCAGGCGTCAATCAGCGCAAAACCGGTAACCGTTTTCACTTCGTACAGCAGGTCGAAGCGCCCGGAGACCGGGAACCAGCCGAGGGTCAGAGAGAAAAAGAGCGTCAGCAGCAGCGCCAGCCAGAACACGGGAATCGAGAAGCCAAGCAGCGCGAGGGCGCTGATCAGCGTATCGGGCCACTTGTTGCGCATAATCCCCGCCAGCATACCGACGGGGATACCCACCAGCAGCGCGAAGCCAAACGCGAGGATACACAGCTCCATGGTGGCAGGGAAAACCTCTTTCAGCTGTTCGGAAATCAGCTGACCGTTAATGCTGGAGACCCCGAAGTCCCAGTGCAACAGCCCGCTGAACCAAAACTGCCAGGCGTTCCACAGCGACGCGCCCTGCAGCGGGGCGTGGGGGGTAAAATAGCTCAGGCTGAAGCCGACGAAGGTCAGGAAAAAGAGGGTGACCAGCAGCAGCAGCAGGCGGCGCAGGGTAAAAATAATCATGGTTTTTTCACCTCGTCTTTTTTCTCCCGCGAGACGCCCGCAAAGGAAGCGTTGCCAAACGGACTCAGTATCAGACCTTTCATATCATAGCGGTAGGCCTGCAGACGCAGCGATGACGCCAGCGGCAGCACCGGCAGGTCGCGGGCCAGGATATGCTGCGCCTCTTTATAGGCTTCAATGCGCGACGCCAGCTGCTGCGAGCGCAGGGCCTTTTGCAATACCTCGTCAAATTCGCGATTGCACCAGTGGGCGAAGTTGGTCTGTGAGGCAATGGCCGCACAGCTCAGCAGCGGGCGGAAAAAACTATCCGGGTCGTTGCTGTCCGTGGCCCAACCGGAGAGCGTCAGATCGTGGTTCATGTCCATCAGCCTGGCCTCCTGGAAACGGCCTTCGACCGGCACAATAATCACCTTCACGCCAATTTGCGCCATGTCCGCCTGAATCAGCTCGGCGGTTTTCAGCGGGCTGGGGTTCCAGGCCTGTGAGCTGGTGGGCACCCAGAGCTTGAGCGTCAGCTTTTCCAGCCCCAGCGCTTTGAGCCGCTCGCGCGCTTCTTTTGGATTGTATTCGGTAATTTTAGCGTCGTTATCGTAGGCCCACGAGGCGCGCGGCAACATCGACGCGGCGGTTTCCGCCGTACCGTAATAAATAGACTGCATCAGGCGTTGGTTGTTGATAGCCAGCGCCAGCGCATGGCGAACTTCCGGTTTATCCAGCGGCGGCCGGGCGGTATTGAACGCCAGCCAGGCGATATTCATTCCCGGGCGTAGCGTCAGACGCAGACGGGGATCGTCGCGTAAAATGGTCAACTGGCTGGCGGCAGGCCAGGCCAGAACGTCGCACTCACCGGTGAGCAGTTTCGACAAGCGGCCGGTACCGCCGGAACCGAGGTCGACCACCACCTGCGGCATCAGCGGTTTGCCGCGCCAGTAATCCGGATGGCGCTGCAGGCGCACGTATTGCCCGGCGCGGTACTCTTCCAGCTGGAACGGACCGGTACCGACCGGTTGACGGTCAAGCTGTTCCGGACGATCGGCTTTGGTCAACTGCGCGCCGTATTCCGCAGACATGACCGACGCATAGTGGGTGGCCAGGTGCCAGAGGAACGAGGCATCCGGGCGCTTCAGGCGAAATTCGACGGTTTGGTTGTCCAGCTTACGCACGCTTTCGACGCTGTCGGCGAACTGTAAGCTGTCGAAATAGGGGAAGCTGCTGCCGTTGACGCTGTGCCACGGATCGTCACGGTTAAAAATACGACTGAAGGTGAAAATCACATCGTCAGCGTTAAAGGCGCGGGTGGGTTTAAACCAGGATGTCGACTGGAAAGGGACGTGGCTACGCAGATGGAAGCGGTAAGTCGCGCCGTTATCCAGGACTTCCCAGCTTTCGGCCAGCTCAGGGACCAGACGGTAGGTATAGGGATCGACATCCAGCAGGCGATCGTACAGCTGGGCGGCTAACGTGTCGACAATCAGACCGCTGCTTACTTTCTGCGGGTTAAAGGTATTAACCTGACCGCTGACGCAGTAAACAAAGCCGCTATCGCGAATATCGGCATTCGCAGGCAGCGTGGGCGCGGCAACAGCCTGCCCGCACAGCAGCGATGCTACCGCCAGGAGAGAAGATATTTTCAGGCGCATAATGTTTTTATGATGATAGAGCGGTGCTCTATCTTATTAATATTGAATGACATATTCCATCACCTTCAACGCTCACAGGGACAATATCACGACGGCTGCGCCGCCGTGCTGTTCCGCAGGTTCGAATGCATACCACACCGCTACTTCGAGTATACCTCGTAAAACCACCAGGCGTTTTTATCCTCCATCTCCCTGAATAAACGGACAAAGCGTACGAGAGCACGGGTTGCGCCGATCGTGATGCTGCAAAGGGAGCTGTGGATTGATATTCATCAAAAACCTGAGGGTATGGTGCTCTTTTAGGCGCTTCTCAGCATATTCATGCGGTGTATGGCGGATAATGAAACATGGTATCTTTTTATTGCCACTTTCTCCAGTTAGCTGTTAATTCACCGACGCTTACAGCGGAAGTAAGCGGTTATATCGACCGATATAATCCTTTGGCGTGATTTCGATCGCCATCCCACCCCGATGGGTGGCAACAAAGCTGCGCAGAACCAGTCCGCTGCACTTCTCGCTAATTTCCCAGCCCTGTTCGCTGTAGGAATCCAGGGTTGAACGGATACATAAATCGGAGAAGATCATCATTACGGAGAGGGCGGGCGAACGATGGTTTTTCATCGTGTGGGTCAGGCTGACATGGGCCGCATAGCGACTAAGAGTATGAATATTAACCGGAATCATGTGCGTTTTCAGTCCATTGAACGATGATGCGCAGACTATAATTCACATTGGCACATCTTACCAGTTACAAATAATTAACTCGGAGGCGGGAGCGCCGGGGGTCATTCAATACCGACGATGCGGGATAATGCGGGCCGGCCGTCTGCGACTTACCCGCATTGCTTCATACTCTGTCAAGTGAGCGATTGCGACAGATTGGCCAGCGCAAATTTAAGCACGCTGTCGCCGTTGAATGCTGCGTAGGGCAGGCTCTCAATAACCGCAATCTCCTGTTGGTCTTGCAGCACATTAGCGATCTCATCCCTTTTATATTGAATATGCGGCGCCACTAATACAGCGTTGTAGGCCGGGGCAACGCTAAACACATTCTCCAGGCCTACGGCGCTAATTAACAGATTCAGACCCTGCGCATCCGCTATTTTTTGCATTTTCTTCGCTAAGATGTTCGCTGTCTCGCCGGACAGGCAACATATCAGTAATTTTTTCACGGTTTTATCCTCGATGGAGTACCGCAACTACCTTATTCCGCTCCCGGCGGAGAAAATGCGTGGCCCATCAATTTTGTCTGACAAATTTATTCGGGCGGCGAGATAAAAGGGCCGCCGGCTCAGCGCGCGCTAAGCATACGGCCGCCGTTTTAGTGACATTGTCACTTATCGTGATTCAGGCGACGCAGATCGTCCAGCAGGCCCGGGCCGGTGGGCCGCCAGTTCAGCTGCTGACGGGTCCAGACCGAGGTTGCGCGTAAATCCATGCCGGCGAAGGCGGCAAACCAGCCAAAGTGGGCCGCCGCGCGATCGGCGCTCAGAGACTGCAGCGGCAGGTGCAGTTTCTCCGCCACCGCCTCGGCGATGCGCAGAGAGGGGATCGCCTCTTCATCAACGGCATGATAGCGCCTGCCGGCCAGACCTTGTTCCAGTACCCGCAGATACAGCGCGGCAACATCGCTGATGTGGGCGGCCGACCAGCAGTTATTCCCCTCGCCGACCACGGCCACGACCCCTTTTTCTGCCGCCTGCGCGATGTAATAGGTCAATAAGCCCTGGCGGGTGGTGTCATGCACCTGAGGCAGTCGCACCACCCGGACATCAACCCCGGCATCCAGCAGCCGGTTTCCCGCACGCTCTGAGGCGACGCGCGGGTTCGGGTGCCCGGGGTTGAAGTGCATTTCACTGGCGGGTAGTCCGTTACCGATGTCACCCATGGCGGTACCGGAGGTGATGATGAGCGGCCGCCGGCTGCCTTTCAACGCCGCGCCGATGGCGAGAATAACGCGGTGGTCTTTTTCGCAGTTTTCCACAAAGCGGCTGAAATCATGATCGAAAGCGGTGTGGATCACCGCATCGCAGCGGGCGACCGCCGCCAGCAGCGAGTCCGGATCTTCCAGGGTTCCGTACTGCACTTCTGCACCTGCCGTCTGCAGCGCGAGGGCGCTGGCCTCTGAACGCGCCAGGCCGGTGACCTGGTGCCCGGCGGCCAGCAGTTCGCTGAGAATACGGGAGCCGATAAATCCGCTCGCGCCGGTGAGAAAAATTCGCATAACCTGCCTCCAGAATGAGTATCCAGGCTATGGTAGTCTTAACGCGATACGATAAAAGTAGAGACATTATCAGGGTATAAAGACTAACAGGCTGAGTATGAGCGACTCTTCAACGTATGCATTGGGTGAATTTCTGCGGGCGCGGCGTTTACGGCTCGATCCGGCAACATTTGGCTTCACGCCAGGCCGTCGGCGCACGCCCGGGCTCCGGCGCGAAGAGGTTGCTCAGCTGGCAAATATCAGCCCCACCTGGTACACCTGGCTGGAACAGGGGCGCGGCGGAGCGCCATCCCGGGAAGTGCTGGGCCGTATTGCCGGTGGATTAAGGCTGACAAAGCCGGAGCGTGAACACCTGTTTATTCTGGCATTTGGCCATCCGCCGGAAACCCGGCTGATTGTCTCCGACGACATTACCCCGCGTTTACAGCGGGTGCTGGATGCCTTCCCCGTTCCGGCGATCGTCAAAACCGTCGCCTGGGATGTGATTGCGTGGAATGATGCCGCCGCCCGTGTACTGACCGACTACGGCCGGCTGGCGCCCGCCGAACGTAATATTCTCCGTCGCCTGTTTACCCACCGCTCTGCGCGCAGCGCGCTGGAGGACTGGTCGTCCGTTGCCCGCCTTATCGTCAGCGCCTTTCGTGCCGATGTTGCCCGGGTAGGCGCATCGCCGGAAAACGAACGGCTCATCGCCGAACTCTGCCGTCAGAGCCCGGAATTTAACACCTTCTGGCGCAGCAATGATGTGGCCGGGCAGGGCGAAGGCTTTAAGCGCATGCATCATCCGCAGCTTGGTATGATTGAGCTGGAGTTTTCCACCTTTACCGTTGATGGCCGCCCGGACCTCACCATGATGGTATTTAACCCGGCAACCGAGGAGAGCCGGGTGAAAATCCATGATTGGGTAAAACAGGGAACGCCGTTATCTGATGGTGGAGAGGTTAGTCACTTACCGGGGTAAATTCGTAGAGAACCAGGGCGTTGCTTTCCAGCGAGTCGACGACATGCCAGCCGTTTTCCTGCCGCTCTTCTGAGACGCTCAGCGCCGGGCGGGCTTTGTGCATTATCCAGTGATAATCCTCTTCTTCCGGCCCGCTCTGGCTGCGGAAGGCGTCAAAAAGCGGGAATAACGCCCCGTGATGGCGATCGAAGAGATGCTGTTTAACCCGCCAGCGGCCCTCCAGCCCCAATAGCTGTACGCTATAGGGCTGGCTGAAGCGTTGGATAAAAGCCTCTTCGCTGGAGAGCCAGGGATTGAACACCACCGTATTACGTAACAGCAGCTGGTAATGTTCCCCGTGGCGTAACAGCAGCAGATTTTTGTCATTCACCAGCACCTCCCCACGCAGGCGGCGCCACAGCCACAGCACCCAGTAAACCGGACGCGGGAGGCCGTGCAGATAGTGCAGCGCCAGGCTCGAGGTATCCAGCTTGCCGTTCGCCCGCGCTTCGCCCTGCAGGCCTGAGTTGAGCCAGAACCCGGCCAGCCACACCTGATCCGCCAGCCCCAGCAGGTTATCCATCAACAGCGCGCCGCGAAAGAAACGGCCGTTGGTGTCGCGGGTGTTGCCGGTCAACGTATTCCAGGAGAGCAGCCAGACGGGAAGCGACAGCTGGCGCTGGCGCAGGGCGCTATGGATCTGGCGCAGTTTATGTACCGGATAGTTTTCGCTGGCGGCCAGCCTGCTGCTATCGAGCTGGGCCAGATCCAGCAGTTCGTTCGCATCGGCCTGACAGGCGAGAAAACTGGCTTCGGTCAACAGCGGCGAACGGAGCAGAGTATCTTCAGCAATGGCGCTCTCCGGGAAGCGATGCCAGATCCCCAGCTGCGACTGCGGCACTATCGCCCGCAGCGTGTCGCGCTGCTGTTGCCAGGCGTGCTGGCGCGCCTCTTCGCTGGCCTGCGGTGACCAGTGCCAGACAAATCGCCAGCTGGCAAGCGTCGCCGGAGGGAAGTGATTCGCGGCGAGGCGTAAAAAACGCTGTAGCAGATCGCAGCGGGTGGTCAGCCCGGTATGCAAAATCAGCCCCCAGCCCATGTTGGCCAGCCAGCTGAAAATTTGCTGCAGCTGGTACCAGCAGGCATAGCCTGCCATCTGCGGGTCATCCCAGCCGGTGGCGAACAGTCTGCTGCTGAGAAACGGGTCGTGAATATCAATCGCATAGACCGGCAGGGTATCGTGCAGCCGCTCCAGCTCGCGGCGGACATCTTCGCGTAATAAATCGTCCAGTTCGCGCACGGTGACCACGATTCGGGTATGGCGTAATGGCGTGGCCCGGCCCGGTAGCTGACGCAGATCAATCTGGCGGGTCTGCTGCGGATTCAGCCGCGGCGGAGGATTATCCCAGCCGTTTTTCTCCGGCTCATTCAGCCGGGCATAGAGGCGCTCCACGGCTACCGGCTGCCAGATATCGGCCTGGCCTATCCGTGAACGGACGGATTCCTGGTGGCTCTGCGGATGCTGCTGGCGAAACTGACGCGGCGTCAGTTCATGCAGCCGTTTAAACAGGTCGCTCATGATGCGGGTGCTGGCGAACCCCTGCTCCTGGGCGATCTGCTGCACCGACTTGCGGGTGGTGAGGAGCTGTTCCGCCGCCTTGTTGAGACGCAGAGCGGTAATGTACTGCACAAAGCTTACGCCGACCTCCTTGCGAAACAGCCTGGATAGCCAGGCTTCGGAGACAAATTCGGCCGCGGCGACATCGTGTAGCGAAAGCCGCTGCTGATAGTTGGCCTCGATCCGCGCCACTACCCGGGCAATGCGGCGGCTCCACTTCTCCGCCCCGCGCTGTGTCCTGGCGATGACGGGCCGGGTGTAGCGAGTAGCCAGCAGCAGGGCAATTTCACTGAGCCAGCGATTGGCTTCCAGGCGGTAGCGGGACTGGTGATTCACCAGTTCAATGACCAACAGCTGGCGCATCAGATGGCGCAGGTTATCATCGGCATCGCGGGTGGCGTCGGTGACCTGGTAGTCAACGGCGAAAAAATCACCGTCAAGACGCGTCAGCCAGCCATAAGGCAGGGTCAACAGCATCACCGCATTGGCGGCGGCGGCGGTCAGGCTCCAGCGCTGATGACGGTTCACTATCGCCAGGTCGTCAGTATCCAGCTGCTGACGGAGATCGCCGTCATGCAGCCCGACGCGGCCTTCCAGCACCCACAGCAACGTTAAGGCATCGCTATCCTGTTGACTGTACTGACGAACATCGCGAACCACGACGCTAAAATCGCCTGAATGGTGTTCCACCGTAACGTCCCCTCAAAGACAAAAAATAACAGGTTATTTTTTGTCATAACCGATTTGTATGAAAAGCACTCATGAATAATCCGTCAATATAAAACAAAAAACAGCGCATCGTAGACTTTTTAACCGCATAAACTCGGAAGTGTCGCGCAAACCCAATGAAGGAATAACAAAAATGACACATCCACTTATTGAGGCCTTACAGGTTAATGAAGCGCAGTTTATCGCCCTGCGTCGCCGTTTTCATCAGCAGCCGGAGATCGGCTTCGAAGAACATCAAACCAGCGATGAAGTGGAACGCCTGCTGACCGAGTGGGGCTATGAGGTGCATCGTGGTCTGGCGGGAACCGGCGTGGTCGGGAGCCTGACCGTCGGCAGCGGTCAGCGTCGCCTCGGACTGCGCGCCGACATGGACGCGCTGCCGATGCAGGAGGCGAGCGGTAAAGCCTGGGCCAGTCAGGTCGATGGCCGTTTTCACGGCTGCGGTCATGACGGACACACCACCACGCTCCTGTACGCCGCCGAGTATCTGGCGCGTACCCGGCAGTTTAATGGCACGCTACAGCTGATTTTTCAGCCCGCTGAAGAGCTGCTGTACGGCGGGCGGGTTATGGTGGAAGACGGCCTGTTCGATAAATTCCCCTGCGACCTGATCTTTGGTCTGCACAATATGCCGGGGCAGGCGGTGGGTAACATTGGCCTGCGCGACGGCGCCATGATGGCCTCCTCCGATACCCTGCATATTGAGGTCAAGGGAGTGGGCGGGCACGGGGCGGTACCGGAGCATACCGTTGACGCCACGCTGGTTGCCTGTCACATCACGCTGGCGCTGCAATCCATCGTGTCGCGCAATATCACGCCATTTGAACCGGCGGTGGTGACCGTCGGCAGTATTCAGGCGGGACATGCGCCAAACATTATCAACGATAAGGTGCTGATGAAGCTGACGGTCCGCACGCTGAATGAGCAGGTGCGGGAAACGGTCCTGCAGCGCATTCACGATATTGCCGTTGCCCAGGCGGAAAGCTTTAACGCCACGGCCACCTTAACCCACGTCAACGGCAGTCCGGTGCTGAAAAACGATCCCGCCGCGAATCAGATGGTGCGCGAGGTGGCGACGTCGCTGTTTGGCGAAGCGCAGGTCGGGGAGGTGAAACCGTTTATGGGCAGCGAAGATTTTGCCTTTATGCTCGAACATAATCCGAACGGGTGTTATTTCACTATCGGCGCCGGAGATGAAGCCGATCGCTGTATGGTGCATAACCCCGGCTATGATTTTAACGACGAGATCCTGCTCAAGGGCGCGGCGCTGTGGTGCGGCCTGACGGAACATTATCTGCGCTAACGACCCGCGACCGGGAGGACCCTATTTTGACACTCCCCACCCTGAAGGAAGGGGATTCTTGTTTCGCGGAGTCGAACCTGAGCCGCACTAAGCGTTTTAGGATTTACAGACTCTCCACAAGCTAACACTGCCAGTCCGGCAGCTTTTATATTCCGGGCCGCGTTAATGTCACGGTCATGGTCTGCGCCGCATTCAGGGCAGTGCCATTTACGAACATCAAGAGGCATTTTTTGCATGGTGAAACCGCAACAGCTACAGCGTTTTGAGGACGGAAAATACGGGTCAATTGCGACCACGCTACGCCCTGCCCATTCGCCTTTATACCGGAGCTGGCGCACGAATTCGCTCCAGCTCGCGTCTGCTATCGCTTTGGATAGTGACGGGTTGCGGAGCATGTTGTTCACCTTAAGGGATTCGACGCAAACAACCTGGTTATCGTTAATCAGTTTGCGGGTTGCCTTGTGCAAGGCATCCAGTCGGCAATCGGCAATTTTTGCGTAAAGTCGGGCAACTTTTAAGCGAGCCCTGGCGCGGTTTTTCGATCCTCTGGCCTTTTTGCTTAACCGGCGCTGGAGTAGAGCCAGGCGTGCTGCGTATTTAGCAGTATGGCGGGGATTGCTTTGTTTAAATCCGGTATCGGTGACGAACAAATCTTTTAAACCGACATCAATGCCGACGGTGGAAGCGGCGATCGGCAGTGATACAGGTTCAGACTCGCAAAGGCAGGAGACGAAATATCGTCCGGCGGCATCTTTTGAAATAGTGACGGTAGAGGGTGCAGACGGTAATTCACGGCTCCAGCGCACGTCTAAAGGCGCTTTGCATTTTGCCATGTACAACCTGCCGTCACGGTATTTAAACGCGCTGGCGGTCAGCTCTGCCGTCTGTTTATGGCGTTTGCTCTTAAAGGCAGGATATGCGGCACGTCCGGCGAAGAAGTTCGAAAACGCCGTTTGTTGGTGGCGCAAGGCTTGCTGTAGTGGCACGCAGGAAACGTCATTCAGCCAGACAAATTCTGGCTCTTTTTTCAGTGCTGTCAGACGGGCACTGGCTTGTGTATAGCCGATTTTCTCCTGGCGTTCGTAGTAGGCATCGGTGCGCCAGCGCAGGATCGAGTTATAGACAAAACGCACGCATCCGAACGTTTGAGCCAGAAGCTCAGCTTGCCCGGGTGTTGGATAAAACCTGTATTTATAGGCGCGTCTCATAGCCTCAGAAAATACGCATAAAAATGTGAAGGATATTGACGATGGTCAAATCAAAAGCAGTCAGGGGGAAACCCAGCTCCTTTCCTCGCCGTCCTAAAAGGACGAAGTATCCCGGAGGCACTCGATGAGCTCCGTATCTCTGACCGACACACCGTTTGTCGGCACCGATCGTCTGCTGGCGGGCATCGTGCTGAGCGTGCTGACCTTCTGGCTGTTTGCCCAGTCGGTTATCAACGTCGTGCCGGCAATGAAAAACAATCTGGATATTTCCCTGGAGACGCTGACGCTTGCCGTCAGCCTCAGCGCACTTTTCAGCGGCTGCTTTGTTGTCGCCAGCGGCGGGCTGGCGGATAAATTTGGCCGGATGCGCATGACCCATATCGGCTTAGGATTGAGTATTGCCGGTAGTGCGCTGCTGATCCTGGCCCAGGGACCCTGGCTGTTTCTCGCCGGGCGCGTTTTACAGGGGCTGTCGGCGGCCTGCATCATGCCCGCGACCCTGGCATTGATCAAAACCTGGTATGAAGGCAAGGCCCGCCAGCGCGCAGTGAGCTTCTGGGTTATCGGTTCGTGGGGCGGTAGCGGGCTGTGTTCATTCGTCGGCGGCGCCATCGCGACCGGTCTCGGCTGGCGCTGGATCTTCGTCTTTTCCATTGCCGTTGCGCTGGTGGCGCTGCTGCTGCTTCGCGGCACGCCGGAAAGCCGTAGCGCCGGCGCGCAGCAGCAAAAGCTGGATATCAGCGGCCTGTTGAGCCTGATCGCGTCGCTGGTGCTGTTGAATCTGTTTATCAGTAAGGGGCACGGGTGGGGCTGGAGCAGCGGCCTGTCGCTGACGATGTTTGCCGGTTCGCTGCTGGCGGCAGGTTTTTTCATCCGCAGCGGCCTGCGCAAAGGGGACGCCGCGCTGATTGATTTTGCGCTGTTTCGCAACCGGGCCTACAGCGCCGCCGTGCTGTCAAACTTTCTGCTTAACGGCGCGATTGGCACGATGATGATCACCAGTATCTGGCTGCAAAAAGGGCACAATATGAGCCCGCTGGAGACCGGCGGCATGACGCTGGGCTATCTGGTGACCGTTCTGGCGATGATCCGCGTGGGGGAAAAGCTGCTGCAGCGCTACGGGGCCAGGCTGCCGATGATGACCGGGCCGCTCCTGACCGCCGTGGCGATTGTGCTTATCTCCTGCACCTTTCTCGATAAGTCGCTCTATATCGTCACCGTTTTTCTCAGCAACGTGCTGTTTGGCCTCGGGCTGGGGTGCTATGCGACACCCTCTACCGACACGGCGGTAGTCAACGCGCCGGAAAACAAAGTGGGCGTCGCCTCGGGGATTTACAAAATGGGCAGCTCGTTGGGTGGGGCGATGGGAATTGCGGTGACAGCGTCACTTTTTGCGCTGTTTTTACCGCTCGGTATGGCCAGCGCCGCCCAGTATGCGCTGTGGTTTAACGCGGCGATGTGCCTGGGGGCAACGGTGGTCAGCGCCCTGATGCTGCCGCGTCGGTCTCACAGCTGATGTTTTTTGAGCAGCGCCCGCAGCTGGTGGTAGGTTAACCCAAGCAGCGCCGCCGCCTGTTTCTGATTGTACTTCGCCTGCTGCAGACTCGTCTGCAGCAGGTTTTTTTCTTGTTCCTGCTGGAAGGCCCGCAGATCCAGAGGTAGCGTTGGCCCGGCGGGATTCGCGGCAACGTCTGCGGGGGGCGACTGAAGCGGCAGAGGTTGATGGAACGGATTAATGATGATGTTATCCAGTTCGCTGTCGCTGGTGCCGTGGCGATAGACCGAGCGCTCCACCACGTTTTTCAGCTCACGAATATTCCCCGGCCAGCGGTAGCCGAGCAGCGTTTCGCGGGCGCGATCGCTGAAGCCGGGAAACAGCGGCAGACCCAGTTCACGACACATCTGGATAGCGAACTGGTTTGCCAGCAGCATAATGTCGCTCTGTCTGTCGCGTAGCGGCGGCAGCTGCACCACATCGAAGGCGAGGCGGTCGAGGAGGTCGGCGCGGAAATGGCCGGCCTCAACCATCTGCGGCAGATCGGCATTGGTCGCACACACCAGACGCACGTTGACCTGCAGCGGCTGACTGCCGCCCACGCGCTCCAGTTCGCCATATTCAATTACCCGCAGCAGCTTTTCCTGTACCAGCATCGGCGCTGTCGCCAGCTCATCCAGGAACAGGGTTCCACCGTCGGCGCGCTCAAAGCGTCCCGGATGACGCTTGCTGGCTCCGGTAAAGGCGCCGGCTTCATGGCCAAACAGTTCGCTATCCAGCAGATTTTCATTCAGCGCCGCGCAGTTGAGGGAGATGAACGGTCCCTGCCAGCGCGAAGAGAGAAAGTGCAGGCGGTTGGCGATAAGCTCTTTACCGGTGCCGCGTTCACCAATGACCAGCACCGGTTTGTCCAGCGGCGCCAGCCGCGACACTTGTTCCAGCACCTCGAGAAAGCTGTTCGCTTCTCCGAGCAGGTTATCCTTGTATTCCGCCATGATGAAATTCGCCATTTAATCGTGTGATTCACCAGGTTACTGTAGCAACCTGCTGTGCAGATAACAACCACCCCTTTTAAAATCAACAAGATAAAAAGTTGGCACAGGATTTGTATTAATCAGCGTAAGTATCATCGCAGGCCCCGGCCTGAAATCAGAACTATGAGGATCAACGTTATGGGTATTTTTTCTCGTTTTGCCGACATCGTGAACGCCAACATCAACTCCCTGCTGGAGAAAGCGGAAGATCCGCAGAAGCTGGTTCGTCTGATGATCCAGGAGATGGAGGATACGCTGGTCGAAGTGCGTTCGACTTCGGCACGCGCGCTGGCGGAAAAGAAACAGCTGAGCCGCCGAATTGAACAAGCGCTTGCCCAGCAGGCCGAGTGGCAGGAAAAAGCGGAACTGGCGCTGCGTAAGGACAAAGAAGATTTGGCGCGTGCCGCGCTTATCGAAAAGCAAAAGCTGACCGACCTTATCGGCAGTCTGGAAAATGAAGCGCAGATGGTTGATGAAACGCTGACGCGCATGAAAAAAGAGATTGGTGAGCTGGAGAATAAACTGAGCGAAACCCGCGCTCGCCAGCAGGCGCTGACTCTGCGTCATCAGGCGGCCAGCTCTTCCCGCGATGTGCGTCGTCAGCTGGATAGCGGTAAAATTGATGAAGCTATGGCGCGTTTTGAATCCTTTGAACGCCGCATCGATCATATGGAAGCCGAAGCGGAAAGCCACGGTTTTGGTAAACAGAAAACGCTGGATCAGCAGTTTGCCGACCTGAAAGCGGATGATGAAATCAGCGCACAGCTGGCGGCGTTGAAAAGCAAAATGAATCAAAACAACTAATGGCATAGGCCAGCGCCTTCGGGACAGGCAGGCCAGGTCTGGCGGCCTCAGCTAAAGCTGGTCGTGGGTCGATGCTCCGACGTTCTGAAGGATAACGCGTTGCGGCGCTGCTATGCGCCGCCGTTCACTCACTGTAAGGAGTACACATGAGTACGCTTTTTATTGCCATACCCCTGACGCTGTTTGTGCTGTTCGTTTTACCGGTCTGGCTTTGGCTGCACTACAACAACCGCACCGCGAGCGGCAGCTTATCGCAGAATGAACAGCAGCGTTTGCTGCAGCTGACCGACGATGCAAAGCGCATGCGCGAACGTATTCAGACGCTGGAAGACATTCTTGATGCCGAACATCCGAACTGGAGAGACAAATAATGGGCGGACTGGATCTGAATAAAAAACTGTGGCGCGTGCCGCAGCACGGCATGGTAAAAGGCGTCTGCGCCGGTATCGCGCAGTATCTGGATGTGCCGGTCAAGCTGGTACGACTGATTACCGTACTGGCGATGATCTTTGGCCTGTTTTTCTTTGTGGTGGTGGCGTACATCATCCTGACATTCGCTCTTGACCCGATGCCGGAAAGTGAATTGTACGGCGAGAAAATGCCGACCAGCGGTGAGCTGCTGGCCGCGGCGGATCAAGAACTGGCGGCCAGCGAACGCCGCCTGCGCGAAATGGAACGCTATGTCACGTCGGATACCTTTACGTTACGCAGCCGTTTTCGCCAGCTCTAACTGAAATCTGAGGTCACGCATGAATATAAAATGGCAGCAGGCGGGGCAAAAAGTGAAACCCGGCCTGAAAATCGCGGGTAAGCTGGTTCTGCTGACCGCGTTACGTTATGGCCCGGCGGGCGTTGCCGGCTGGGCGGTGAAATCGGTGGCGCGTCGGCCATTAAAAATGCTGCTGGCGGTGGCGCTGGAACCGTTGCTCAGCCGTCTGGCCAATCGTTTTGCCCGCGGGATGAAATGATCGAACGAGGCGATGCGTCAGGCGCATCGTACCGACGTCGACGGGGTGGACGGGGTGAACTCGCGCAGGCGCGCCTGCGCGCAGCCACTGAGGTGAATGCCATCAGCGCTCAGCCTCCGGCATCACGGGCGGGAATCTTGCTACTTATCCTCACCTAATAGCTTATAATCAAAGCACTTTCCTTCAGAGCATAACAGGATGGCAATGAAGCGATTCAAAACTGAATTTAATGCGCTGGTGAACCGCGGCGTTGACCGCCATTTGCGTCTGGCGGTCACGGGCCTGAGCCGCAGCGGTAAAACCGCCTTTATCACCGCGCTGGTTAATCAACTGCTGAATATTCACTCCGGGGCGCGCCTGCCGCTGCTTAGCGCGGTGAGAGAAGAGCGCCTGCTTGGCGTCAAACGGGTTCCGCAACGTGATTTCGGCATTCCGCGTTTTACCTATGATGAAGGGCTGGCGCAGCTGTACGGTTCGCCGCCGGTCTGGCCGACGCCGACCCGCGGAGTGAGCGAAATTCGTCTGGCGCTGCGTTACCGCTCCAGCGAATCGCTGTTCCGCCATTTTAAAGAGACCTCCACGCTGTACCTGGAGATTGTCGATTATCCGGGCGAGTGGCTGCTTGATTTACCGATGCTGGCGCAGGACTACCTCAGCTGGTCGCGGCAGATGACCGGCCTGCTGCAAGGGCAGCGTGAGGCGTGGTCAGCCCGCTGGCGTCAGCTCTGTGACGGGCTGGATCCGCTGGCACCGGCGGATGAAAACCGTCTGGCGGAGATTGCCGCCGCGTGGACGGAGTATCTGCATGCCTGTAAACGAGAAGGTCTGCACTTTATTCAGCCGGGACGCTTTGTACTACCGGGAGATATGGCCGGGGCGCCGGCCCTGCAGTTTTTCCCCTGGCCGGATGTGGACGCAATTGGTGAAGCGAAGCTGGCCCAGGCGGATAAACACAGCAACGCCGGAATGCTGCGCGAACGCTTTAAATATTACTGCGAAAAAGTGGTTAAGGGCTTTTACAAAGACCACTTCCTGCGTTTTGACCGCCAGATCGTGCTGGTGGACTGCCTGCAGCCGCTGAACAGCGGCCCGCAGGCCTTCAACGATATGCGCCTGGCGCTGACTCAGCTGATGCAGAGCTTCCATTACGGTCAGCGAACCCTGTTCCGCCGTCTGTTTTCCCCGGTGATCGACAAGCTGCTGTTTGCCGCGACCAAAGCCGATCATGTCACCGTCGATCAACACGGCAATATGGTTTCTCTGCTGCAGCAGCTGATTCAGGACGCCTGGCAGAATGCCGCGTTCGAAGGCATCAGTATGGATTGTCTGGGACTGGCATCGATTCAGGCGACGCAGAGCGGGTTGATTGAGGTTAACGGCGAGAAGATCCCCGCGCTGCGCGGCAACCGCCTGAGCGACGGTCAGCCGCTGACCGTCTACCCCGGAGAGGTTCCGGCCCGGTTGCCGGGTCAGGCGTTCTGGCAGCAGCAGGGGTTTCAGTTTGAGAATTTCCGTCCGCAGGTGATGGACGTCGATAAGCCGCTGCCGCATATCCGCCTGGATGCCGCGCTTGAATTTTTGATCGGAGATAAATTGCGATGAGCGAACCCTTAAAACCGCGTATCGACTTCGACGGTCCGCTGGAAGCGGAGAAAATGGAGGCGCTGAAATCGGCACGTGCCTTTGACGGCGCGGAAGCGGCGAAATTTGCCCCGGCGCGAGTGGATGCGCTGGAGGAAGACGAAGGGGCGGCAGAAGCGGTGGTCGAATCGGTTCTGCGGCCAAAACGTAGTTTATGGCGCCGCATGGTCAGCGCCGGTCTGGCTATTTTTGGCGTCAGCGTTGTGGCGCAGGGCGTACAGTGGACCCTGACCGCCTGGCAAACCCAGGACTGGATTGCGCTCGGCGGCTGTGCGGCGGGAGCGCTGATTGTCGGCGCCGGTGTTGGGTCGGTCGCGACCGAATGGCGGCGACTGTGGCGTCTGCGCCAGCGGGCCCATGAGCGCGACGAGGCGCGGGATTTGATGCACAGTCACGCGGTCGGAAAAGGGCGCGCGTTTTGCGAGAAACTGGCGCAGCAGGCCGGGCTTGATCAGGCGCATCCTGCGCTGCAGCGCTGGTATGCGGCGATTCATGAAACGCAAAACGATCGGGAAGTGGTCAGCCTGTATGCGCAGCTGGTGCAGCCGGTGCTGGATGCCCAGGCGCGGCGGGAAATCAGCCTTTCGGCGGCGGAGTCCACGCTGATGATCGCCGTCAGCCCGCTGGCGCTGGTGGATATGGCCTTTATCGCCTGGCGTAATTTACGCCTGATCAACCGCATCGCCACGCTGTATGGCATTGAGCTGGGTTATTACAGCCGCCTGCGTCTGTTCCGCCTGGTGCTGCTGAATATCGCCTTTGCCGGCGCCAGCGAACTGGTGCGGGAAGTGGGCATGGACTGGATGTCGCAGGACCTGGCGGCCAGACTTTCAGCGCGTGCGGCGCAGGGGATTGGCGCCGGACTGCTTACGGCACGTCTGGGGATTAAGGCCATGGAGCTGTGTCGCCCGCTACCGTGGATCGCTGACGACAAACCGCGGCTGGGCGATTTCCGTCGTGAACTGATTGGTCAGCTGAAAGAGACGCTACAAAAAAGTAAAAGCGGTCCGCAGCCCTGATCGCCTTCTGATAACCGCCGGGCGACCGGCGGTTTTAGGACATCTCCCCCGGCGCCCGGGGCTTTGAACGGATATCTTTACGCCATAACGGCCGTTTTTCCGCCATGCTGTCAATAATTGTTGACAGCTATCTTCACGCCAGCAAATAACTGTCCTATTATTCATCCGTCATTGGCCTTTTTAGGGTGAATACTCCCATGCGTCTTGAAGTCTTTTGTGAAGACCGTCTTGGTCTGACTCGTGAATTGCTTGATTTGCTGGTGCTCCGCGGTATCGATCTGCGCGGCATCGACATTGATCCCATTGGCCGAATTTATCTTAATTTTGCCGAGCTGGAGTTTGCCAGCTTCAGCAGCCTGATGGCGGAAATCCGCCGGATTGCCGGCGTCACCGACGTGCGTACCGTGCCGTGGATGCCGTCGGAACGTGAACACCTGGCGCTCAGCGCGCTGCTGGTGGCGATGCCGGAGCCGGTGCTGTCGCTGGACACCAAAGGCAAGGTTGAACTGGCGAACCCCGCCAGCTGCCAGCTGTTTGCGCAGAGCCCGGAGCGGCTGCGCAATCATCCGGTCGCTCAGTTAATTACCGATTTTAACGTCCAGCGCTGGCTGGAGAGCAGCCCGCAGGAGTCGCATAGCGAGCATGTGGTGGTTAACGGCCAGAACTTCGTGCTGGAAATCACCCCGGTCTACCTTGAAGGCGAACACGGCGAACGGGTCCTGACCGGTGCGGTGGCGATGCTGCGTTCCACCGTTCGTATGGGGCGTCAGCTGCAAACCATGACGACGCAGGACACCAGTGCCTTCAGTCAAATCCTCGCCGTCGGCCCGAAAATGCGCCATGTCGTCGAACAGGCTCGTAAGCTGGCGATGCTCAGCGCGCCGCTGCTGATCGTCGGCGATACCGGAACCGGCAAAGATTTACTCGCCCACGCCTGCCATCTGGCCAGCCCGCGGGCAAACAAACCCTATCTGGCGCTGAACTGTGGCTCCATCCCGGAAGATGCGGTGGAAAGCGAGCTGTTTGGCGACGCTATTCAAGGCAAAAAAGGCTTCTTTGAGCAGGCGAACGGCGGTTCGGTCCTGCTGGATGAAATCGGCGAAATGTCGCCGCGTATGCAGACCAAGCTACTGCGTTTTCTTAATGACGGCACCTTCCGGCGCGTCGGGGAAGATCACGAAGTTCACGTCGACGTGCGGGTCATCTGCGCGACGCAGAAAAATCTGGTGGAGCTGGTGCAGAAGGGATTATTCCGCGAGGATCTCTACTACCGCCTCAACGTGCTCACCCTCTACCTGCCGCCGCTGCGCGACTGTCCGCAGGATATCATTCCGCTGACGGAGCTGTTTGTTTCCCGGTTTGCCGACGAACAGGGGATCCCGCGACCGAAGCTTTCCGCCGACCTCAGCACGGTGTTGACCCGCTATAGCTGGCCTGGCAACGTTCGCCAGCTGAAGAACGCGGTTTACCGCGCGCTGACCCAGCTCGAAGGCTATGAGATGCGTCCGCAGGATATTCTGTTGCCGGATCACGATGTGGCCTCGCTACCGGTTGGCGAAGAGGCGATGGAAGGGTCGCTGGATGACATTACCCGTCGCTTTGAACGCTCGGTGCTGACCCAGCTTTATCGCAGCTTCCCGAGCACCCGTAAGCTGGCGAAGCGCCTCGGCGTATCGCATACCGCGATCGCCAACAAGCTGCGTGAATACGGTCTGAGCCAGAAGAAAGGCGAAGAGTAGGCGCTGTCACCGGCGGCTCAGGCGGCCGGTGACAATCTGGCGCCATAGAGGCTTCAACCTTTCGCCCGCTTCTGTATATACTCAGTTTTCTTCATCTTTTTCCAGGAATACGGATGTCAACTTCGCCGGGTCATCTGCTTCAGTGGATGAAACTGCTGGGACTCTCTGCCGGACTCTCCGGGGTTCTGTTCGGGCTGCACCTGCCTGCGGCATTGCTGCTGGGGCCGATGATCGCCGGGATAACGTTAAGTCTGCGCGGGGCGAGCATTCGCGTTCCGCGGCCGTTTTTTATTGCCGCTCAGGCCATTATCGGCTGCATGATTGCCCGCACCTTAACCCCCTCTGTTTTTAGCGTCCTCATCGGGCACTGGCCGCTGGTGCTGCTTATCCTCTTCTCCACGCTTGCCGTCAGCGCGCTGACGGGGTGGCTGCTGGTGCGCTATAGCGCGCTCCCCGGCGCGACCGGTGCGTGGGGCAGTTCGCCTGGCGGAGCGTCGGCTATGGTGGTGATGGCGCAGGAGTATGGCGCCGATGTGCGGCTGGTGGCCCTGATGCAGTATCTGCGGGTGCTGTTTGTCGCGGGCGCGGCGGCGCTGGTGGTGCGTTTTGCCCTGGGCGGCGATGCGCAGGCGATGACCCAGCAGATCGTCTGGTTTCCACCATTGACGTGGCAGCTGCCGTGGACGCTGCTGCTGACGATGGTCGCGGGATGGCTGGGGCTGAGAATGCGTTTCCCGTCCGGTGCGATGCTATTCCCGATGCTGGCGGGCGCGGTGGTGCAGGGAGAGGGCTGGTGGATGCTTGAGCTGCCTGAATGGCTGCTGGCGCTGGCATATGCCGCCATTGGCTGGAGCGTTGGACTAAAGTTTAATAAAGAGATCTTCCTGCTGGCCCTGAAAACGCTGCCGCAGATTATCGCCTCCATTATCGGCCTGATTGTGGTTTGTGCGCTGCTGGCGCTGGGGGTGACCCAGGTGCTGCCGCTCGATTTTATGACCGCTTATCTGGCGACAAGCCCCGGCGGGCTGGATACGGTGGCGATTATTGCCGCAGGTACGCGGGCGGATATGTCGTTTATTATGGCGATGCAGACGCTGCGTCTGTTTACCATTTTGCTGACCGGCCCGATGATTGCGCGTTTGATTTCGCGCTATGCGCCGCAGAAATAAACAAGCCTCCGCAGAACGGAGGCTTAACGTAGCCGGAAGGCCGGCGGTGACGCCATTTTCCGGGATAGCTTGTGGTCTTAGCCTTTCAGCGAAGCCAGGGCCGCATCGTAGTCCGGCTCTTCGGTGATTTCGTTCACCAGCTGGCTGTAAACAACCTGGTCATTTTCATCAATAACGACCACCGCACGCGCGGCCAGACCGGCCAGCGGACCGGCTGCAATGGCGACACCGTAATCGGCCAGGAACTGCGGAGCGCGCAGCGTGGACAGGGTGACGACATTGTTCAGGCCTTCCGCGCCGCAGAAGCGAGACTGGGCGAACGGCAGGTCGGCAGAGATGCACAGCACAACGGTGTTATCCAGCTCGGAGGCCAGTTGGTTAAATTTACGAACCGATGCCGCGCAAACGCCGGTATCGATGCTCGGGAAAATATTCAGTACTTTACGTTTGCCGGCGAACTGGCTCAGCGCGACGTCAGAGAGATCTTTGGCGACCAGCGTAAACGGCTGCGCGGTAGCGCCAGCCTGCGGAATGGTGCCCTGAACAGAAACGGGGTTGCCCTGGAAATGCACGGTTTGTGACATGTTTATCTTCCTGTTTACATATAGTTAACGTCACGGGTAGTGTATGACATCCGTTATCGGCACGGCAAATCCTATTTAATGTTTCCCCTGGAGGAACCTGGGAATGCGAAACCTGCGAGTGTACGAAGAAGCCTGGCCGTTACATACGCCCTTTGTGATTGCCCGCGGCAGTCGCAGCGAGGCGAAGGTGGTGGTGGTGGAAATTGAAGAGGACGGCGTAAAAGGCGTTGGAGAGTGCACGCCGTACCCGCGCTATGGTGAGAGCCTCGCGTCGGTCATGGCGCAGATCCTCACCATTGGCGAGCAGCTGGAAAGCGGCATGACCCGCGAACAGCTCCAGCATCTGCTGCCGGCAGGGGCCGCGCGCAACGCCGTAGATTGTGCGCTGTGGGATCTGCAGGCCCGTCGCGTCGGGAAAACGATTCCTCAACTGCTGGGTATCGGACTCCCCAATCGGGTGGTGACGGCGCAGACGGTCGTGATCGGAACCCCTGAACAGATGGCGGCCAGCGCCGCCGCGCTGTGGGAGAAGGGGGCCCGGCTACTGAAGGTGAAACTGGATAATCATCTGATCAGCGAACGGCTGATTGCCATTCGCAACGTGGTGCCAGAGGCGACGCTGATAGTGGATGCCAATGAATCCTGGTCCAGCGATGGCCTGGCGGCGCGCTGTCAGCTGCTGGCGGACATCGGTGTGGCCATGCTCGAACAGCCGCTTCCAGCGGACGCCGACGACGCGCTGGAAAATTTTATTCACCCGCTGCCCATCTGTGCCGACGAGAGCTGCCACACCCGCGATAGCCTGCCGCAGCTGCGCGGGCGTTATGAGATGGTGAATATTAAGCTGGATAAAACCGGTGGCTTGACCGAAGCGCTGTTTCTGGCGCAGGAGGCCGGGGAGCTGGGGTTTGAACGTATGCTGGGCTGCATGCTCTGCACGTCGCGGGCCATTTCAGCGGCGCTCCCGCTGGTGCCGCTGGCGCGTTTCGCCGATCTGGATGGCCCGACCTGGCTGGCGGTAGATGTTGAGCCGGCGCTGCATTTCAGCACCGGGGTGCTTCATCTCTGAGTGTGCCAGCGCAGTAGATCCATCATTGCCGACAGATGCTTTTCCGTCGCTTCGTCGGCTGAGATGGGCGGAAACTCGGCGGTGATGCAGGGCAGGCCGATATCGGCACACCAGCTGCCAAAAGAGCCGGGGGTTTCGTAACCGACGCTGCCGACCAGCGGCAGGGCAAACGCGTCGGCCAGCCACTGTCCCAGCTCGCTGTGGCCGGGATCTTCAATGCAGGCCAGCGGATCGTGGAAGGAGACGACCCACGCCGGGTGGATCTGATGGATCAGCTGGCACAGTGCCTGGGTTTCCGGTTCTGAACCGGGTTTTTCGCCGGTCAGCAGTACCACATCGCGCTGTTCTGCCGCGCTATTCCAGCGATACACCGTTTCCCCTTCTTTCCAGTTTGCCGCGGGGAAGTTGCGGTTCAGATCGACGCCGCGGGCGTTGGCCCGTAGTCCCAGCTGACAGCCATCGGGATTCACCGCCAGCACGACGTGATGGCGGCGTAATTCCGGTTTCAGGGTACGCAGCGCACAGGAGAGCGTCACGATCGATGAGTTTTCATCGCCGTGGGTACCGGCAAGAATCAGGCCGCTGCGGCTGTCCGCCAGCGGGGCGGGGAACCAGAGCAGCGGCGCGCCAAGATGTGACTGACCATAGCGCTGCGTACCGGGCGGAAAGGCGCCGCGCAGGGGGCGAGGACGGGAAACGGGCATAGGGCATCCTGTTAGCAGGTTATTTTCTGCAGTGTTGTGTAAAAGCCTCCCGGAATCAAATAGTTTCCTGGGGCGGCTAAATCAGTGGACATGTCAATTTTCTATCACAAGCCGTTTGCAATTTCAGGTGATGAAACAAATAATTATCGCTCTGCCAGCTCTGGTTCTTTTATTTTAAAGGGGATCTCATGAAGTATCCTGTCACATTGACATGCGGCGCGCTGTGGTTAGCCAGCGTTTCTTCTCTTGCCTGGGCAGCGGATGTCCCCCAGGGAACCGTATTAGCCGAAAAGCAGCTGCTGGTACGGCATATTAAAGATGAACCCGCATCATTAGATCCCGCCAAAGCCGTTGGTCTGCCGGAAATTCAGGTGATTCGCGATCTTTTTGAAGGTTTAGTCAACCAGGACGCGAAAGGCAATATTATCCCAGGCGTGGCGACCCGCTGGCAGAGTAATGATAACCGCGTCTGGACGTTTACGCTGCGCGATAACGCGCGCTGGTCCGATGGCTCACCGGTGACCGCAGAGGACTTTGTCTATAGCTGGCAGCGTCTGGTTGACCCGAAAACCACCTCGCCTTTCGCCTGGTTCGCCGCGCTGGCGGGGATCAGCAACGCGCAAAATATTATCGATGGTAAAGCGGCGCCGCAGACGCTGGGCGTCACCGCCGTTGATGCGCGTACCCTGCGCGTGCAGCTGGATAAACCGCTGCCGTGGTTCAGTAACCTGACGGCCAGCTTCGCCTTTTATCCGGTACAGAAAGCGAACGTAGAGAGCGGTGCTAACTGGACGCGTCCGGGCAATCTTATCGGCAACGGCGCTTACGTTTTAAAAGATCGCGTCGTTAACGAGAAACTGGTGGTCGTGCCGAACAGCCACTATTGGGATAATGCGAAAACGGTTATTCAGCAGGTGACGTTTGTTCCGATCAATCAGGAGTCCTCGGCAACGAAACGCTATCTGGCCGGCGATATTGATATCACCGAGTCTTTCCCGAAGAATCTGTATCAGAAATTGCTGAAGGATATTCCGGGCCAGGTGTATACGCCGCCGCAGCTGGGAACCTATTACTACGCCTTTAATACTCAGAAAGGTCCGACCGCCGATGAGCGCGTGCGTCTGGCGCTGAGCATGACTATCGACCGTCGTCTGATGGCGGAGAAGGTACTGGGAACCGGCGAAAAACCGGCCTGGCATTTTACGCCGGACGTGACCGCCGGGTTTGTACCGCAGCCGTCGCAGATGGAAAGCATGAGTCAGGCCGAGCTGAACGCTCAGGCCAAAGCGCTATTGCAGGCGGCAGGCTACGGTCCCGGTCGTCCGCTGCAGCTGACGCTGCTGTATAACACTTCAGAAAACCACCAGAAAATCGCGATTGCGGTTGCTTCGATGTGGAAGAAAAATCTCGGCGTGGATGTGAAGCTGCAGAATCAGGAGTGGAAAACCTATATCGATAGCCGCAACACCGGTAACTTTGATGTGATTCGCGCTTCGTGGGTAGGGGATTATAACGAACCTTCCACTTTCCTGTCGCTGCTGACCTCGACCCACAGCGGGAATATTTCCCGTTTCAACGACCCGGCCTATGACAAGATTCTGAGCCAGGCGGCACAGGAAACCTCGGATAAAGCGCGTAATGATGATTACAATGCGGCGGAAAAAATCATCATGAGCAAAGCGCCTGTTGCCCCGATCTATCAGTATACCAACGGGCGTCTGATTAAGCCGTGGCTAAAAGGGTATCCGATTAATAACCCGGAAGATGTTGCCTATAGCCGTACGATGTATATCGAGAAGCACCCATAACGCTTACCTCAGCACCATTTCATCAGGGCGCGGTTATCCGCGCCCTGATTTTTTGGCAATATTATTGGCTACGATAGTCCGTTCTGACGTTATGTCAGAGGGGGATAACTTCCTTTTTGCGCAGGCCCGTCTTTATCCTTGTCGCGGCCGCAGTATAAATGCCAGCGCACGGAGGGCTCATTTAGCGTAGCGCAGGGAATATGGTGATCGCGCCCCAAAAACTACGACTTTATTTAGCCGACATTAAGGAATACGCTGCAGGTGCGGTGGCCGAAAAGGTAAACCGATCGACGATCGTGACTTAAGATTTTTCTTGCGTTTTTAATCCGTGGACTGAAAATCATGCTGCGTTCTTGAATATCCGATGGTTGCATAATAAAGTCAACGCAGTCTAATTGTTGCCCGTTACGGAATACTTTGTATGGTCGCTGTTATTTTAATCTTTATCGTCTGTTTTCTTTTGATTATCACCCTGTGGTCCGTATATTCTTATTAACATAATGTAAAAGGCCGATGCATTTCTGAGTCAACCTTTCTTAATGCAGAGGCAGGTAACGGTTTGATTTACTTCTTTTTTTGGCCAAACAGATTAGCAAATTTTTGCAGTTCCTGTTTGTTGGCAAGATTAAATTTAGTCATTACATTCCGTTTGTGTGAAAACACCGTTTTATAGTTCATGCTTAATTTATTGGCAATATCGGAAGTATTTAATCCAATGCTGGTGGCATAGAGAATCTTTAACTGTATCGCGGTGACCGAATTGCACTGGCAGTCAAGACATCTCCTGAGGCCGCATGATGCTGATTCATTCGTAGTTTTTATGCTGCTGACATCCAGTGCTTTTGCCATGGTCTTTTTGATATTGCCAGGTAAATCTTTTTCGTAGATAAATACAGATCCTTTAATGCAGTTGGGGAGTGGATTTTTTACCACAGGGCCCTTTTGGGAGTGAATGATGAAAATTCTGGCGGCGTCGCTTCTGTTATTCAGCGTGTCATGACATAAAGAAAATTCGCCCACCACCATCTCTGTAAAGATGATATCGGCAGTGCTGATGTTTTTTATATTGTAGTTGAAATCATAAGTAATGTTTTCATGCTCAATGATGAGATCTTCAATTAATTTCATTATGGCAAATCGGAAGTAAATATTTTTTATATTAAGTAAGATTCTAGTCATTTAGTGTTCACAGTTAATCGTCAGGGCAAAATATGATAATGTTATATTTTTTATAAATTTTCTTTTATTCATGCATTGCAGCTAAGATATTTCACTACCATTATCTTTGCAAGCGCTGTGGCAAAAATGAGATACAGTCTTACTTTGCTAAGAAAAATCCTATTTAACAATGAATTAGCGCATTGTAATAGTTTGTTTTGTTTTATTTTAAACGAAAATCGCTGCCGCTAGTCGGCGCAGAGGCGTTGAAGAGAGAGATAGCGCTGTTTTAATAAATAAAGGCACAGCGGAAATTATCTGTATTTCATGATCTTTATGCGTCGATAGTATTATTTAGTCAATATGGGTAAAGACAGTACGGAAGGTTATTACTGCGGGTAACAATGATGTCAGAGTGTGAAATAGCATCGGTGATAAATATGTCGGAGCCCACTCCGCTCGATGCAGCAGGGGAGAATTGATCGCGCCGGAGCCTGAAAAAAGGGGGCTCTATGACGTCGCGGATGGTGTCGCGAGTACCATGTTCTTTCTCATGATAAAGGAGAGAGAATCGACAGATTAATCGCATCATTTCAGGCTGACCACGCTGCGGTAAGGTCAGAGCGACCTGAGTGGATTTGGCCGCGCTGTTTTGCTATCCCGCCGCTGGAAGGCATCTCCTTTCCCTTAACCCGACAGAGCCTCTCCCGTCGGGCGGGAAGCTCAAAGACGCTCCTGGTTCTGTGGCGTATGCGGCGATGATTTCGCGGACTGAAGCGGAAAATGGCCGCTCACTGTACCCCTGTAGGCGTACTGACAGGGGCTGCAAGTATATTTGGTTATCGCATTTTTGTGGGCGTGCAGGAGTTCACTCAACGTCTACAGCGCATTCTCCGGGCAGGTGATATCGTCGACATACAAAAGAATGTTATCGACCGACCAGTAGCGGCGTTTTTTATCATTCAGATCGGTGACCCATTTGAACACGCCAGAGCCAGCCAGAGCGATGCAAAACTCATCGTAGCCGGACTCCCCGGCGAAATGCTTTTTTGCCGCTAATTTTATTTTGGCAAGATTGATTTTGGTACTCACGATCAACAGATCCCGGTTGCTTTTCATAGATACAACCGCATCTGTATTTGTTACGAATTTAATATTTCCAGTAGGAAGGTAGTAGATGTAATACGCGACATTGTTTTGTTGTAATGCTGATAAAAATAAAGAAAAATCCAAATCGCGCCGTACACGGTCAAAGATCTGGCTTAGCAGGTCTGGCAGTTCCATCCTTCCCGTCATCCTTAATGGTTAAATACAATAAAAAACAATAAAATTTAACGATTGTAATATTTATGTAATATAACAAATCAAATTATTTGGCAGAGTGATATTACTCGAGCGAAATTATTCAGGGTAGGGGCTTAATTGTTACTTTTTATTGCGGGATAGCGATGAGAATCAACGGATTTCGATGGCTGGCGAGAGGAACCATTGCCCTGATGGCACCGAGTATGAGATGACCTGACGTTCGCAGACGATTTGTGGGAGAAGGATGCGGAGGGATGACACCGGCGGATGAACTCGGGTGGCCAGCAGCAGACCACCGAGAGGGCAAACAGCATTTTAATTTCGCGGCACGACCTGTCAGTATCAATCGTCCTTCGATGTTGATAAGGCCGTCGAATCACCATCTTGAGTAACCCACGAGAAATTAAAATCTTATTAATGCAATATTATTAATTGGATTTGCTTATGCGTAATATGGCTAAAACTCATGACCTGTGCGTTTAAAGCGACGTCAACCTTTTGACGCGATCTCGCGTTAAACGGGCCATGTCAGACTATCGAACATTAAGATAAATTCATTTTAGAAAGTTCACCGATGCGTGCCTCTCCAGTGGTGGTTTGTTATTAACGCCTTTTTTTGAACGTAAACTGCTGCTTTTTTCTGTCCTTGATATAGGAAACGAGAGAAAAAACAGCAACCAGAAGCAGTACTATAGCTAATACTAAAAAGAATAAGTTTGCCATGTGGTTTAGTCCCCGAGAAGTTCATGGATATTCTTGCTTTTATGAAAGCGAATCTACTCCAGGATTAAGAAAAATCCTAACTAAATATTTTAATGGAATGTGAAAAAAGTTTTTTTAATTCTGTTTATGCCGTTAGTGCGAGATTTTGTGCCAATCATGCCGCGATGGCGTAGCATTATATGGTTATTGATAATGGATTTTTCGCTCAAAAACATCGGATACGCTGCGGTTGGCCTGTGAGGCAGATAAGCAGGAAAAAGAGGCCGGTAGCAGGCGATATCTGATTAATAACTCACTGGAAATAGCAAGCGGGCGGCGTGGCGGGAGCTTTAGTGAAACATGAGGCAGCAGGTCTCGCGAGAGACCTGCTGAAGAGGCCTGTTTAGCACAATACGCGCGCGGATCGCGCGTGACAGCCCTCCGTGAGCGGGTAACGACGGGCTGTTCATCCATAAACGCTCACCGGACTGCTGTGCCCGAATGAGAAATAAAAACCTGTGCGGATTCCGACCGGCGTCAATCCACGTTATTGAAGTAGTCCCGCGCAACGGCTTCGACGCGCTTTGAATCAATACCCGTTTTTTCGGTAATCAACTCAATGAACTGCTTGAACTTATCGCTCATGACATTACCGCCGTCCCAATGGGCGACGTAGAATCGGCACTGATAGCGATAAAAGTGGAGGGTGGTATCTCCTAACGTGTAATACATAAGAATCTCCAGTTCAGTATGTCGGATACATCGCCGGTATGGTGGGGATAGCGATGGCCCATAACGGTCGGTTGTACAGAGACTATCCTCCTCCCAATCGGCGCAAATTTCCAGAGATGCGACTTACTCTTTGCCAATTTTCTGGTCACTTCTTCTGCCAGCGATCGTGTTTGTGGTGGGCATCTGGCGAGTGATATCTCTTATCGTGCCGGTCGGTGACCGTAGCTTTTGCTTTATCGTCCGCCTTTTCTCGCTGCCTTGCCCTGCAGACCAGAGCCTTGCCTTATAAGCACAAAGAGTCGTCATGAAATCAGAGGGATACGCCGCCAGTACTCCGTTAGCACGCAGGCAGCCCTTGATTTCTTTCATCGATCGATAATACTGTATGCGTATACAGTATTTTGATGGTGATTATCATGCGGTTTTTCACACCTGCCGACCTACGCCAGATCGTGGCGTTGCCTTTGTTCAGCGATCTTGTGCCATGCGGCTTTCCGAGTCCGGCACAGGATTATGTCGAGCGGCGTATTGATCTGAATGAACTGATGATTCAGCACCCGAGCGCGACCTATTTTGTGAAATCCACCGGCGATTCAATGATCGACGCCGGAATTGGCGAAGGGGATTTGCTGGTGGTGGATAGCTCCCGTAAGGCTGAGCATGGCCATATCGTTATTGCCGCGGTCGATGGCGAATTTACCGTTAAGCGCCTGCAACTGCATCCCGTTGCGATGCTTAAGCCTGAAAACAGCGCCTATTCCCCGATTGTGATTGGCCGCGAAGATCGCCTGGATATTTTCGGGGTGGTGACCTACATCGTGAAGTCTGTGAGCTGATCATGTTTGCGCTATGCGATGTGAATTCGTTTTATGCCTCGTGTGAAACCGTTTTTCGCCCGGACCTGAAGGGGCGGCCCGTGGTGGTGTTATCCAATAACGACGGATGCGTTATTGCGCGTTCTGCCGAAGCGCAATCGCTGGTGAAAACCGGTGAACCGTACTTCAAACTGAAGGATCTCTTCAGGCGTCACCGGGTGGTTTGCTTCAGTAGCAACTATGAACTCTATGCGGATATGTCCAATCGGGTGATGACCACGATCGAGGAGATGTCTCCCCGCTGCGAAATATACTCTATTGATGAGATTTTTTGTGACCTTACCGGCGTGCGCAACTGTCGCGATCTGACGGAGTTTGGGCGCGAAATCAGAGCCACGGTTTTGCAACGTACGCATCTGACGGTTGGGGTGGGGATCGCTCAGACCAAAACCCTGGCCAAACTGGCGAACTATGCGGCCAAAAAATGGCAACGGCAGACCGGAGGGGTGGTCGATCTGTCAAATATTGCGCGTCAGCGGAGGCTCATGGCGGCATTAAATGTCGGCGACGTCTGGGGCGTAGGTCGGCGGATTGCGAAAAAACTGGAAGGGCTGGGCATCAGTACCGTCCTGCAGCTGGCAGACACCGATATTCGGTTTATCAGAAAGCATTTCAACGTTGTGCTGGAGAGAACCGTGCGTGAACTCCGCGGCGAGCCATGTCTTGAACTGGAAGAATTTGCTCCGATCAAACAGGAGATTATCTGCTCCCGGTCCTTCAGCCACTACATCGTGGAATATGAGGAGATGCGGCAGGCTATTTGCAGCTATGCCACACGGGCTGCGGAGAAACTGCGTAGCGAGCATCAATATTGCCGCTTTATCTCCGCGTTTGTTAAAACCTCGCCATTTGCGCACAACGAGCCGTATTACAGCAACAGCGCATCGGTAAAGCTGCTGACCCCCACCCAGGACAGCCGGGATATTATCGGCGCGGCGATGCGCTGCCTGGATGCCATCTGGAAAGATGGTCAGCGGTATCAGAAAGGGGGGGTTATGCTGGGTGACTTTTATAGTCAGGGGGTGGCGCAGCTTAACCTGTTCGATGAAAATGCGCCGCGACACAACAGCCAGAAGCTGATGGAGGTGTTGGATCGTCTGAATGCGAAAGAGGGGCGCGAAACGCTTTATTTCGCCGGACAGGGTATCCAGCCGCAGTGGCGGATGAAACGGGAAATGCTTTCGCCGAGATATACCACGCGCTATGCCGACCTGCTCACGGTTAAGTGATACTCCTCCGGTCATTACCTGTCAGCTTGTGCCAGAAGCGAACGCTGAGAAGGAGAATTTTTGCAAGGTTACGACCATTCCGGGTGACCGATAAGGGGGCCCCGGAAATGGCGTTAAAGCGGTGAAATAGCTTCTACAACATGCTGAAAGACGTAGGGGTCGGAAAGGAGCTCAAATTCTTCGTCATCTGGATAAGTAACTGCGACCTGATAGTTTTCTCCAGCAAATGCTTTCACCGACGGTAAATCCTGCCAGTAAGTCGCCAGAAAGAAGTGCTCCCGGTCGCCCTGAGTCTCCCTGCGCACAAAGGCGCCTCTGTTCCCCTCGATACTCCTTGCGTGTTCCACGCCTGTCCGCTGAAGATGATTCGCAAAACCTTCTGCGTGTTTAAGCGGGACACAACCGTGCCAGGTCCTTACAATCATTTGCTTCCCTCATTTAACGACAGAATATCACCCTACCACCTAAAGAGATCGTGATGGGCAATTTGCGGCGCAATCCGCACAATATTTATCCTGATTAAGTCGTGAGTCTCTCCTGCAGGTCCGCTCCTTGTGCCAGTAAAACGGCATGTTTCCTGGCGCTGTCTGCTGTGGGCCAGGGGAGGAGGTTGCTGATATCACAGTGAGATAATCTTCCGCGGGCGGATTAAGGTGTCATACCATGGTTATCTCTGTGCTTTTTCTGAGGGAAGAGGCATGAAGTCGCCTGATACCAAAAGAGATGGATGGAGTCACTACTCTTTCCCTTCCTGTCGGTTTTCCCTTTTGTTGGATAAGCGATGACGTAATACCTCACCGACAACGGGGGCAGCGGTAAATGCGTTTGGCCAGCCGGCGTAGAACGCTGCCTGGGTAACTATTTCTCCCGCTTCTTCAGCTGAAAGTCCATTATCCATCGCTCTGTTAAGGTGATAACCAATCTGTGCGCTCTGTCCGGATGCGATTAACGCGCTGACTGTAATCAGACTTCTGTCGCGGGGCTTAAGTGCAGGTCTTTGCCAGAGATCCAGGAATAATGGATCAGCAGTGAATTTAACCAGACCGGGAGATATGGGGCCCACATGTTTTTCAACTGTTTCTGAGCGCTATTTTTCTGCCTCCTGGTTGAGGGGAAGCAAAACAGGAGCGGCTTCGGGAAGGGCATCCACCGTAACACTACGGCGCTCAAAAATCGCTTTGGCGACACTGACTGCCGACATCGCATTGGGCCAGCCGGCGTAGAACGCCAGATGGGTAATGATCTCTGACACCTCAGCTGGCGTAACGCCACTATCGAGTGCAACGTCTAGATAGTGTTTCAGCTCGTCAGACTGGTTACGGGCAATGAGCATGGCGATAGTCACTATGCTGCGGTCCCGCAGAGAAAGGGTACCGCGATTCCAGAGACCGTTTGTAATCGCTTCGTGGCCAAAGCGCGCCAACGCTGGTGAGACAGACTGAATGTCAGTTTCCGGGAGGACTGAGGGCTCAATTTTTTTCATCATAGCTTCACCTCTTATTTCGTTTGCGGTAGTAAAATCACAAAGCTCGCGCGACATGGCCGCCGCTGTAATCACGCGTTTAATGTTCATCCGCGTTGGTCAACGGTACGGATGGATAAGTACTGATCTACTGATTTGATTTCGCCTTTGTTACGCAGAAATACTGGTTTGACAGGAATCATTTCCTTACTGGCGCACATATGTGCCGTCTGAGTGAGATAATCCTTGAAGTGCGGCGTTTGTCTGTGCAGTTGATAATCTTCGTCACTGGCGTAAATCTCATAGAAATACCAGCGATGAATATTTTTCATATCTGTCGCGGCATACATGGCAAGCACTCCCTTCTCAACCCGGAGTGATTCCACCATTTCGGGAAAGACGATATTTTTGAACGCCGCCTGAAATTCAGGTTTTACCTCGACAACCACCAGATTATTGATGGTTCGCTCACTCTGTACGATGCGCTTATCACCCAGAAACTGTGGCGTCAGCGTGATTTTCTGTTTCTGCTCAATAATATCCGGCGCGCGGGCCGCGAATGCCTTGTACGGTTCGGCATCCAGATGTTTGCGATAGGCACTATCGTTTTCGTAGAGTTCGACCATGTATGCCTGACGCGCATTGTCACTGTGTTTCAGGGCGTACATCGCCAGCGTGCCTGCTTCATCATCAACCGAGGCAGAAATCGTTTGTCTGGCAACCTCATCAAAATGCCTGTCCCGATCGGGCCTGATGCTAATCTCAAAGATATTCATCACCGGTGTGTCCGGATTTTTTGCCAGGACAGGGCTGCTTATTAGCATGCAAATTAAAAGCATGAGACTATTGTTCACGACAATCCTTTCACTGAAATTTATGTGTACGTTTCGGTCAATGACTGTTTAAGATGCCCGATCAACTGATGTTGACGGGAAGGCACCCGATTGCGACTGGCGCTCTCTACCGCTGTTTTGAGAATCATCTATTCCTCCGAATGGCATCTCATAACGGTGAATAAAGACTACCGCGTCCAGACCTGCTTAACGTCTTTCGTTCGTGGTGCGTTTTGCGCCATGAGCCCCGTCAGAACGTGCGGCTGATAGGTGTCTTCCAGAAACCGGATCTCCTCCGGGCTCAGTTGAAGGTTCACGGCATTTACCGCGCCGTCGACATGATCTTTTTTCGTCGCCCCTACGACAGGGGATGTGACTTTTGTCAGCAGCCAGGTGAGTGAGATTTCCGCCATGGACACCTGATGCCGTAAGTCACTTTTACCGAGCCGGATATACTGCATCGTTATTCTCCCTCCGGATTATTTACGGATGACCTTGAGCCGATCGATAAGCCTTGAAGCGTGCTCCCGGGCAAGGATTTTTTGCCGGGTGATTTTCTCGGCATCCCTGTCGGCGTAGCTGATACCGCAGGTATAAACCGGTGACAGCATGTCAAGATTGCATAGCCTTGCCGTTGTCTTGAACGGAATGAGGTACTCCTCAATGGTGTGGCTAAAGAAACCGTCAGCGGTATACAGCTCCTGTGGAGCCCCCGTTGTGAAGGAGAGGAGCAACTTTTTACCGCCCAGTTTCGCCGTTGAGCCATGCGCGAAGCCGTGAATAAAGACCTCGTCCAGCCACTGTTTCATCAACCCCGGGAGCCCATACCAGGAAAAAGGGAACTGCCAGACAATCACATCGGCCTTGAGCAGACTTTCCTGCTCCGCAGCGATGTTGAATTTGCCGTCCGGATAGAGCCAGTCCAGACGACGAATTTCAGCGTCGGGCAGGGCGGTGGCCACCTCGTCAAGTATGGTGGCGTTGGCGACGGAATGGATAAGCGCTGGATGTCCGGAAACAATAAGGATATTTTTCATTTCAATAGGTTAAACAGTGTTGATCGATATTTAGCCCAGTATAGAGTTACAGTATTATTTTTTTTAGAGCAGTAAAGACTCAATCACTTTTAGGCAAAATCTAATAATCGACTCTGGCATCAAATCGCGTTCCTCCACTATGAACACGGTGAACCACGTGGTAATCGCTCAACTGCAGTTCGTTCATGCGCGTTATTCATGCCAGACGGTCTGGGTGTTGTTTAAACCATCGGTTTTTCCCAGGCCCCGCGCGTATCCACGCCGGTCTCTGCGGCAAGCTGTTCCAGTAAGGAGATTTCCTCTTCGTGCTGGCGAATGTCAGCAGCGCCAGCCGCATCCAGAACGTGATGGACTTTAGTCGCCCCAATGAGTGGAAGAGTACCTTTCGCGAGAGCCCACGCGATGGCTATTTGTGCAACGCTGGCATTCCTCTCTGCCCCCACTCTTTTCATGGCGGCGGTCAATTATTGGTAAAGGCAGCTACGTTTTTCCCTTTTACCAGGTATTCCCCGCGACTGAGTTTCGCGTCAACCAGTGCCGCAGGCCCGTGGCAGACGGCTGAGACAATCCCATGACTTTCATACACTTCGCGGATGATGCGCTGGGCATCCGGGCTGTCGCGGAAATCCCACATGGTGCCATGCCCGCCTGCAAAGAAAACGGCGCTGTAATTGGCTCCGTTCAGCTCAGATAACGCAGGCGTCGACGCCAGGCGCTGCTGAAAATCGGTTTCGTTCCAGAACCAGGCATTGACCGGATCGCTGAGGTCAAATCCATCGATCGGCGGTTGTCCCCCGCGAATGCTGGCGATCGTCGTTTTCAGTCCGGCGTCTTCCAGAACTTTGAGCGGATGCGTCAGCTCTGCCAGGAAGAAACCGGTCGGTACACCAGATGCGCCTTTAATGGGATGGCTGGAAACGACACACAGCACGGGTTTATCAGCAGGTTTCATATCAGATCTCACTTTTGATTTCTAAATTCAGCGGCGAAGAGATTTTCCCAGTTAATAAAGGAGCCAAGCGGAATGCACTCGAAGCTTAATAACCCCGCTTTTGCCAGCGGGAATTCGGCCATTATCCTCATTGCTTCATCGACAGACTCACATTCAAGAAAAATAGCGACCCCGGGTCTGTCCTGACGAAAGTAGATGTCGCGGATGAAGCCGGATTTATACAGTCCCCAGGCGTGCAAGGCTTCAGCGGTAAGGTGTGGCGCATATTTTTCCAGCGATGCGCCAGCGGCGGGGATATCCAGACATAAAATTCGCATCATAGTCTCCTGAACTCAGGTCATTGTGAAAAGAGACTAGAGTATAAAAGCCGAATTCCAGGGAGATTAGAGGGTCATTGACTTAAGCATATTTAGACTGTACTTAATAATCATGCCGGGAATGCTTAAGGAAAGTGCTATGAATAACGCCCTTTATAATCAGATACGCATCTTTCAGAGTATTGCACGTGAAGGCAATATTTCGGCCGCCGCGAGGAAACTTGAAATCACGCCGCCATCCGTCAGCAATGCGCTTAAGTTGCTGGAAGAGCATATCGGCCATCCGCTTTTTTTGCGCACGACTCGTCGTATTGAGTTGACGGAAACTGGACAGCTGTTGCTGGAGCAGACCGCCGCCGCAGTGGATTCGCTGGAAAAATCACTGGAAAGCATTCGCGACCAGAACCAGGAGCCCTCTGGTGTGGTGAGAATAACGCTTTCGCGTTTTGCCTACCTGTTAATTCTTAAACCGGCAATGGCGGCGTTCTGTCAGCAATATCCGGGTATACAGCTGGAAATTTCGGTTTTCGACGGTACCGTGAATATTATCGAAGAGCGTTTTGACCTGGGGATTCGTTTTGGCGATATTCTGGAAGGTGGGGTAGTTGCACGGCCGTTAATGAAACCGTTTCGTGAAGGGTTATATGCATCCTCGGCGTATCTCGCCGGGCATGGGACGCCTGAGTCGCCGGCAGATCTCAGTCATCATCAACTGATCGGTTACCGTTTTATCACTAACAACCGCATCCTTCCGCTAATCCTGAACGATCGCGGAGAGCAGTTGACCGTCGAGATGTCTGGGCAGTTAATCAGCAACGATATTGAGGTTATGGCCGACGGAATCCGCAACGGGCTGGGGATTGGACGCTTGTTTGAACCCATCTGGCGGTTACAGCCCGATCGGGAGCAATTTATACCCGTGATGGAGAGCTACTGGAAAACCTATCCGCCAGTGTATCTCTATTACCCAAAAAACGCGGGAAAAACGAAAAGAGTAAAGGCCCTGATTGATTTTCTGGTAGCCGCTACGGGGCGATAAAATATGACACAGCGTTATGTATGAACCGCTGTCTGGAGGGGGAGGTCACATTCTCAAGGGCCTGACTTCCCGTACGAACTAAATCAGAAGGCGAAGCCCGGTCGGCCGCTGCCGACGGCTTGGATAGTCGAAAAAACCTTCCTGCAGCGGTGACTATTTCGTAAGAAACAGAGTGAGTCGTCTATCCTTATATAGGGTGCAACAAATGGCTTCGGAAAAGACACCCGTCCCGCCCAATACGGCCACAAGGTCAGTTTCAGCCTGGTTGACCGTCCCCGATCCAGGCACAATCATGTCCCTCTTGTTTAAGAGTTGCGTTGTATCGACCCGCAGAACCCGCAGCCAGAAGCAGGTTGGCCCTTAATTTGTCTTCCAACCTATCGTACTGATGATGGCGCAATTTGCCACAATTATGGCGCATTCAGAATGCTGCCTTCAGGTTTTCAAGGGTATGCTATCAACTCTATCCCGGTAGATTATTCACGTCAGGACCCAGAAAATGGCACGTAACCGTACTTTTTCTCTCAATATTGGCTGGAGAACATTGCTCAAAGACGTCGGGCTTACGCCACCAGATATATTGCGAAAAGCACAGCTACCAGACGATACCTTTTCCAGGGCTGAAAATGGCCTCGATGCAGAAGAATACATTCGCTTGTGGCATGCAATCGAAACAGGAATGAGTAATCCTGCTTTTCCCTTACCTCTTGTCGAAAAAGTTTCGGCTGAAGTATTCGATCCACCGCTTTTCGCCGCACTGTGCAGCGCTAATATGGTGCAGGCCGTACAGCGACTGGCAAGATATAAACAGCTCATCGCGCCAATGGTACTGGAGACGGCAGTCGATCATAACGGTATGCTGACCGTTTCACCTCGATGGTTGTCATCCGCGAACATCCCGACGTCGCTACAGATAGCTGAACTGGCTTTCTTACTGCAACTGGCGCGACTTGCAACACGGGAACCAATCAGAGCATTAAAAGTCCAGCTCCCACGGCTGCCCACCGGAGCACAGGCTGGCCACTTTACCCGATTCTTCGGTACCGCCATAGCGCATGGTGAATCGCCGGCCATTAGCTTTTCCTCCGCTGACGCTTTGCGGCCTTTTTTGACGCTAAATGAAGGAATGTGGCAGGTTTTTGAGCCCGAGCTGAGACGACGTCTCAGCCAGCTGGATGCAACGGCTTCAACCGCTGATCGCGTGCGTGCGGTACTTCTGGAGCTGTTACCGGGTAACGACGCTACCATTGAGAAAACCGCAGCGCGCCTGGGGATGAGTAAGCGCACGCTGCAGCGCAGGCTTGAAAATGAGGGGGGGAATTTCCGCTCTCTCATCAATTCCTGCCGGGAAAATCTGGCACGCCACTATCTGTGCAACACCAGTTTATCCGGTTACGAAATCGCATTTCTGCTTGGTTTTGAAGATCCTAATTCATTCTACCGCGCGTTTATGACCTGGACAGGCCAGACCCCTGAAACGGTCAGGGAAGCCATGCGTTTTAATTAAAAGAGACACCATAACGATGCCAGAAAATAATCGAGTGGTATTACTTGCAGGTGCCACAGGCCTGGTCGGTGGACAGTTACTGCAACTCCTGCAGAATGATCCGGGGGTGTCGTGCATACATGTCCTGAGTCGTAAGCCAATCAGAGTCAGCCATCCGAAGTTGCAGGTCCATATTGTTGATTTTACCTCATTGCCACAGCTTCCTTCTGTGGATGAGGCCTACCTTGCTCTGGGGACAACCATGAAAGTCGCCGGCAGTAAGGCGGCGTTCCGCGCAGTGGATTTTAACGCGAATCTGGCCGTTGCACAGGCAGCTATACGGGCCGGGGCCAGCCGTATTGGGCTGGTCAGCGCTGGCGGAGCGAACGTCAAGTCATCGATGTTTTATACCCGCGTTAAGGGGGAACTGGAAGAGGCGCTCAGAGCTTTGACGTTAACCACGCTGGTCATTGCACGCCCCTCTTTGCTACTTGATTATCGTTCCGGGCTGGGGCAGCCAGTTCGCCTCGGTGAGATAATCTCCATACCGATAGCCCGGCTGTTATCTCCCGTTCTTCCTGGGGCTTACAAACCCGTAAAGGCTCTGGTTGTTGCCCGGGCGCTGACGCAAAAAGTTCCCGTCAGTAAAGGTGTTGTTGTTCTGTCTTCTGTTCAGTTGATCAAATCGGGAACCGGGTCAGCGTGAAATGACAGCGCGCAGACCCTATCGAGATTTGGCCATGCTGTTGATGGCCAGTTTACTCGTCGCCTGCTGTAGCATTGAACGCCTCGCCAGGATCTGTCTTTCAGGTTGTCGGCTAAAAGACGTTCATCTGCAGAATTCAGATGTTGCTGCCTCTCGCGAACCCGGCGGTAAAACCCGCGGGTATTAACGAGCCTGAAGAACGTGAAACTGCATGGCTGCTGGGTTACCGATCTCTCGTCGAAAAACTGCCGCTCATCAGGTCGGCGTTACGGTGTTTCCGTGTATCTGATAAAAGCACACTTCCTGCGCCGTATGGCACCTTTAGCAGGCACTCTGGCGCATAGCGCAAGATAGATAAGTCATCTGTTCAGGCAAACTGGACGCAGTTCATTCATTGAGGTGTCTATGTTTACTCAGGAAAAGAAAACCGCGCTGGTCACCGGCGCTTCATCAGGTATGGGCAAGGCTATTGCTCGCCGTCTGATTCAGGATGGTTATCAGGTGTACGTTGCCGCCCGTCATGTTGAAAAGATGGCGGACCTGGCCAATCTTGGTGCACAGCCTCTGCGGATGGATATTTCACTCGACGCGGAGATTGTCTCCGGCGTGGAGACCATTCTGGCTCAGACCGGAGGTGTTGATGTACTGGTCAATAATGCCGGTTTTGGCCTCTATGGGCCCGTAGAAGAGATAGATATTGAAGAAGCGCGCTATCAGTTTGAGGTCAATCTGTTCGGTGCCGCACGGCTCACGCAGTTGCTGCTCCCTGGGATGAGGGCCAGACGCTCCGGGCATATTGTCAATATCACTTCCATGGGCGGAAAGATGTACAGCATTCTGGGGGCCTGGTACCACGCAACTAAACATGCACTGGAAGGCTGGTCAGACTGCCTCAGACTGGAAGTCGCTGAGTTCGGGATCAAGGTTGTTATTGTTGAGCCGGGCGTGATAGAGACAGGTTTTGGTGATGCCGCCAGTGACACGATTGTCAGACGTTCGGCCAGCGGGCCTTATGGCCACCTGGTGAAAATGGTGGCCATGTCGATAAAAAAAACGTACGGGCAGGGGACAGGCAGCTCTCCGGAGGTCATTGCGGAAGTGGTGTCACGTGCGGTTTATAACCGTAAACCGCGAACGCGGTATGCGGCCGGTAAATTTGCAAAAATGCTCATTCGCATGCGCGTCTGGCTGGGCGATCGTATATTCGACCGTATTATTCTCAGTCAAACCCGCTGACAGACCATTAGCCTGGTAACATTCTCATCACATGAGGGAGAACCATGATAGTGAATATCGGATTCATCACAGGTGCAGCTCGTGGGTTAGGACATATATGGGCTGAGGCGCGTTGGCACCATAGGCTATGAGCCTCGTTCAGAACAAGACGCTGCTGGAGTAAAAAGGCCTGCAGCTGCTGGAGCTGGAATAAATTTCTGTTTGCGTGATATTAAAAAATTTGCGTGGTTCAAGCCGTTGTTATTATTTTATTCTTTTAGCGTGTCGATACCTTAATGGTGGCAGTTTATAATTTTTAGAAAAAATGCGTGTAAAGGTCTGCTGTGAGTCAAATCCATATTTATAGGCTATGCTGATCACGGGTTCATCTGTCTCAATAAGATCTTTTGCCGCCAGACTGAGTTTCTTATCTCTGATATATTTCCCCAGGCTCACTGCTTTTACCTGTACAAAAACCCGCTGAAGATGCCACCTGGAATATCCTGCCCGTGCAGCAACATCCTCAATCCTCAGCGGTTTGTGTAAATTTGAGTCAATCCATTGGGTTATCTCATCGATGATGTCTTCTGTTCTGAACATAAATCGATGCTCATAATAAAAGGTTTATGAAACATCCTTTACAGGATGCTAATGATTTATTTATAGATTTCAGCCACTCCGTGTAGCCTGTTATTTCCGGTCGCGGACAGGATTTTGAATGACGTGGCACCTTGCTCATCGGCCTTACGAGAAAGCGCAGTCGATAACTCATCAAGCGTAAGGGCATTGCTGGCTGAGACCACACCTATTTTTTCTTTGCCATCTGCATGATTAAGTTCCTGAGCTGCAGATGCGGCATTCACAGCAATAAATCCCATGAACAATAGCGTAATAAGTCGTGCTTTCATATTCTATACCTCTTTTAAATAATAGGGTTGAAACTGGACTTCTGTCAGGAGGAAGGCCCTCCGTCTTGATAGTTAAATATACCGATCTAAGCTGTCATCAGGCTGACCGCGATATGACAAAATTGTCAGGTTTTTAGCTTAGCTGGAATACAGTTCAGCTCGTGAATAATGCACTCAGGCTCTTCACTGAGGGGCATATTGTCCATATCCAGAATCCCATCATTTTTTTGGCGATGATCCGTCCGCAGAGCTGCAAACAGAGGGGTGAGATCCTGCTGCGCTTCCCCTCGTTCTGCCACCAGCTCGAACGTTTTATTTTTTGCCGCATCGTTGCTCAGGGCGCTGACCAGAACCCGGGCGATTTGCTCTCGGGATATCACGCCATCTTCCGGCGTTCCCGTATGGCGTCGATCGCCCTGCAGCATAACGATTCTGTGCTCATCATCCTTGTTGTAATCAAACCAGCCGGGCCTGACGATGGTGTAGGGATGGCCGCTCGCCCTGACCAGACGTTCGGCTCGTCTTTTCCAGTCATGAACCTCAGTACGTTGATTCCAGGTGCTGAGCCGTTCAGTCACGCCAATCGTGGTCATTAAGCTGATGCGAACAGGGGTATCCTTGAAGATGCGCAAAATGTTACGCACACCGCCGTAATCTATCGCTCTGGCACCAATACGACCCTGGCCATCGGAACCGAGCGTGAAGATGACCGCAGCAATATCTTTCGGTAAATCGGTGAGGGTTTCGGGCATGGAAACATCGCCGTAAAAAACATCCGTTCCACGAGGAAGCCATTTTACTTTGTGCTTATTTCTGACCAGCGCCACGGGGTGATGGCCCATTTCAATAGCGGTATTCACGACATGAAGACCAATACTTCCTGTCGCTCCGGCAACGAGTATTTTCATGATAAACCTTCTGATAATTCAGATTTATTTTCGATATGGCCAGAATATCAATTATCATTATTGTCAGTAATGGGGCACAAATGATTGTGTCTATGAACACCCTTCATGAGTGCGCTGCGAAGGGAATGCCTCTATAAGGAAATCGCCAATGCTGAAAGAAAACTTCAACGAACTGCAAATCTTTCTTGTGGTCGCAAGAGAGCGGAGTTTTACCAAAGCAGCGGGCAAACTGGGTGTTTCTCAGTCCGCACTCAGTCATGCGATGAAAGCGCTGGAGGAAAGGCTAAATATCCGCCTTCTGACCCGTACGACCCGAAGCGTTGCCCCTACGGAAGCCGGTGAGCGAATTATTGCCTGTCTTGAACCCCGTATTGCCGATCTTGAGCAGGAGCTGGAAGCGCTTGTGCAACTGAACGGCACCGCCTCCGGTAATATCCGTTTATCCGCCGGGGAGCATGCCGCGCGAAGTCTGGTATGGCCGAAGTTAAAACCTTTCCTCAGGGAATATCCGGAAATTAATCTTGAGCTGGTGGTCGATAACGGCTTTGTCGATATTGTTGAGGGGCGTTTTGATGCCGGGATCCGCCTGGGCGAAAGCGTGGATAAAGACATGATCGCCGTAAAGATTGGGCCGGATATGCGCATGGCTGTGGTGGGTGCACCGTCCTATTTTGCCGCTAACCCCGTGCCTGACACGCCTCACGAGCTACAAAATCATCGCTGCATCAATATGCGCCTGCCGACGGCCGGCGGGCTTTACCACTGGGAGTTTGAGAGGGAAGGGAAACCGTTACGGGTCAGAGTGGAAGGGCAGGTAACGTTTAATCTGCAGGCGGAAAGGATTGATGCGGCGTTATCCGGTTTTGGCCTCGCCTGTATACCTGAAGACAGGGTGCAGGAATATATAAAGTCAGGAGAGCTGATTCAGGTTCTGCAGGAGTGGTGTCCGTCTTTCCCCGGATATTATCTTTACTACCCCAGTCGTAAGCAGCATCCGCCCGCTTTTGCGCTGATGATCGATGCCCTTCGCTACGCGGAATAACGGGTCCGCCATTCGCCGGGGGACCCGTCCGGGTATTGATTAACGGCCTACGCGAGCCTGGTGCTCAGGAGAGTAACGCTCGCCGACGATTTTAATCGTTTCCAGCGCCTGGGTTATCTGCCGCAAGTCATCCGGTGAAAGAACGATGTTGGCAGCGCCGAGGTTTTCCTCCAGCCGGTGTAGTTTGGTGGTGCCCGGGATGGGAACAATCCACGGTTTTTGTGCCAGCAGCCATGCCAGTGCGATTTGCGCAGATGTGACGCCTTTGCCGGCCGCCAGTTCACCCAACAACGAAACCAGCTTTTCATTGGCTTCAATGGCTTGTTCGGCGAAGCGCGGCACGGTACTGCGGTAATCATCCTTACCGAAAGTGGTTCCTGGCTTAATCGATCCCGTCAGGAAGCCTTTGCCTAATGGGCTAAAGGGCACAAAACCAATACCCAGTTCCTCGAGCAACGGCAGGATCTCCTGCTCAGGTTCGCGCCACCACATGGAGTACTCACTTTGCAGGGCCGTGACCGGTTGTACCGCATGCGCACGACGGATAGTTTGCGCGCCCGCTTCGGACAGACCGAAATGTTTGACTTTGCCTTCAGCTATCAGGTCTTTCACCGTTCCCGCAACATCTTCAATGGGGACATCCGGGTCGACACGGTGTTGATACAGCAGATCAATGACATCCGTCTTAAGACGGCGTAATGATCCTTCAACCGCTTCACGGATATGCGCCGGGCGGCTGTTTAAAATCTGCTGCTTGTTGTCCGCACCGAAGGTAAAACCAAATTTGGTGGCGATGACCACACGATCACGAAACGGTTTTAAGGCTTCACCGACAACCTCTTCATTAAGATATGGGCCATACACTTCGGCGGTATCAAAGAACGTGACGCCACGTTCAACCGCTGCGCGAATGAGCTTGATAGCCTGACGGGTATCGGTCGCCGGGCCGTAGCCGTGGCTTAAGCCCATGCAACCGAGTCCAGGGGCGGAGACTTCGAGTCCGGATTGACCCAGATAACGTTTTTGCATTGAATGAATACCTCTTCTTATTGCGCCTTAAACATCAAGTTTGCGACCGGTCAGCCATTCCACCATCGCCGGATCGCGGTGAGAGAAGAAGGCGCTGGTGGCGGTGTCGAGGGCGGCAATCTGCAGCATATCTTCACCACTGAGTTCAAAATCGAGAATGTTGATGTTCTCTTCCATGCGCTCTTTTCGCACCGATTTGGCCAGTGAAACGATGCCTCGCTGGAAGATCCACCGCAGTACAACCTGGCCCACGCTTTTGCCGTACTTCTGACCAATCGCCGTTAACACCGGATGCTGGAACAGGCCATTTTTACCTTCTGCAAACGGTGCCCAGGCTTCCGGCTGAATGCCACGGCTTTGATTCCATGGAACGGCCTGCAGCTGCTGGTTGAAGGGGTTAACTTCAATCTGGTTTACCGCCGGGACAACGTGGTTGAAGGCGATAAGGTCGGCCAGTCGGTCAGGATGGAAGTTGCTGACGCCAATGGCGCGAATTTTGCCGGCCTGTTGCAATTCCTCCATGGCCCGCCAGGCCCCATGGACATCACCGTAAGGCTGATGAATCAGGTACAGGTCAACGTAGTCAAGTTGCAGCCGATTCAGGGAACGTTCGAACTGTGCTTTAGCGCCTTCGTAGTGGGTATCCTGCAGCCACAGTTTGGTTGTGACAAAGAGTTCGTGACGTGCGATACCGGTCTGTTTCAGCGCATTCCCGACCTGGGTTTCATTCTGGTAAGACGCGGCGGTATCGATCAGGCGGTATCCCGTATCGATGGCATCAATAACGGCTCTTTCGCATTCAGCGGCATCAGACATCTGAAACACACCAAAGCCCAGCAGGGGTATTTCAATACCGTTGTTCAGTTTTACAGTTTGCATGACGTTATCCTTCAGCTGTTGTGTGGGAAAAGCATAACGCAAACGGATTTATTCGATTAGATGGGGTAATTCGCTAGGGTTTATTAGATTTGCTCATTAATTTTGAGAGGATAAGACGGTCGGCTTTGTGCTGAAAGTGGCGCTCGTAATGTTCGTTCAGCTATTGCCGGCTACGTATTCTTATTGTTGCCCGTGTTTACGATAAATGTCTGGTCGATTGATCTGCCAGACAAAATCTTGCCGGTTCAACGGGTTATACCCCAACTTCTGGTATAGCCAGGGCGCACTGTCGGTTACCAGCATTATCCGTCGCAGACGTGACAGCACCGGATGGGCGTGACAGCATTCAATCAGCCACCGGCCAAAACCACTTTTCAGATAATCGTTCAGCACGTAGACGTCGTACAGATAACCAAAACATAGAGGAAGTCTCCGGGTTATTGCTGCAGCCGCAGGCGTGCTTGGGCTGACGGATACGGATTGTTTGCCTCGACCACTTCAGCCACTGTCGGTGGGTGATATTGCTGATATTGCCGGGGTGATAAGAGCGCTGGAACTGAAATAATCCCGCCATTGGACCGGCAGTCTGCTGGTCCTTTAGAAAACCAAACGTGCAAGACTTTTCATGACAACCCTCAGAAAGAGGTATTGCTTAACCCGATCGCGCGGCGAATTTTACGACAGAATGACAAAGGTCCGTTGTTCGTTCATAGCGGATGACCGCTGAGGGCGGGCATTAGAGAAGGGTACAATAGAAGAGCAATTGGTGTATCTTTTGCACCCATCTGGATCGTCAGAGGTATGTTTATCGGTAATCGCGCAGTGCCGCAGGAAATACCTCGGTTAGCCAGTCAATAAACACTCGTAACCGGTGCGTCATGTGCCTGTTCTGCGGATAGACGACATAAAAAGGATAACTCGCGGGACGCCATGCCTGTAGGATCTCAACAAGTGTGCCGTTGTTCAGTTCATCTTTCGCCGCATAACAAAAGGTCTGGATAATTCCCATTCCGGCCACGGCGGCAGCCAAATGCGCATTACTTTCGTTAACCCCGATGTGATGCTGCGTCTTCATCTCCCGCATTTCACCTTCTACGATAAAGCGAAAAGGAAAGGCTCTGCCCGTCAGCGGAGACAAATAGCTCACCAGCTTATGTCCATTTCTTAATTCATCCGGATACGCAGGTACGCCAGCGGCTTTCAGGTATCCCGGCGTAGCGCAGGTCACCATCGGGGCATCACCAATATGACGGGCGATCAACGATGAGTCATCGAGAGAGCCACCACGGATTACACAGTCCACATTTCCGCTAATAAGATCCACCGGCCTATCGGACACGCCTAAATCGATTTTGATTTCCGGATAGCGCTGCAAAAAATCCGGTAACGCCGGGATCAGGACTTCACGTGCGGTAGAGCCGCCGACATCAATACGCAGATACCCTTTAGGTCTGCTCTGCGAGGCGCTAAACGAAGTGTCTATCTCCTCAATATCAATTAGCACCCGAGAGGCTTTTTCATAATAGTCCTGACCCTCTGGCGTTGTGACGACGCGCCGGGTTGTGCGATGTAAAAGACGCACGCCGAGATGGGCCTCCAGTGATTTAACCAGTTTACTTAATGTGGCATTTGGCAGATTCAGTGAATCCGCTGCCCGCGTAAAATTGCCGGTTTCCACTACCCGTGTAAACGCACGCATAGCCATTAACTGATCCACGTTCTGTTTCTCCGTGTGACATCTGATTATGCACCTGTAGAAAGAGTGTTTTCTATTTTTACTAATTTATCAATAATTTCTCTGCGGCTAGAGTGTGTTCACAGGCTGAATGACGGCCAATTCGAAACAACGTCGAGGATATGAATAATGAGTAAACCACTTTCAGACAAAATTGCCCTGGTCACGGGCGGCAGCACAGGAATCGGTCTTGCCAGTGCGCAGGAACTGGCTGCGCAGGGGGCAAAAGTCTACATCACCGGACGTCGTCAGCAGGAACTGGATGCGGCCATCGCGTTGATCGGCACGTCTGCTAAGGGGATTCGGGCCGATGTCTCCCGTCTTGACGATCTGGATAAGGTTTACGCGCAGATTGCAGAAGAGTCGGGGCGTCTGGACATTTTGTTTGCTAACGCCGGTGGCGGAGATATGTTGGCGCTGGGTGCCATAACCGAAGAACATTTTGACCGGATTTTCGGGACTAATGTTCGCGGAGTATTATTCACCGTCCAGAAAGCACTGCCACTGCTTGGTGCCGGTTCATCCATTATCCTCACCGCTTCCACCGTTTCGGTAAAAGGGACGGCTAACTTTAGCGTGTATAGTGCCAGTAAAGCCGCAGTGAGAAACTTTGCTCGCTCATGGGCGCTGGACTTGCAGGGGCGTGGTATTCGGGTGAATGTCGTGAGTCCGGGTCCGGTCAAAACCCCTGGATTAGGGGGGCTGGTTGCCGAGGAAGAGCGTCAGGGCCTGTTTGATGCACTGGCAGCGCAGGTTCCGTTGGGCCGGATTGGTGAGCCAGCGGAAGTCGGCAAAGCCGTTGCGTTTCTGGCGTCTGATGCCGCCAGTTTTATCAATGCCATAGAGCTGTTTGTTGACGGCGGTATGGCGCAGATTTAAAGCTGATATCACACCGTCAAATCCCCCGAGGTGACGGGTTTTCAATGGACGGCTGGCGTCACGCGGTTTTAACTTCACAGTGTGACAGCGCACAATACGGCTCCAGCCATCCCTGATGGGTTTTATCATCTCGCAAAACATAGCGACCGTTTGCCAGTCACTTCACCATCGTCAACAAAATTTGCGCATAACTCCCTTCTAATGACGAGTTTCGGTCAGAACGGCTGCTGTGTGCCAGCAGCGGACATTGCGTGCGTATGAAAAAGGGGTATTGCCTATGGCAATACCCTCCGTATCGGGAAAAATAAATCAGCTTTGACAGAACCGGAGCCGGTTTCCAAATGGGTCGTAGACTTCCAGAATATCTCCCCAGTCCTGCTTCACTATTTCCGGGCGACCATAGCCATATTGTTTTGCGTGTAGTTGGTCTCTAAACAACTCGATATTCTGCACAGGTATAAATATCGTTGCCCCCGGGCTGGCGTCACCGTGATGTTCAGAGAGGTGCAACTGCAAACCATCTCGAGCAATGCCCAGATACAAAGGTAAGTTGGGCTCGAACCGGTGTTCAAATTCAACGCTGAATGACAGAAACTCGAGATAGAACTCTCGCGCTTTTCGCTCATCGAACATTCGTAAGATAGGTATAGTCTTGATGAAATGAATTTGAGGCTGAGGAACAACTGGTGGGAGCAACGCAGCCGATGCTGTGTTCCAGCCCTTGTAGCCCAGCTGTTGTGAAACAGTTTCGAGTGCGGCGGAATAAGAAATTTTATGACCGCGCATTTCGAGAGAGCTTTTTAACTTCGCAGCCATTTGCTTGGCTTGCTCGATTGATAACATAATTTCTCCTGTCGTCAGGAAACAATGGTGCCCGCATTACCAATCCCGACCGTCAAGAGTGGTTAAATCATTGAGGTTGAGGACAAACATGCTTTCACCATTTCCATACAGGAAGCGAGCGGCAGGCAGCACGGGCCTAAAATGAGAATATACAGGCCCGGCAAATCGCACAAGTGTTCAGGTTTGAATAGGTACCCCCTCAGCGAACTCGATTTTGCAGCTACCAGGCGTCAAACACAATTAGCCCAGCGTCTGATTTTCGCTCAAAGCAGACTTTCACAGCTGTCATGCACGTTGTCACTCGTACACATTTAAGCGCTCTCGAAATCTCATCAGCACTGGGGGACGTTAAAACGGTCTGGCATGATCGACTAAATACAATCTATTCCTTTATAAACAACAAATTAATTCAAATATTGTAAGGTGTGACCACAATGACACGCGAGGGCGCTATTTCATTCTCTGTTTCCGGCAAAAAGCCATGGAATCGCAGGATGGCGCTAAATGCTGACCGTGCGTCTTCACACAGGTCATGATCAATCACCGCATCCATTTTTTCAGCAGCCAGCAGACTGCGGTTTTCCACATCCAGATCGTGGCCAATAAAGACTTTTATCTCTCGTTGCATCGCTGCAAAAGCCCGTAGAATAGCGCTGTTTCCCCCGCCTACGCTGTAAACAGACTGGATTGAAGGGTCCTGTTCCAGCGCTTTACGCATCTGCGTAAAAGTCAGCGTATCGATACCATATCCTTCACTGACGGCGATGGTCTTCAGATACGGTGCCCGATCGCTTAGCGCCTGGATAAAGCCTGCCATGCGCTGTTCTTCTCCGCGAAAATCCTTACTGCTGAGCACGACTGCGACCGTTTGCGCTTCTTTCAAAAGCCATCGCGACAGGAGCCATGCTGCTGTTCGCCCTGCTCCGGCATTATCCATTCCCACGTAACGGATACGTCTGCTGTGCGGCAGGTCAGTGACCAGCGTGACCACCGGAACATTAAGCTCCGCCAGTTCCGCAATAGCGCTTTCAAGCAACGGATGATCGCTGGCTTTAAGCAACACGCCGTAGCTGTCATTGCCGCAGCGGCGCAGTTCACGTTGCAACTCCTCAGGCGTGACTTCTTCAAAAATGTGGCAGCGTAGCGTCAGGCGAAACGGTGAAAAGGTTTTAATTTGGCTGAGCAGCGCCGCGACCGTCAGTGAACTGAAGCGTTCCGGCGTGTGCATCACCAGGTCGATCGGCAACGTGCGGCCGCTTGCAAGGCTGGTGCGCTGTTGTAATTCCAGATCGCTGATTGCCTGCGCAATGCGTCGGGCTGTACGGGGACTCACACTGCCGCGCTGGTGCAACGCCCTGTCGACCGTAGCTTTACTCATGCCAGACTGGGCTGCGATTTGTTTGATGGAAAATGACCTTGCCATAAACTGAGGTCTTTTTGAGGTTATGTGTACATATTGTTAATCGAATGTAGCTGCTAAGGTCAGGGTAAGCAAGCGAACAAACCCGATCTCTCCTCAATAAGAAAGGACAACAAATGGACATGATTAATGGCAGTGGTTTTAACAACAAAGTGTTCGTCGTTACCGGCGGAACCCAGGGACTCGGCGCAGCGGTTACCCGTCTGCTGGTAGAGCGTGGGGCGCGAGGCATCGTTATTTGCGGACGTAACGTGAAAGCCGGACGTGAACAAGCAGAAACCCTTAGCCATGGCGGATGTGAAGTGATATTCGTCGAGGCGGATATCAGTTCGCCTGAAGCCTGCAAAAAAGTGGTGGGCGCCGCAGAATCGGCGTTTGGCACGCTGCATGGACTGGTGAACTGTGCAGGCATGTCGGACCGTGGCACCATCCTTGATACCTCTCCGGAATTATTTGACGCCATCATGGCGGTCAACACTCGCGCGCCTTTTTTTCTGATGCAGGCGGCGATCAAACTGATGATTGCCAGGGGCGTAGAAGGCAGCATTGTTAATATCATTACCATGACTTCCCACGGTGGCCAGAGCTTCCTGACCGCCTACGCCGCATCGAAAGGCGCCCTGGTCACGCTGACCAAAAACGTGGCCTTCAGCGTTATGCGCAACCGGATAAGAGTAAACGGCCTGAACATTGGCTGGATGGACACGCCGCATGAACACGACATCCAGCGGCAATATCATGATGCTGAAGAAAACTGGCTTGCCAGTGCTGAGCAGGCCCAGCCTTTTGGCCGATTGCTGAAGCCAGACGAGGTCGCGCGTGGCGTAGCATTTCTCCTTTCAGAGGAGTCGGGAATGATGACAGGCGCGGTGATCGATTTCGATCAAAGCGTGGTCGGTTGCGGTGACAACGGCGGTTTTCAGCCACCACATGCCCTGACGCTGTGAGGTAAAAATGAATACGCCCTATATAAATGACAGCCATATTTCTCTCGATAAGTTCGCCACGCTATGCGCGCAAACCTTGCGTAAGGGCGATTTCCCGCTGGCGCGTTCTGCCGATAAAAACGTACCGATCTATCATCATGATGATCTGCTTGCAGCAGCCAGAGCCGATCGTCAAACCATGCTGGGCGAACTGCATCACGCACTGTCTGGCGGACCAGGCGTGTTCGTGGTTCAGGGCTTGTACCGCGATGTCTCAGCCATAGACAGCAGCAATAAGGTGTTTGACGATATCCTCGTCAGTGAAGCGGCAAACGGTGGCGGTGGCGATCACTTTGCCAAAGCCGGTAGCAATGGACGTATCTGGAACGCGCTACAAAAAGTCGCTGAGCGTGATGCCGATGCCTTCGTCGACTACTACAGCAATCCTTTACTGGCCCTGATTTGCGAAGCCTGGGTTGGCCCCGGCTATGAAATCACGGCCCAGGTGAATCAGGTCCGCCCTGGCGGTAAAGCGCAACAGCCGCATCGGGATTACCATCTCGGATTCCAGCTTAATGAGGTGGTTGCCCGCTTCCCGCTGCCTCTGCAGATTCTGTCGCAATACCTGACGCTTCAGGGTGCGGTCGCGCACAGCGATATGCCGGTAGAGTCAGGACCGACGCAGCTTTTACCGTGGTCGCAACAATATGCTGAAGGATACCTGGCATGGCGCGATCCGCGTTTTATTGAATTTTTCCAGCAGCATGCCATTCAGTTGCCACTGAAAAAAGGCGACGGGTTGTTCTTCAATCCGGCGCTGTTCCATGCCGCGGGGAATAACGTGACGCAGGACCATGTGCGTACGGCTAATTTGCTGCAGGTCTCATCCGCATTTGGCAAAACAATGGAAAAAGTGAATCACGTCAAAGTCATGGAAGCAATCTATCCCGTTTTGCTGGATAAACCATTAAACGATGAGCAGTTACAGGCAGTTGTGGCAGCAAGCGCTGAAGGCTATTCCTTCCCGACCAATCTTGATACCGATCCGCCGCTGGGTGGCCTGGTGCCAAAAACACAGCAGCAGTTGTTGCTTGAAGCGTTACAACAAGGTTGTACGGCTGAAGAGTTTATTCGGCAACTGGCAAATCACGAGAGCAAGAGAAAAGCTTAGCAGCGCATATGTGGCAGGCATGGTGTAATTTGCTCACGTGTGGATTGCGCCATGCCAAGGTTTCCCTGGATTATCAAATGCTGTGGGCTGGTTTGCCGTGTAGCCAGTCAGACGAATACGTTCTTACTTTTGCTCCTCGTTCAAAAAAGTCCTGGGCAGCGGTCAGTTAAGTGCCAGCAGCGGCCGTTGATAACATTGTGATATGTTACTTAATTGGGAGCAGGTTATTGATTTTCATTCCATCCTGGATTCAACACCACGCGATTTTTTTGTCTTAATCCACAAAGGGGATATTGCTGCTCTCATGCTATGTTTTTCCACAGAACACATATCAATATCGTTAACATCGCTAAACTCAATGGGATATATGTAACCTGAATACGGAGCACTTGATGGTCACCACACATGTTTTTATCGCTGTCAGTCTTGATGGTTATATCGCCCGACAGGATGGCGATATCGACTGGCTGGTGCAGCGCGATGACCCTACAGAAGATCATGGCTATGCAGCATTCATTGCGGACAAAGATTGGATCGTTATGGGGCGAGGCAGCTATGAAAAGGCGCTGACCTTTGACGAATGGCCTTATGATCGACCCGTGCTGGTTCTCTCGCGACAGCTAACCGGTACCTCCGTGCCCGAGGCGTTGAAGGCCAAAGTACAGTTCTCATGCCGTACGCCAAGGGAGGTGCTTGCTGACCTGACGGAGCAGAACGCACATCGCGTCTATATAGATGGCGGGCAGGTAATACAGTCGTTCCTGCGCGAAGGTCTGGTCGCCGATATCGTTATCACGACCGTTCCTGTCCTGCTCGGTTCGGGAAAACCGTTGTTCGGATCCCTGAGTAGGGATATAGATTTGACTCTGTTATCAAGCCGCAGCTTCCCATCGGGTCTGGTACAGTCGCACTATCGGCTGACGTCATAAGCTACATCTAAACAGAGAGGCGACCTATGCTAAAACAAGAGTACCGCGCTGCTGCCAGCGGTACTCTTGCTTCAGTTCACTGAAAAAGTAGCGCATCAGAAAACTGATCCACACAACCCGGGCCTTCAAACAGTTCTCGTCCTGAGGATTGGATTTGTCTACTGTCGTGGGAACAGTTTAGGCAAAGGTGTCAGCTTCTGCTCTTCGCTCAAAGCAGTCCCTGGCCGTTGCCGTGACTGCGTTATCCCCGATGCGGACATTTAGCACCTTACTTCGTATCCACTCTGTGTGTCATTCAGGCATCTGTCGTTCTTCGACCGGCAAAATAGTGCGCGGGAGTGCTACCCATCGTTTTTCGGAACATGGTAATAAACGCGTTTACCGACTCATACCCCAGATTAGCCGCGACGTTTTGCACCGATACTCCACTTGCCAGCTCCCGAAGGGCAATAATCAAATGCAGTTGCTGACGCCAGCGCCCGAAGGTCAGCCCGGTTTCGCGCAGCATCAGGCGTGCTAATGAACGCTCGCTGAGCGCCAGCCGTTTCGCCCAGGTTTTAAAGGTACTGCGATCCTCAGGGTGGCTGACCAGCGCATCCGCCATGGCGCGGATCTTCGGGTGTGCCGAAACCGGCAGACTCAGTTTCTGCTGCGGCATGGCGGCCAGTTCATCAAGCGTCACTCTGGTCAACCTGCCGACATGGCTCTGCGCTGCGTAATCAACGTCCTCATTCGTTAAGCGGTCAACTAACGCTTTTATCAGCGGAGAAATCGCCAGCGTGCAGCATTTCTCCGGCAGTGCGGCGGCGCCGGGTTCAATAAATAAATAGTTGAGATGCGCATTCCAGGTGGCTTTGGCGCTATGGGGGATCCCGCCGGGGATCCACACCGCGCAATCTGGCGGCACTATCCAGATATCGTTTTCCGCGCGACAAATCACTGCCCCATACAGGGCAATAATCAGTTGCCCCTTGCGGTGGGTATGAACCGGCACTTCTGCCGCATAATCAACGAAATCAATATGCCGTGCGACGGCAGGGCTCGGCGTGCTATCGGGATCAAACAGGGTATGGGCAAGTCTGGACGGCATCTTATTGGCAACATTTAGGTATTTTTTGACAGAATAGAGTATTTAAGGGCAGGTGCAAAGCGGGAATAATTCCCGGCATGAGCAAATTAACTCTCCATCACCGCCGCGTTTTGCACGCGATAAGCCGTTGGTCAGGCCGTATAGCCTCTCCCGCACTGCTGAGCGACGCCCATGCGCTGCTCTATTCCGCCAGGAGTTTTGCCGCAGCGATGCTCGCGTATTACATTGCTCTGGCGATTGGCCTTGAACGACCCTCATGGGCCATCATCACCGTCTATATCGTTTCACAAACCTCGGTGGGCGCGTCCTTGAGCAGGAGCCTGTATCGCCTGGCAGGGACCGTGGCCGGCGCGGGGGCCACGGTGTTGATTGTGCCCACGTTTGTGAATATGCCGATTTTATGCAGCGTGATTCTGACAGGTTGGATCATCTTCTGCCTCTATTTATCCCTGCTTGAACGCACGCCCCGCGCCTATGCTTTTGTACTGGCCGGCTACACCGCAAGCCTGATTGGTTTTCCCGCCGTCTCTGACCCTGGCACGGTGTTTAACATTGCCATCATTCGGGTTCAGGAGATCACCATCGGCATCGTCTGCGCCGCGCTGATTCACCGCTACATTTTGCCTACCCGGATATCAGGGCTGTTCAACAGCAAATTAGCGCAGACGCTGCAGGCCGCGCGTCAGCGGCTTGCCGACACCCTTGCAGGCAAGTCCAACGCGCGGTCAGAGCCTCTGCATCTGGCGCTGGCGCTACAGTTCCTGCAGGGCATCAGCCACCATATTCCGTATGATTTTGCCCTTTCGGTTCCGGTCCGTCAGGCCAGGAAAGCGCTCCATGACAGGCTGGCGCGGTTAGTCATTGTGAACGGCGAATTGTGCGATCGGTTACAGGCGATCGCGGAGATGCCCGCCGATATGCAGAGGCTGCTGGATGATGTTCAGGCCTGGCTGACCTGCGACGATACCGGGAAACGCAGAAACTCAGCCGATGCGCTACAACAACGCAGCGCGCAGTTAGCACAGCGGCACGCTGCGCAGGCGCTGACGTTTGAGGATGCGCTGCGGGTAAATTTGTTACGCTATCTTGTTGAGTTGATTACCCTCCTGCAACAGTGTGAGCGTCTTTCGGATGCCATCCACCACGCCAGACCCGCCCCCATGCAGGCGGAAGATCATGCGGCGAAAGGGTATGTTTTCCATCGCGATCCCCTGAGTGCAGCCCGAACGGCGCTGGGCGCTTTTGTCATCATTCTGGGCGGCTGTCTGTTATGGATTTACTCCGCCTGGCCCGATGGCGGCACGGCGGTCTCGATTCTTGGGGTTTGCTGCACGCTGTTTGGCGGTTTCGATACGCCGGCCCCGCATATTGTTAAATACATTATCGGCTCCGTCTGGGGCGTATTGATAAGCCTTATCTATAGCTTCGCGCTGCTTCCTCCGCTCAGCGATTTCCCGGTGCTGGTGGCGGTGCTTGCCCCAGTCTATCTGTTTGCCGGGTCACTGCAGGCGCGGCCGCCCACGACCTTTATGGCGATGGGGATCACCCTGACGCTGCCTGTGCTGTGCGAGCTGGGCGCACACTACAGCGGCGACTTCGCCGACGCGGTCAACACCGCTATCGCCCTGTTTTTCGCGACCGGCTTTGCGGTTATCGGCATGAGTCTGCTGCAAACCGTGCAGGCGGACGCGGCGATAAACCGTCTGCTAAAACTTTGCCAACGCGATATTCGCCGCAGCGTGAACGGGGTGTTTAAAGGCGATGAAACGCACTGGACCAATCTGATGATCGACCGGGCAGCCCTGTTGCTGCCACGCTTGCCGCGCAGCGGGCAGTCATCCGCACGGGCGCTTGAACGCCTGGTACACTTTCTGCGCATTGGCCTCTGTGTGATGCGCCTGCGCCGTGGCGATACGCCCGCAGGCAGTGATATCAACGAGGTGCTTTATCATCTTACCCGCACAACGGAAACCGAAGCCTTACGCGAGCGCGTTGCCGCAATGGCCGCTCTCTGCTTGCCCGCGACAGATGAACAATCAAGCCAGTTTGTCGACAGGCTGGTTGATCTGCACTGCGCGTTACGGACGCAGAACAAGGAACTCACCCATGATAAATGATATCAATATCGGGGGTGTTTTTATCCCCGGACTACTGCTGACCGCGCTCATCGCTCTGGTCTGTACGCTGTTACTCGTGCCGCTTTTCTCTTTCAGCAGGCTTTACCGGCGTTTACCCTTGCGCCCGTTGCTTGATGTCTCAACCTATATTCTGACCTTTTTCCTGCTTTTGCAGGGCCTGACCACACCGGGGTTATTCGCATGAAACCTTTACTCTCTTTGCTGGGTCGTTACGCGCTGACGTTAATCGCAGTGGCGGTGGCGACTTTCGTGGCGTTTATTTTCTGGAAACAGTATGCGCAGACGCCCTGGACTCGCGATGGACGGGTTAGGGCAGATGTGGTGCAGATTGCGCCGGATGTTTCCGGGCCGGTGAGCAGCGTGGCTGTCCGCGATAATCAGTGGGTTAACCAGGGAGACGTGCTTTATGCTATCGACCCGCGCTGGCTGAAGCTGGCCGTGCTCAGCGCGCAGGCCGACGTTGAAGCAAAACGTCATGAGATGCTGATGCGCCAGGATGCGGCCAGGCGACGTGCGCTAATCAAAGGGGTCATCTCCGGCGAGGACATCCAGCAAACAGGCAGCGCAGCACGCGTTGCGGCGGCCAATTATCAGGGGGCGCTGGCGGCGCTGGAACTGGCGCAGCTTAATTTATCTCATGCTACCGTGCGCGCTCCGGTTGCCGGCTACGTCACGCATCTTCGGCTTCGCCCGGGCGACTACGCCACCGTGGGAGAGACAAAGGTCGCCGTTGTCGATGCCCGCAGTTTCTGGGTGGTGGGCTATTTTGAAGAGACCAAACTGCGTCATATTCGTATCGGGAACGCCGCACAAATATCGCTGATGGGGTTCGACCCGCACATCACGGGGCATGTGGAGAGTATTGGCCGGGGGATCGATGATAGTAATGACCAGACGGGCGGGCTTGGGCTGCCGGATGTCAATCCCACCTTCAGCTGGGTGCGACTGGCGCAGCGAGTACCTGTACGTATCCAGTTAGATAAGATACCGGAGGGAATTGAACTCGTGGCAGGATTATCCGCCAGCGTTTCCATTATGCCTTAACAGTTTGTCACCATCTTGACGGCGGACATTCCGCAAGACCGGTTTGCGCGACTCAGGCAGCGATAAATATAGCGTGAGCGACTCACTCTGATACGACAGATTGCCTGGATACCTGCTTTGTACCAGATGCGGACGTTCTCCATCCCTGGGACAATTTCAGGGGGTATCTGGAGTCATAGGTTAAAATAGTTCGGTTGTATGCCTCAGTCCGCTCGGTGGTAATAAGGATTTTAAAGGAATCGCTATGGATACAGATAAGTTGAGTTTTTGGTTAAATCGTTGGTCACTTATTCCGGATGGGGAGATATTTATCACTCATACATCAACGTTGCTCCCGGTAAAAACAGCAACGCATGGTATTAAAGCTATGTTGAAAGTGGCCGATGATGCGGATGAGCAAACCGGAAACGCACTGATGGCATGGTGGGAAGGTAACGGCGCAGCCCAGGTTATGGCTTATGAAAAAGAGGCTATTCTGCTCGCTCGCGCTACAGGAATTGCATCACTGTCAACGATGTCCAAAAATGGTCAAGACAAGGAAGCCTGTCGCATTTTGTGTGCAACTGCGAACAGGCTTCACAGCAAGTCAGATAAACCCTGGCCACAACTTACACCGCTACATCGCTGGTTTTCTTCGCTAGAACCCGCAGCCCTTGAGCATGGAGGTATTCTGGCACATTGCGCCGAGATCGCTCAGCAACTGCTCTCCTCTGCGCAAGATGTCGTGGTATTACATGGTGACTTGCATCACGATAACGTGCTGGATTTCGCATCATCTGGTTGGCTGGCCATCGATCCCAAAGGGCTACTCGGCGAACGAGGATTCGACTTTGCTAATATTTTCACCAATCCGGATCTTGGTCATCCTGAGCATTATGTTGCAAGAGTACCGAGTATTTTTAAACAGCGACTTGCGATCGTTACTGAGATAGCGGGAATAAACAGAGAGCGACTTCTGCAGTGGATAATTGCGTGGTGCGGGCTCTCAGCGATATGGTCGCTCGAATGCAATGATCGTATATCAGTCCAGGTTGAAATTGCTGAGTTGGCTATTGCTGAACTGGGCGGATGAGATGCAGGCAGCGCCGGGCATCGGAGTCATCATCCCACGTCTCATTTGCTGTGCAATTACCATCTGCAAGTCAGCTTCTCGCTCAAAGCTGACCGCCACGTTCAACACCTTTCCGCCAAAAGTCGTCCATTTTTCATTCTGATGTTTGTATTGAGCCTTCATGAATAAAGGCCCAATACAACTTCTTTCTACTGCAGATCTTTTTCCTTCAGGAACTGACTCACCAAATCAGCAATCTGCACATTATTTAAATCAGAGAACGGGAAGTGGGTATTACCTTTGATACCTATCTCAGGCAGATGCGTCACCGTGACATCCCCGCCATGCTTGTTCACCGCGTCACGCCACTCGCGAGCCATCGCCAGACGAACGCGCCAGCTGTCCTGTGCCGGCATGGCGACGGGTTTCTCCGGGATGTTATCGCCGTAAATAATCAGAATCGGGATTTTAGTCAGCGCCATAAACTGTTTCAGCGGCACAGGCTCACCCTTCAGCATGTCGAATGCGCTTGGCATCGGGGCAGGGAGTTCTTGCTCCGGGAAGACAAAGCTGCTGCCAGGCTCGAAGGCAACAATGGCTTTGACCTTGTCGTTTTTCATCGCCGTGTACCAGCCCGGTCCGCCACCCTGAGAGTGGGTGAAGAGGATCGCCGGGCCGGATTTATCCACGACAGCGGACATCGCATCGGAGATAACGTTGATATCAAACTGCCCGGTATTGGGGGTCATCTGACGGAAATACTGATTCAGGGCTTCTTTATCGTGTGAGAACTGGACGCCTTTAAAATACTCCGGCCACACGCCGACGCGGAACTGATTAAACCACATCTGCTCATCCGGTTTTGGCCTTACCGTACCTTCTACAGTCGTGCGCCCGGCGCTGCCCCGACGCGGTTGATCGACAAGCCAGGTTGAGAATCCGCGGCGCAGGAAGATGTTCTGGAACCCTTCACGACCATCCGGGGTGCTTTCCCAGGTACGGGAAAACTGACCTGCACCGTGCAGCATAACAATAGGGTATTTATGCGGATTCACCGGGATTTGGTAGAACACGGACGCATGATCGCCATGATAAGTTTGACCAGCAGAATCCAGCGGTTTTTTCGCGTCGAAGGTTCCCGGGGCAGTGACGAGGGTGCCACCGGCAGAAAAGCTTCCTTGTTCCTGAATGACCAATGGCTCGGCATATACCGACTGAGCCACCAGGCCACCTGCCATGACGCAGATGGCCAGCGTTTTTAAAATCGTCTTCAAGATTACATCCTCTGTTATGTTTACCGTTCAATCATATCTGAGTTGTCTGCGTTAATTATTTAGCAGCCTTGATTGCCCTTATTTGGCAGCTTCATGAATGCGGACGATTAGCCGCGGATGGTTTCTAACCAGCGGTTGACCGTTTCTGTGGTTCTGCGCTCCTGGTCGCATTCAATGACCAGCGGTTTTTCCCGGCGCGCGGTGGGCGCCAGACTGGCAAGGATGTCGTCGCTGTCTCCTTTACCGTAGCCGCCGTGAGTAATGAAGGGGATGAGTAATTTCCCCGCAAGGTTATGGCTGCTGAGAAACGTTTGCACGACGGGGGGGACGCTGGTCCCCCAGATGGGAAAGCCTACGTACACAGTCTCATAGCGTGAGATATCTGCGACGCTATTTTTTAAGGCGGGTTTGACTCCCCGCTCACGCTCATGTTTTGCTTGTTCAACGGTCTGGAAATAGTCTTCCGGATATGGCGTTGCCGGTTCGATTGCCAACAGATCGGTGTTCAGGCTGCGATGAATGACGCCGGCAATCACCCGTGTGTTACCGCTGCGGGAAAAGTACGCCACCAGAATTCGACTTTTACCCTGTACATTTGCATTTCCGGTGGCTGCTGATGACCGCGAGACGTTCGCCAGCGTCAGCCCGGCAAGCGCGGTAAGCAACATTCTGCGGGTGGGATCATGCTCCATAATCAACTCCTAATGGTTGGCGAGCGCCTGTTGCAGCGCCTTTTCAGCTCGCATAGCCGCATCATTTTCGCCATATTCGCGCAGGACCTGCGCCAGCTGGCGCAGCTGCGCTGCCGTCAGGCCGACCCGCATGCTGGCTCGCGTATGCGATAACAGCTGGGCTTCGACGCCCGGAGTGGCCGCTAATGCGCCAACCGTTGCCAGCTCGCGGCTCTGCCAGTCGAGGTTATCGCGGGCGAAAATATCGCCGAACAGATGCGTTTGCAGAAATTGATTAATGACCGGTGCAAAATCAAACAGCGGCCCCTGGACGGGAGCGCCTGAGATTTTGGTCTGGTTTGCGGTACCGACCCGGCGAAGTTCATCCCCGACTGGGATGGTGGCGACCGGTTCTTTGCCCTCAACGTCTTCAATACCACGTTGTTTGCGTGCGTCGACGACCTTCATCAGTTCACTGAGCGCATTCAGGCTACGGGGGAAGCCCGTATAGGCATAAAGCTGGACGAGAATCTCTTTGGCTTCGTTTACCGTGAGCCCAGCGTCAAGTCCCTGATTCAGGGCCGTATTCAGCTTCTCCATCTGACTGCTGGCCATCGATGCCGCGATCAACGGGATGGCCTGCTGGCGAGCTGACAGCGTATCTGAAACGGTTTGTTGCTGGTTCATTTCTGAGGCTCCTGTATTGACGGGGGCAGCATTTGCGGTGAGAGCAAAACCAAAGGTCAGCAGTAGCGCTGCCGTTAATGCCTTAATGGGCGTGGTATTGTTCATCTGTCACTTTCTCCATCCAGTTAACGCTTTTGCCATCCACAATCCCGGTTATCGCCAGATGCGTCATTGCACTGCCGGGGGCAGCTCCGTGCCAGTGTTTGACGCCCGCCGGACAAGAGACAACATCGCCAGTGCGGATGACCTGCACCGGCTGGCCTTCTTGCTGGGTGAGCCCGACGCCAGAGGTCACGATCAGCCGCTGACCTGCCGGATGCGTATGCCAGGCGGAGCGGGCACCAGGTTCAAAGGTGACATAAGCCGCGGAAACCCGGATGTCGTTATCCGCCTTGAACAGGGGATCGACCCGAACGCGACCGGTAAAGTTCTCCGCTGGCCCATACACCGCGATCTGGCTCCCGGCGGGGGCGATATGGACAGCGGAATGTTGTGCCGCTGCCGAGGATGAAAAAGTGAAGAGGGGCAGTAACAGCCCGAGGTAACGTAAATGTCCGATCATGCAAAGCGTCCTTATCTACGATGAGGGGGATGGTCTGCAATGATTGTAATAAGGGTGGCATGTCGTCAGGCTGACGCCCCCCTGACAATGATGTCAGTTAAGCTCTATTAGGGTGACACCGCTTTATACTTCCTGAAAATAAAGCACCAAAGCAAAAACCGTGTCATTAATGCAAATAAAACAATAATGGCCAGGTAGCGCAAATAAAACAGAAGGGTAGATTCGTCGTAGTCGAAAAAGGAGAAATCCACCTTCATCAGCAAATAGTCGAGATAGTTCTGATTCAGAAGCCAGTACAACCCCAGTAACGCAATAATCGAAAAAATCCCCGGCATAATGACATTGGCAAAGCGTGAGTCGTCGGAGATGTTCAGGATCCGGCAGAAAAACGTTGCCAGCATTTTCCAGTGCAGCCCAATATGCAGTGCCAGAATGAGCATTCCCCAGTGGACCGACGTCATGTGTATTTTTCTGACCCAGCTTGCCGGGTTGTGGAACGGCAGGTCCAGAAGGATATGTCGGGACAGCATCATGCCAGAGACAATCGCGGTCAGAATAACAACGAATGTCACCACATTAATGGCTCTGTTAACTATCCGCATCGATAACGGAATTTTCATCGACAATAACCACAAGCGCCGCCTGTTAAGATATAAATGCAAAATGATGAGCAGCGTAAAAATAATACCCGCCCATTCATGAATGATTTCACCCTGAAGGTGAAACCCCATCAGCACCAGCAGAAGTAACGTCATGAGCGTATCCTGCATGACCTGGAAAATATAAATTTTCTTCATGTCGATGGCTTAACGCGGTGGCTGGACTTGTTTGACCCATTGCTCAACTTGCGTGGGTACGTCAGGATCTGCAATATCGTTGCGTGAGATCGAGAGCGCGCGAGTGACTAATTTGGCCTGGGGCTGCATGCGGGCAATTTCTCGCAGGGAGTCGGCTAACCGGCTGCCTCCATGGGTGGTAAAGGGAATGACCGTTTTACCGGCAAAATCATTTTGCTCAAAAAGGCTATATATCACCATGGGCATGGTGTACCACCAGATGGGGTAGCCGACGTAAATGGTGTCGTACTCGCTGAGTGCGGGGAGCGGCGTTTTTAGCGCGGGCCTGGCTTTAGTTTGCTGCTCCTTTTCGGCAACGCGTAACAGCGCGTCATGCTGGCGAGGGTAGGCGGTGGTTGTTTCAATGCGAAACAAATCGCCGTGAGTCTGTTTCTGCACCAGCTGCGCAATAAACTGCGTGCTGCCGGTCTCTGGGGTATTTTTTTGTAATACGCTGGCCCCGGAAAAACCATCCACGGCATCAGGTTTCATCTCCTCGGGTTGTGAAAAGTAGATAATCAGCGTGCGGGACTGAGCAGATGAATTCTCTGATGCGGACGCGGGCTGTCCCAGAAGCCCCGTGAAAATTATCGCCAGAAACCCGCTAAATACCTTGTTTATTCTCACTGTTTCATTCCTTCCATCAGCAGTGGTTAGTCTTAGCGGTGATTCTGGCGCAGGCAACCTGACATCAGACTGACGGCCCTCTGACAATTTCGTCAGAGGGCTTAGCGTGCGGACGTCCCGATGTTGTCTCTGAAATCAGTCTCTCTGTTCGGATAGCGTCGGGTTGTTTAGCAAACGTCAGTCCAAATGTATTGATGCCACCTTCACTACGGGCAAAGACATCTCCCCGGTGCATAATGGCGACGGCACGCACGATCGACAGCCCCAGCCCATGATGGGTATCACTCCTGGCTCGGGAGGTGTCGACACGATAAAACCGTTCAAAAAGCCGATGTAAATGCTCCGGTGCTATCGGATCGCCTGGGTTTGAAACTTCAACACAGGCTTGATTATCCTTTTCGCTGAGTCGCACGGTGACCGCACTGTTCGATGGCGAATGCCGGGCGCTGTTTTCCAGTAAATTGGCCAGTGAGCGGTGGAACAGCCGCCGGTCGATGTGCGCGCTGACATCGCCCTCAACATCCAGAGAAAGCTGTTTTTCAGCAAAGGAGGGCTCAACATACTCCGCGGTTTTCAGGGTTTCTTCTCGCAGGGAGACCCGGGTAAGCTGGGAAGCATGTTCACCTGCGTGAGCGTGGGACAGGAACAGCATGTCGTTCACAATTGACGTCATGCGCTCCAGCTCCTCGAGATTTGAACCCAGCAACTCTTCCAGTTCATCAGGCGAGCGTCGGCGCGAGAGACCCAGCTGCGTCTGACCAATCAGGTTGGTCAGCGGTGTGCGGAGCTCATGGGCAACATCGGCGTTAAAGCTTTCAAGCTGTCGCCAGGCGACCTCCTGACGCGCTAATACGCCGTTAAACGATGAGGCTAACTGCTGTAGTTCTTCGGGCAATGCGCGGGTATCCAGGCGTTGGCCATGGTCCACCGGGGCGAGATGTTGTGCCTGTTTACTGAGCATTCCCACCGGACGCAGACCAATCCTTGAAACGACGTATCCCAGCAGGGCGACGATCGCTACGCCCAGCGCGGCAATAATCAGCAGCGTACGCGTGAAGGCATTCAGTGTGCCCATATACGGCGTGGAGTCGATGGCAACCACGTAGCGCAGCTCAGGCCTTTCACCGTTGGCGGGGATGGTTTTCACTAACAGGAACAGTGAACATGCCCCTTCCGCTGCGCCGGGCACTTGATTAAACCCCTCCCGTAAAGCAGACCACTGGACTCCCAGCGGCGGCGTTCCCCCTATACTAAAGCGCGGATCGTCGCTCACTATCCAGTAGCGAACGCGCTCACCTTCAGAATTGGTTAACAGGGTAAATTTACTGGTAAGCGTCGACCAGCCGTCAGCCGAGGTCCGCGCGGTGATCCATGGACTCATCAATGATTCCCGGAATAACAGCTCGTTGTGCATCTGCTTTTGCAGAGAGTCATGCAGAGAGCTTCTTAGCAGGATACCGATAACGGACACGATCAGCAGCGCGGATAGGGCGAACATCAGCGCCAGGTGGACTGAGATGGAGCGCTTAAGCATGTTTATCCCCTTCATTTATTCAGCGCGGACTTCAAGGACGTACCCCATACCACGAACGGTATGAAGTAGCTTGATGTCGAACGGGGCATCCACTTTGGCGCGCAGACGTTTAATGGCGACTTCAACCACGTTGGCATCGCTGTCAAAATTCATGTCCCATACCTGCTCAGCAATCATCATCTTGGACAGAATTTCTCCCTGATGGCGGGAGAGAAGGCTCAGCAGGGAAAACTCTTTTGCGGTCAGTTCCAGTCGCGTTCCGGCGCGAAATACCCGGCGAGCCAGTAAGTCGAGATGCAGATCGTGAATGTGCAGCTGGGTGATGTCTGCACCGTCCACAGAGCGGCGCCGCACCAGGGCCTGAATACGCGCCACCAGCTCAATAAGTGAAAAGGGCTTGGGGAGATAATCATCAGCGCCAAGGCGAAGTCCTTTGACCCGTTCGTCGACCGATCCCCGTGCAGAGAGCATCAGCACCGGCGTCTGTTTGACGGCTCGTACCCCCTCGAGTACCCGGTAGCCATCCATCCCCGGCAGCATCACATCCAGGATGATGGCGTCGTAGTCAAACTCCAGCGCGTAATGAAGGCCCTCAGCGCCATCGGCAGAGATATCGACCGTAAATCCGGACTCACCCAGCGCACGGCTGAGATAGGTTGACGTTTTTTCTTCATCTTCGACTAACAACAGGCGCATAACGGAACTTCCTCTAAGCTTTTCAACGGTGCTTCAATATCTGAATAGATCTGTCCGGCATCCGGCAGACGTTGACCCTGGATAGTCAGGGTTGCCAGTGAGCGGGTAAGCGCGGTCAGCGATACGCCGGCCGCCGCTCTATTTTGTCGCACAGGGTCTTTATTTGTTGCCGATACATGGGGAATCAGCAAGGTGGCGGCAATGCTCGCCCTGGCGACTAATCGCTTACGTCGCTCTGGTCGTGTTGAGGCGTTTTGGCGTTTCATCGATCGCTCCTTTGCTCGGAAAATTGAACATGAATCTCATCTAACCGAGACCATTCTGCGCCTTGATAGCCAACATAAAGCTGACGCTTACCTGACAGCCCTTTCTCCCTAACCTGAGGCTGCAAATTGAATTCCGCGAGCCTGGATAACCAGGCTGATACTCATCGGGAGAGACCATGAAATTGATGCTTATAAGCGCCATGCTGCTGACAGCTGTCGCCGGAGTGACCTCAGTCAAGGCGGCTGATTACAAGAAAAATCCGTTCACCCTCGTTTATGACGGTGCCATTACTGAAAATATCAAAGGTAAGGTCAACATTCATCCGGTGAAATACGATCTGCACGGCATCCAGATTGCTGCGAATGTCTATACGCCAGCTCACTACGATCCCGCCCAAAAATACCCTGCGGTGGTGGTCGCACACCCTAATGGCGGCGTAAAAGAGCAGGTCGCGGGTTTGTATGCCCAACGTCTCGCTGAGCAGGGGTACATCACGATTACCGCCGACGCGGCTTATCAGGGCGCTAGCGGCGGGATGCCTCGTAGCGTGGATAAACCGGCAAATCGTATTGAGGATATCCACGGTATGGCGGATTACATCAGCCAATATCCTGGGGTCGATACCGCCCCGGTCTGCTGGGTATTTGCGGAGGTGGCGGGTATTCACTGGCTGCCACCGAGACGGATAAACGATTCAAATCGATTGCAACCATCAGCATGTTTAATTCAGGGCTTGTACGCCGCAATGGTTTTCAGAATTCACAGCTGGATACTATCCAGCAGCGGCTTCAGCAGGCTTCTGACGCCCGTGCTCAGGAAGCTGCCGGAGGCGAAGTGCTTTACTCCGGCGATGCAAATCTGACGGATGAACAGATCGCTAAATTACCTTTTGCCCTCTATCGACAGGGCTACGAGTACTACTGGAAAACCCATGCCCACCCGAACTCAACGTTTAAATACACCACCAGCAGCCTGTTGGATTTGATGAGCTTTGACGTGACGGACCATATCAATCTCATCAATAAACCGCTGCTGATGATTGCCGGTTCAAAAGCGGATACGCTCTATATGACTGAAGATGCGTTCGCGAAAGCGACCGGTACGCAGGATAAAGAACTGTTCCTGATCAATGGCGCTACTCATATCGAAACATATTGGGTTCCTAAATACGTTGACCAGGCCATGCAAAAGTTAGACGTCTTCTTCAATAAGCATATTTAGTTCGCCTCCGATGCCCCCGGCCGCACAGGCTGGGGTATATCCTCTGCTTGTGGCCAAATTCAGTGTGTTACTACAGGAGATCGAGTTTTGGCGCTGGCGTTTTGCCTTATGCGGGATACTTACAACAGTATTACTTTACGTTATCTTCACACTTTCATCATAGTGTTTAGGGTTTTTTATTGTTAACTACATTTATTACCTTATTTATAGATGGATTTTTTCGTAACAATATACAAAGTGAAGGACTCACAGAATAAAACGATTTTCTAAGCCATCGTTGGTATTTTTCATGGTTACTTTTATTGATACCCATAGAGGTGAAAACGGGCGTCGCTAGCACAAACAAGGGATCGGGGTCAGGGGACTCGCGGTAGTATCAATCGCTACACTCGTGACCCAGCCGAAATTCAACTTATAAGGTTCATGTTGTGTATGTGTAGATTAACGCGTGTTCACTATGCCTGGTATGTTGCTTTTGCCTGTTTGGCTATATCGTCTATCCGTGCCGGAATCGGTTTCCAGACCATGGGTTTCATTATAAATCCGGCCCGGGAAGAGCTTGGATGGTCCAATACTCAAATTACAGGGGTCATCGCATTCAGAGAGCTGATCGCAGGCGCTATCGCCCCTCTTGTCGGCTGGTTAGTTGATCGACGGGGGCCAGGAATTATTATAGTGGTTGGCGCTATTCTTGTTGGCTTCTCCCTCAGTGTGGTCTCTTTCACACAAACTTTCTGGCAGTTCGCGCTTATTTTTGGCGTAATCGGCGGTATCGGAGTTGCGGGCCTGTCTAACGCATTAGTGTTTCCTCTGATTGCCAAATGGTTTACGACGCAGCGCGGGCGTGCGACCGGTCTGGTATCATCTGGCGCCAACCTCGGCGGCATATTGCTGTCACCCGTTATCATTTGGCTGTTGTCTATTTCCGACTGGCGCTCTACCTGGTTCTTGCTTGGTTTTCTGCCCATTCTCTTTCTGGTGCCACTGGCTCTCTTTGTTCTACGTCGCGAGCCAGCGGATATGAACCTTCTGCCGCTCGGCGAAGAGCAGGGTAGCGCATTTGCTCAAGAAAAAAGCGGGGGGGAGCGTCCTGATCTTACATTGACAGAAGCCATTCGCTCGCCTGGTTTCTGGTGTCTTATCGTCGGCTGGAATCTCAGCGATTTTGTCTTGAAAGGCGTCTTGTTACATAAGGTTCCGGCGGCAGAATCGCTTGGCTTTACAACCGCCGAGGCAGGTAGTGTGATCTTGACCTATGGCGCTTTTGCGATCCTGGGTAAATTATTAACGGGTTTCATTGTAGAGCAAGTTTCAGCGAAATGGGTTGTTCTCAGCCTCTCTGTATTTCAGGCAATAGGTCTCATCCTCTTCATCACCGCGGGGAATATTTGGCAACTGCAGTTAGGCTATGGTGTCTTGAGCGGTTTATCTGCAGGAGGGCTGATCATGATGATGCCGTTTCTTCTCGCTTCGTTATTCGGGCGCAAGAATCAAGGCGTTATTATGGGGGTCGTTACGCCCTTAGTCATGATCTCAGGTATCGGTGGACCGTTATTGGCAGCGCTGCTGTTCGATATCACGGGTAGCTATATATTTGCCTTCGAGATTTACGCGGCGATTGCCGTTTTCGGTGGTCTGGCTCTTCTGGGTGCCTGTATTACCCCCACGAATAACACCAAATCCTTAAACCTATACAGGAGGTAATATCATGTCGACGATCGCTATTCTCTATCCGGGCCAAATGGGCAGGGCTTTTGCTGCATTGCTGCGGGCGGCTGGCCATGAAACGATCAGTCCGATGGGTTGCCGTAGCGAGAAAACCCAAAAATCGGCACGGGAGATCGGGATAGGCATGCGTGACAGCATGGCCGATGCTGTTGTTGAAAGTGACCTGATTTTGTCGCTGGTCCCCCCATCGGCTGTCGTCGAGGTGGCACATCAAGCAATTCGAGCCTGCCGAGAAAAGAATGCTATGCCCGTATTTATCGATCTGAATGCAAAGACCCCTGCGGATGCAGAGTACTTGAGCAGGGTTTTCGACCAGGCTTCATTGCCTTTTTGCAATGCTTGTATTATCGGGCGCGCCTCACATTTGGGCGAAGAAGGACGAATTTATGTCAGTGGTCCAGACACAATGCCGATAGAAAAATTATTTAAAGGTATATTGCCGGTGATTCGACTTGGCGATGAAATCGTCCAGGCATCAATTTTCAAAATGGTTTTTGCAGGTTTCAACAAGGCTGTTACTGCTGCCTTGTTTGAAACGGCTAATACTGCCAATGCTTTTGATGTTACCGATCCTCTGTTCGAGCTGCTTGAGTATCATCTGGGAAGCACATTGTCTGATTTACGAAAGCTGGTTCCAACCTATCCGCACCATATCACGCGTAGGGCAGAAGAGATGGAGGCGTTGGCGCAGATGTTGAGTGACAGCCGGTTACCGAACAAGATTGCATTGGCTGCCGGGGTAACATTCCGTAGTCTTGGCTCCAGCGATTGCTGGTCTGGGGCTGAAACCTCACCTCAATTCATGGAGTTGTTATTGAATACTAACTATCGGGTCACATCTGGCAAGATAGTGTAATTGCTAAGCCCACTTTTTGTGGTTTCGACTCGTTTGGGCGCGTGAGCCATATTTGTATCGTTTTATCCGTCACAGCATGACAGATCACACACCGTATTCTGATCACATCATTGGCGCTGTAAGCATCCCGGCTTTAGTTCCACGCATCTTTTGAGCTTGACCCCGGCGTCAGAAACGGAGGCGCGATAAGTTACGGAACAGCCCGTTTCACTCGATGAATAACATTTACCTTTAAAGTATGATTTTTCTGTTGCATCGACTTAATAGTTAATTCAGGATGGTTTTTGTCGTCGACGGCTACTGTGAATATAAAATGGTGGAAATATTGACGCTAAGGAATTGTATATGCAAGAAATTAATCTGCACGCAATAGGTATAATTACTTTAATGGATGATAAAGTAAATGTTATCCTGCATCCTCCTTACCGGGATGGATTAAAAGGAATAGAAGGGCATAGTCATGTCAATCTATTATGGTGGTGTGATGGTTGCGATGATAAATCGTCTCGCCAGACTATTATTACATCAACGCCTTATACTGAAGATGA
>ENA-UESL01000097-UESL01000097.1-human-gut-metagenome-genome-assembly--contig:-NODE-97-length-53273-cov-21.428716_pt1 | contig 53273 bp, 49 predicted proteins | sample MGYA00243008_ERZ508009 | MGnify/ENA primary metagenome ERZ508009 (study PRJEB26167, sample SAMN06115396) | human gut metagenome | host: Homo sapiens | place: China:Guangxi | collected 2016-06-08...
TGATGAAAAAAGAACATGTTATTTAAGTGTATTATAAGCATCAAAAGAATGGATGGAGGACAATATTCCTGCGGACGGGAACGGAAGGACGGTTATTTGCATGGCAGAGGCTGAAAAACAGCAAGACGGAAGCCGAACCTACGGAAAAGATGAAAATAAAAAAGATGAAAAAAGAGTCTGTTAGGTAATTTTATCCGTTTCATAGCAGTAAGGAGTCTTGTTAAATGTTTTTTGTTTCACAAATGGTCCGCCTCTTGCTTTAGGGAAAGCAAAGATCGTCGCCAAGGCGTCACGCCAGACATTCATGCAAAGGGGACCATCGTGAAGATCATCGACTTTCGTTTCCGTCCGAACATCCCTTCCACCGTACAGGGGATGATCGACCATCCCGTCTTCGGCGAGATGCACGCGCTGTTCAAATTCCATGAGCGCGCCCGCTCCCAGCCCATTGAAGACATCGTGCGCGACATGGAAGCGCAGAACGTGGTCAAGGGCGTCATCACCAGCCGCGACGCGGAAACCACCTACGGCATCGCTTCCGGCAACAAGGGGGTTATCCCCTTCCTCGAACAGTATCCCGACCGTTTCATCGGCATGGCCGGGCTTGACCCGCACAAGGGAATGGACGCCATCGACGAGCTGGGGCTTATGGTCGAAACCCATGGTTTCCGTGGCGCGGCCATCGACCCGTTCCTCGCCAAGATTCCGGCCAACCACGCAAAATATTATCCGATCTATGCCAAGTGCTGTGAATTCGACATTCCCGTCGTGATCAGTACGGGCATGGCGACCCTGGTGGACGGGGCCGACCCCGAGCATTGCCACCCCCGGTATATCGACGCGGTGGCCCGGGACTTCCCCAAGCTCAAGATCGTAGTGAGCCACGGGTGCTACCCGTGGGTGAACGAGATCATCATGGTCGTTCAGCGCAACCGCAACGTCTATCTGGAGCTTTCCGAGTACGAGCAGTCGCCGTTCTCCGAAGGCTACATTCAGGCCGCGAACACCATGATCGGCGACAAGGTGATCTTCGCCAGCGCCCATCCGTTTCTCGACTTCAAGGGGCAGATCGCGCTGTACAGGAAACTGCCTTTCAGCCCGCAGGCGCTTGAAAACATTTTTTACAACAACGCCGCCAAGCTGCTTGGCCTTTGACGGTGGCCAGCGGGCAGGTTCCCTCGTATCTTGAGAACCGTTGAACCGCCTTCCCGTTCTGCCGGGGAAGAGCCCGTCACGGTGCTGGCCAACGCCGCATTGGAAAGCTGATTTTGGGAGAGGGGGCGGTACAGGGCCGCCCCCGTGCCGGAAGGTCGGGGGGCCGTCCGGCGCGGGAACGAAACAGAGGAATCTCCCACAGGGGGAGACGGGCTTTGTCCCGGTTTGCAGCATCATCTCCATTTCGGGGGAAAAAAGAGGAGGAATTGCATGAGACGTTTTCTTACGGCCTTCGCCGCGGCTGTCCTGATGCTTTCGCTTGGCACCGCCAACGCGACGGAATACAAGAAGATGACCATCCGTGCCGCTACCGCGAACCCGCAGGGCAGCCTGCATGTGGTCGCCATCGACAAGTTCAAGGAGATCGTCGAGAAGGAATCCAACGGCGCGATCACCGTACAGACCTTCTATGGCGGCTCGCTCGGCGACGAACAGGCCAACGTCAAACAGCTCCGCAACGCCGAGATCCATCTCGCGGTGCTGGCGGACGGGAACCTGACGCCCTTCGCGCCGCAGGCCGGGGTGTTCATCCTGCCGTACATGTTCCCGAAGATTTCCGACGCCGAAAAGCTGTTCGGCAATGAAGCGTTCATGAACAAGACCGCCGACGCCATCGCCAAGCAGAGCCGTACCCGGCCCCTGTCGTGGCTTGTGGGCGGCTACCGCATCATCACCAACTCCAAGAAGCCCATCAACACGATGGCCGACCTCAAGGGCCTGAAGATCCGCGTTCCCGCCGTGGAGCTCCAGCTTGCCGCCTTCCGCTCGTGGGGCGTCGAGCCCCATCCGCTGGCGTGGTCCGAAACCTTCAACGGGCTTCAGCAGGGCGTGGTCGACGGGCAGGAAAACCCCCACGCCATCAACCGCGACCAGAAGTTCTGGGAAGTCCAGAAGTACATCACCAACATCCATTATATGCTCTGGGTCGGCCCGATGCTCGTGAGCGACCCGTGGTTCCGCAAGCTCGACCCGCAGACCAAGGCCCTCGTGGAAAAGGCCGCCAAGGAAGCCGCCGCCTACGAATGGAAGTGGTCCGCGGAACAGGATGAAATCGCCCTCAAGGAATGCCTTGCTCGCGGCATGGTCATCAATGACGTGTCCGACGAACCCGCCTGGACGGAGGCCGCCCGCTCCGTGTGGCCGCAGTTCTACGACAAGGTCGGCGGCAAGGCCGTGGTGGATGAAGCCCTCGCCATCATGCAGCAGTAAACGGACGCCCGGCGCGCGGGTTTCGGCTCCGCGCGCCGTCTTCATTCCTTGGAGGACGTATGTCTTTTTTCAAGCAGCTCTACGACAACTTCGAAGAGGGGGCCTGTGCTCTGTTCGTCGCGGTCATGGTTCTCTGCCTCTTCCTTCAGGTGGCCATGCGCATCGCCGTGGGGTCGTCGCTGGCGTGGACGGAGGAGCTTTCCCGCTACAGTTTCCTCTGGGCCGTGTATGTCGGGGCCGCCCTTGCCGTGAAGCGCGGCGGGCATGTCCGCATCACCGCACAGTTCATGTTCCTTCCGACCCGCTGGCGGCTCGTGTTCCGCGCCGTCGGGGACATCATCTGGATCGGCTTCTCCCTTTATGTGGCGTGGATCGGGCTCGCCTGCATCGAAGAGGGCCTGTATTACCCCGAAGTGTCGCCTACCCTCGGCGTTGTGAAGGCGTGGGTGGAATGCATTATCCCGTTCAGCTTCGTGCTGGTGAGCTGGCGCATCGTTGAGGAATACGTCGTGCGCTGGCGGAACGGCACCCTCGGAGAACTGGTTCGTTACGAGGAGGCAGCCTGATGACGCCCCTAGCCATTGCCCTCATTGTCCTTGTCGCCATGTTTCTGCTGGGGCTGCCGATCTTCATGTCCCTGATCATCTCTTCCGTGGTGGCGATCCTCGCGGGCGGGGACATCCTGCCCCTGTCGGTCATCCACAACTCGCTTTTTGACGGCCTGAACCTGTTCCCGCTGCTCGCCATCCCCTGTTTTGTGGTCGCGGGCACGCTCATGGAGTTCGGGAACATCACGCAGCAGATCGTCGACGTGGTGAAGCAGCTTGTGGGCCGCGTCTACGGCGGCCTCGGCATCACCACCATCCTCGCCTGCACGTTCTTCGCGGCCATTTCCGGCTCCGGGCCGGGGACCGTCGCCGCCGTGGGCACCATCCTCGTCCCGGCGATGGTCCGCAACGGCTATTCCAAGGATTACGCTTCGGCGGCGGCTTCTTCCGGAGGCACCATCGGCATCCTGATCCCGCCGTCCAACCCGATGATCATCTATGCGATCCTCGGGAACCTGTCGGTGACCGCCATGTTCACCGCAGGGTTCATCCCCGGGTTCATCGTGGCCTTCGCGATGATCATGACCGCCTACCTGCTGGCGAAGAGGAACGGCTTCAAGGGCGACGAGAACGCCGCGCCCTTCAACATGAAGTTTTTCCTCAGGAGCTGCGGCAACGCCGGGTTCGCGCTGGCGACGCCGTTCATCATCCTCGGCTCGATCTATACCGGCTGGGCGACGCCCGTGGAAGCGTCCGTGGTCGCCATCGTGTGGGCGCTGTTCGTGGGCATCGTGATCAACCGGGTACTCAGGCCACGGCACATCTACCGGGCCCTGCTGGAAGGCGCGATGACCTGCGGCGCGGTGCTGCTCATCGTGGGCGCGTCCACCCTGTTCGGCAAGATCCTTACTTTTGAGGAAGCCCCGCAGCGCCTTGCGTCCATCGTGCTCGGCATTTCCGACGATCCCCATCTCGTGCTGCTCATGATCATCGGCGTGCTGTATGTCCTCGGCATGTTCATGGAAACGCTGGCGACCATCATCATCCTCGTACCGGTGCTCCTGCCCATGATCCTCCAGCTCGGCATCGACCCGATCCATTTCGGCATAGTCCTTGTGGTGACCAACAACGTCGCCATGCTGACGCCGCCGCTTGGAGTCAACCTTTTCGTGGCGTCGCGGATAGCGGGCATCTCGGTGGAGCGCATCTCCGTCGCGGTCATCCCCTACCTGATCGCGCTGACCCTGTGTATCCTGCTGTTCACCTACGTCCCGGCGATCAGCACATGGTTGCCCAGCCTTATGGGGTACGGGCAGTAGCCCCGGCGGAGGCGCTTCTTTACGGTTCCGCCCGGCTTCTCCGCCGGGCGGATTCTTTTCCATTATAGTAACAACTTATGATTTCTTGCTTTTCGGCATGTGATGGGGCATAAGGAGAAGATGCTTCGAGAAACGATTCACAAACTAAGAACGGACATGTAATGTTGCAAGAGTATCTTGATCAGCTTTTTGACGCCTTCAAAGAGGGGATCTGCATCTCCGACGTGGAAGGGACCGTCGTGCATTTGAACAGGCGCCATGCCGAAATCACGGGCATCCCCCGCGAAGAGATGCTGGGGCATTCCGTGATGGAGTTCGTCAAGCGCGGCAGGCTCGACGTGGTGCTGAACCCGGAGGTCATGCGGACGGGGCAGCCCGCCACGCGCGTGCAGACCGTTTCCGACGGGCGGAAGCTGATCCTCGAAGCCAATCCGGTTTTCGACGCGCAGGGCAAGCTGGTGCTGTGCATCACCTTCCTCCGCGACGTGACCATGCTCTCCGAGATGCGGGAGCAGATGAGCGTCCAGAAGGAGCTGCTCGAAGCGTTCCAGCAGCTCAGTACCGCCGGGGACGCACAGGAGCTTTCCCGCAAGACGCCGAAGCTGTTCACCAGCAGTGCCATGATCAAGCTCTACGGCGAGGTGAACACTATTGCGGAGACGGACGCCACGGTCCTGCTGCTCGGTGAGACGGGCGTGGGCAAGGACGTCATTGCCCGCCGCATCCACGCCCTGAGCCTGCGCAAGAACAAGACCTTCATCAAGGTGGACTGCGGAAGCATCCCCGAAAACCTTATTGAAACCGAGCTGTTCGGCTATGCGGCGGGCACGTTTTCCGGCGCGAGCAAGACGGGCAAGATCGGCCTCATCGAAGCGGCGGCGGGCGGCACGCTGTTCCTCGACGAAATCGGGGAGCTGCCCATGCCCATGCAGACGCGGCTGCTCCGGTTCCTTCAGGACTGGGAGATCATGCGCGTGGGTTCCACCACGCCGAAGCAGATCGACGTCCGCATCGTCGCCGCCACCAACAAGAATCTCGAACGCGCCATCGCGCGCGGGGAATTCCGCAGTGATCTCTATTACCGGCTCAAGGTGGCGGTGATCGCCATTCCGCCGTTGCGCGACCGCCAGGCGGACATTCTGCCCCTCGCACGCATGTTCCTGCGGTTTTACGGCAGCAAGTACCATCGACAGCTGACGTTTTCCGAAGAAGCCGAATCGCTGCTCCTCGACTACAAGTGGCCGGGCAATATCCGCGAGCTGGAAAACCTTGTGCAGGGGCTGGCCGTGACCAGCAAGGACAGCGTGATCCGGGCCTCGGATGTCCCCATTTCGGGCGTGGCGAAGCCTGCCGCATCGGCGCGCAGGGACGGCCTCGATTTTGAACTCGACGGCAAGACATACAAGGAGATCATGAAGGACCTTGAGAACAAGGTCCTTTCAGCCGCGATGGAACGTTACGGCAGCATCACCGAGGTCGCCAGGCACTTTCAGGTCGACCGCAGTACGATTTTCAGAAAAGTGAAGGAATTGGAGAAAGAAGGGAAGATGCGGTGACGCTTGGGGCTGGGAGGTGACCGCTGTACCTCGGGAATACATCGGGTGGGGCGGCGATGCTGGCTGTCGGCGTCTTCAGCCTGTTTTATCGCCAGATAGGGAAAGGGCGGGGTATGGATTGCCTTCGGGGAATGCCGTTCCCGAACTTGAAGCCACCCGTGAGGGAGCGCGTCAAGACGGAAAAGGGAGGATGCCCGGCGTTGTTCGGGGGCCTCTTTACGTTCGCCAGAAGTTTTTTGAGCCCCCGGTGCTGTTTCGAAGGCTCGCCAAGCCTCCGTTTTATGGATACGGCGCGTGCTGCGGACGTAACGAAGAATGGAATACAGTCAATAGGATGTGGAGGGGGAAGCATGGATTCGGCCCTCCCGCCGCATGAAGGCAGCCCGCTGAACTCCAGCGGGCTTTCTTTTTTCTGGCTATCCTATCATCCCCGCTAGATACTTTTCAGGGATACGGTCTGGAACCCGTCGGCGCTCCGCCCGTTGGGGTATTTCCTCTCCGCCGTATCCGTTCGGAATGCGTCACACGGTTGCCCATCTTTTCCGTCCGTAATCTACCGCATCTGTTGGAATAGCATTCGCGCCCCCCAGTCTTTTCCACGCTCGAAGGGGCGGCGTGCTATCCCACACGGAGGCGCTTGTCCCCCTCTCCTGTTTCGCCGGAAAACAGGCGGGTGAGCAGAGACTTCCGTTGTCCTTCCCCCTCGGCATTTTTTCCGGCTTTTTCTTTCGCCTTTCACAGCGCGCCATCCTGTCAATCTTCCTTTTTCCGTTCCGCATCCGTTTCCTTGCGCGGGCAGGTTGCGGTCCCATCTTGGGAGCCTGGCGGTGTGTTTTCGTGCCCTGAATGCCTGTCGGCAAAGGAGTCCGGAAACTGCGCTGCCGTAACTGTGCGGCATACCTGACTGAAAATAAAGAGAACGGCATAAAGGGCACTGTATTTTCATGTGGTGAGAATTTTTTCTCAATGAGATGCGAAAAGAGAATTTCAGGATGAGAATAATGTGCCTGCAATGATAAAAAATCTGTAACAATAGTGAGATGCGGAGTATGCGCCGTATGGCACAAAAATCGCATTAGAAAAAATGTCCGGTTACACGGAGAAGATGTGAAACCTTTTATGATAACAGGAGAAGTTTCATGGAATGGAATCCCGAAGTTGTACGCCGTGTTCGTGGGGCCATGCAGGACAGGGCCCGCTCTCAGGCCTGTCTGTTCAAGGCGTTTTCCTCAGTAATGACCCGCGAACAGGCCGAAGCCCTCGCCCGTGAGGGGATTGCCGAATACGGCCGCATCCGTGCCGAGCGCGACGGGCGCAAGCTGGCTCCCGAAGACTGGATGAACGAACACTACACCATGATGGGCGGCGTATTCGAGACGGAAATTTCCGACACCGAAGAATACTGCGAAATGAAGATGCACTACTGCCCCCTCCTCGAAGAATGGAAAAAGATGGGGCTTTCTCCTGAAGATCAGGATCTTTTCTGTGACGTGGCTATGGAACTGGATCGCAACCGCGCCAAGGAGCACGGCATCCCGTGCGATATCGTGGAACGCCTCGGCAAGGGCGACCCCTTCTGCCGCGTCGTGCTGTGGAAAAAGAAGAAGGATTGACCGGGACGGCGGGCTTTTTCGCCTGATCGCCCGACTCCCCGGAAAACGGAGGGCATACGCTCCCGCTTTCCGGGGGGCGAGGCCTCAACAACAAAGGAATTCCATGAAAAACCTCAACGATATTTTTTCCGGCGCGGTTCTTCTATGCCTTTGCGCGGTGGGGGCTTACGAAGTGTCGGCCTCCATCGCCCCGTCCGATGGGGAGGTTGTCGGGGCGGACGCGCTGCCCACGCTGGCCCTCGGCGGCATGGCGCTGTGCGGGGTTTTCCTCATCCTCCAAGGGCTGCTGAGGAGCCGGCCCGGCCGTAGTTGGGGAAACCGATCCGCCGTCATCAAGACCCTTCTCTTTTTCGGTTTCTTCGTCATGTACCTGTCCGGCATGATCTGGCTCGGCGACCGGCTCGTGGAGCAGAGCTGGTTCCCGTGGCCGCACAACGGCGGGTTTACGATCTCCACGTTCCTGTTCCTGCTGTTCTCCCTGCCCCTTCTGGGACGCTGGAATCCCGTTGAAATCATAGGAGTGGCGGCGCTGACCACGGGAGCGCTGCTGTATGCCTTCGGATACTTCTTTCAGATCATGTTGCCGTAGGAGGACACGATGTCCGAGGTTTTTGCTGGGATAGAAGCGGCCTTGAGTTTCGGTTCGCTGATAGCCAACGTCACCGGGGTTTCTTTGGGCATCCTGTTCGGGGCCATGCCGGGCCTGACGGCGGCGATGGGCGTAGCCCTGCTCATCCCGCTTTCCTTCGGGATGCCGCCCGTGGAGGCTTTTTCCATGCTGCTCGGCATGTACGCCGGGGCCATTTACGGGGGATCGATCACGGCCATCCTCGTCGGCACGCCGGGCACGGTGGCCGCCGCCGCTACCCTGCTCGAGGGCCCGAAGCTGACCGCCAAGGGGCAATCGCGCAAGGCGCTGGAAATGGCCACGTTCGCCTCGTTTTTCGGGGGCATCTTCAGCGCGGTCGCTCTGGTGACCTGCGCGCCGCTGCTGGCGACCGCCGCCATGTCGTTCGGCCCGGCCGAATATTTCGCACTGGCCGTTTTCGCGCTCACGGTGGTGGCGACCCTGTCTTCAGGGGCCATGTGCAAGGGGCTTGCCGCCGCATTCGTGGGCCTTTTCCTTTCCACGGTGGGGATCGATCCGGTTTCCGGCGATTTCCGCAACACGTTCGATGTGCCGGAACTGTTCAACGGCATCTCGCTGGTGCCCGCGCTCGTCGGGCTTTTCGCGGTATCGCAGGTGCTCCTGTCCCTTGAGGATGTCTTCCTCGGCAAGAGCGGGATCGTCAAGGAGGGCAAGCTGTCCAATCAGGGGCTGACGCTCAGGGAAATCTGGACGAACAAGTTCAACCTGCTGCGTTCCTCGCTCCTCGGCACGCTCATCGGCATCATCCCGGCTACGGGGGCCAGCGCCGCGACTTTCATAGCCTACGGCGAAGCCAAGCGCTTCTCGAAGCATCCCGAAGCGTTCGGCAAGGGGACGCTGGAAGGCGTGGCCGCGACGGAAAGTTCCAACAACGGCGTGACCGGCGGGGCGCTCATCCCCCTGATGACGCTGGGCGTCCCCGGCGACGTGCTCACCGCCATCCTGCTCGGCGCGCTGATGATCCAAGGCCTGACGCCCGGCCCGCTGCTTTTTCAGGAGCACGGCGCCACGGTCAACGGCATCTTCGCGAGCTTCTTCGTCTCCAACATCCTCATCCTTGTGGTCGGGCTCATCGCCGTGCGCATCCTCGGCAAGGTCGTCCTCGTGCCTACGGCGATCCTCATGTCCATCGTGCTCACGCTGTGCGCCATAGGCAGTTTTGCGGCCAACAACTCCACGTTCGACATCGGCGTAATGGCCGCCTTCGGGCTGCTTGGCTACCTGATGCTCAAGGCGGGGTTCCCCCAGCCGCCCATGCTGCTCGCCATGATCCTCGGCCCGCTCGCGGAATCCAACTTCCGCCGGGCGCTGTCCCTCTCCCGCGACGACTTCAGTACCTTTTTCACCAGCCCCATATCCTGCGCCATATTGGCCGTCAGCGCCTGCGTCGTCCTCAAAACCATTTGGGACGAATACAGGGGATGCAAGCGCGAGGCGGTCTGATCCATCCACACTACTTTTTTCAGGAGGAGCCTTCATGAAGAGGAATCTGTCCCGGATGTTCCGCACCGGCGTTGCCGCAGCCGCGGCCCTGCTCTGCGCCATGCCGTTCCAAGCTGCGGCCGAAGATTACCCGAGCCGCCCGATCACCCTGATCATGCCTTTCGGCGCGGGCAACGCCCCCGACACCGCCGCCCGTATTATCGGCGACTACCTGCAGCGCAAGCACAACATCACGCTGCTCATCACCAGCAAGCCCGGCGGCAGCGGCATCCCCGCCACGCTCGAAACCGTCCGTGCCCGTCCCGACGGCTATACCATCAGCCTCACCTCGGCCAACGTGCTGACCGTCGTCCCGCAATACAAGAAGTGCGGCTTCACCTATAAGGATCTGGCCCCGGTGGCGCAGGTCAACGTCTTCACGATGGGCTGGGGCGTCCGCGCCGATTCCGGCATCGCCAGCGTGCAGGATCTCATGGACAAGGCCAAGGCCGAACGCGGCAAGTACAGCCTCGCCAGCCCCGGCGCGTTTACGGCCCAGCGCTTCTACCACGCCAACGTGATGAAGCTGTTCCCCGAATCCGACCTCCCCTATGTGGCCTACAACGGCGGCGCGGAAATCGTGACGGCGCTCCTCGGCAACCACATCTCCGCAGGGTTCACGCCCGTGGTGAACTTCAAGCCACACAAGGACATCCGCGTCATCGCCGTGTGCGGCGCCCAGCGCGATCCCAACTATCCCGACGCGCCCACGTTCAAGGAAATGTTCGGCGACGGTTTCGTGTTCGACTCCGTGTACGGCATCGTGGCCCCGCTCAAGACTCCCAAGGATCGCATCGAACGCCTCCAGAGCCTGATCAAGGAAGCCCTCAGCGATCCCGACGTGCAGGCCAAGTTCGCCAAGGTCAACATGACCACCAACTACCTCCCCGCCGACGAATTCGGCAAGGTCATCGAAGGGTACTACAAGCTCTTTGAGGAGCCTATCCGCAAGGCTAAGGAAGCCGAAAAGAAGTAAAGGCAAGCCCTTCGTCAGGAAGCCGTCCTCAGGGGCGGCTTTTTTGTTTGGGGCCAGCACGGGCGGCGTCAAGGGGGGCCTCCCTTCCGCTTGGCGGTTTTCGCCGGGGCGCGGGAGGCGTCCGTATGCCGAAACGCCCGGCAGCCGTTTTTCCCGCGGACAGCCACGGGCGCATCTGGGGATGGGTATCGCCCGCAACCCGATGAGGCCCTTTTGCAGGGGGAGGGCGGAAACGGCGGAGCCCCTTCAAGAGCAGGCGATGGAGGCCCGGTTCCGCTCTTGAAGACATGCGAAGGGCCTCCCCCCGGCGCAGCGGTGCTGTTGCATGAGAAGGTCCCGGCAGCCCCCGCCGTCCAAAGGCAGCCTCTCAGAATCGGTTTCCGCCACCCGCTTCGGGAACAACAAAAAAATACGGCTTCTCCTTTTTTCCACCTTTTCGCTTGTCTTTTTCTCATGCAGGTGAGAAACTCAAAAGAGTAACTATAAAAGTAAGATACATCGATAAAACATATAGATTTGCCTATTTGGAGACACCTATGAGATCGGAAATCCATGCCGCTGTCCCCCTGTGGATCAACACCCCTCTCGAACCTCCCCTCCCATCGGGTTCCCCCGTCACCGAGCGTTGGCGCCTTGTGCAGAAGCATCTTCCCCCGTTGGCGGAGCTGCTGGACGTGGAAATCGTGATCATGAACGCGGAAGGCTACTGCGTGGGGGGAACCGGCCCCTACCTCCGCGGTGTCGGGTTCCGGATGCCCGCGGACAATGCGCTGACCTACAGCCTGCGTTCCGGCCAGAGCTCCATGGTGCTGACGCCCGGCAAAGAAGAAGTCTGCCGTACCTGCTCCGGCAAGGGGGCCTGCGCGGATGTGGCCAATTTCACGGGGCCGGTGGTGATAGAAAACGAAATCGTCGCGGTCGTGCAGATCGTGGCCTTCACCGACAATCAGCGCGCCGAGCTGCTGATGAAGTCGGAAAAGGCGTTCGAGCTCATCAGCCAGATCATCGGTTTCGCATGGGCCCGCGGACGCGACGTGGAATCGCTCCCCGAACAACCGCGCGATGATCGTTTTCCCAGCATCATCGGCGAGAGCAAGGCCATCTTGCGGCTCAAGGCGGCTATCCTGAAGGCCGCCGGCACGAACGCCACCGTCCTTATCCAAGGGGAGTCGGGGACGGGCAAAGAGTTGATCGCGCAGGCGGTCCATGACAACAGCCCCCGCCATACGGGGCCGTTCGTCGCCATCAACTGCGGGGCCATCCCGGAGTCGCTTATGGAAAGCGAGCTGTTCGGCTATGAGCCCGGCGCGTTTTCCGGCGCGAACAGCGGGGGCCAAAAGGGGCTTCTGGAACAGGCGCACACGGGTACCTTCTTCCTCGACGAGGTATCCGAAATGCCCGTGTCGCTTCAGGTCAAGCTGCTGCGTGTCTTGCAGGAGCGCGTTGTCCGGCGCGTCGGCGGGAAGGTCAACCACAGCGTGGACATCCGCATCATCGCCGCCAGCAACAGGAACCTCCGTGAACTGGTGGCGCAGGGGGCGTTCCGTGAAGACCTGTTCTTCCGGCTGGACGTGATCCCCCTGTTCGTGCCCCCGCTCCGGGAGCGGCAAGGCGACATCCGGCTGCTGGTGGCCCATTTCCTCCAGTCGTTCAGCCGCGAACGGGGCTGCACCTACCGGGTCGCCACCGAACTCATGCACGCTTTCGAGGCCTACCCGTGGCCCGGCAACGTGCGCGAACTGAAAAACTTTGTGGAATACGGGGTCGGGTTTTGCGAGCACGGCGTCCTGACGCTGGATCTCATGGATTCCCGCTTCAAGACGGCAAGCCCCCCTCCCGTCAAAACGGAAAAAGGTATGCCGTCCCCACCGCCGGGGCCTGCCCGCGATACGGCGGAATACGACAGGATCATGCAGCTCCTCGGGCGCTACGGGCAGCACACGGAAGGGAAAAAACGGACGGCCTCGGAACTGGGGATCAGCCTTGCCACGCTTTACCGCAGGATGGGGCAGCTGGGCATCACGGCGAGAAAGCACGCGAGATGACTGAGGGCTCGCCTTTTCGCATGGATACGGCGGCAACCGCCCGCCCTGTCGCAATCCTCTGCATGGCGGGCCATTGCCTGTTCCAGGCCTTGGACGCCTTCAGCAGGCCTGCGCAAAGGAGAGGGAGGGGCCGCCTTCCCTTCCGTCATTTCCCCCAGCCCGCCTGGGGCAAAACATTCCGGCTGTGCCTCCTCCCATGCGCTGCCGGGGGACATGGCGGGGAGGACGGACCACGCGGGGATAAGCGAAACGGGCGAACCCGTAAGGATGGGCGGGAGGATGGACAGGATGTCTGTCGCTCGAGATCGCCCCATGCAGGAAACAGCCATAGCGGATGGGGTGGGCGAACGGCTTTCCCTTGAAGGGGATCCGGTTTTTGAGGCCCCACAGACCCCCTATAAGAAGATGCCTTCTTGGGGGGGAATGCGGCAGGCGGGTTGCGGCGAGGCAAAAACGGTGGAAGGCGCATTGAGGAGTGCCATCAAGCGGTTTCGATTTGCAGCGGACAGATTGGGAACGCTTTTTCGGGTACGAAAAAAGGACTCATGATTATTCATCATAAGTCCTTCAAAATTCTGGTGCGGCTGGAGAGATTCGAACTCCCGGCCTACAGGTTCGTAGCCTGTTGCTCTATCCAGCTGAGCTACAGCCGCATCACGAGAAAGAGGTATAGTCGGACGGCCCGGTTCCGTCAAGCGTTTTTTGGGGAACTCTCGCGAAAAAAATTTCTCCTGTGCGGAAAGAAATATTTTTTCCACTATAATATCATGATATTATCTGTTTTTATCTTCTTGAAAAAAGACAAGAAGCACAGCTTCCGTATGAGGCTGCCGGGGGATTGGGCCGAGGGATTCAATGACAGCGGGAGGTTGAAGTGGGAAAGGGGAGGGGCGTACTCCTTTGGAAAGCGTCCCTCTCCCTTCCTCAATGTGTCTAAAACTCCGGCGGAAGCTGGAGCATTTCCTCGTACGTGAACACGGGGCCGTCCACGCACATGTAATGGCTCCCGACCTTGCAGTGCCCGCACTTGCCGATGCCGCAGTGCATGTTGGTTTCGAGGGCCGTGTAAATGTCCGAGGGCTTCATGCCGAGCTGCATGAGGTCGCGGGCGACGGCCTTGATGCGGCGGGCGGAGGCGCAGATGATCGCCGAGGTGTTTCTCCAGTCGAGGCCGAGGCCGGGCAGCAGGTCGTTGATGTAGCCGATGTGCGCATCCACCTGATCCGTAGGCTTGGAGAGCGAGTAGTGCACCTCGACGCCGGGGACTTTCGCCCATTCGCGCAGGTCGTCCTTGAGCAGCAGCCCGTCATAGGTCGAAGCGCTCGCCATAATGGCGATGCGCCCGAAGTCCGGCTTGTTTTCGATGGCCCGGACCAGCGTTGCGCGCACGGGCGCATGGCCCACGCCGGAGCCGACGACCAGCAGATCGCGTCCCTTCAGCGTCTCGTAGGGCAGGGGCACGCCAAACGGCCCGCGCAGGCCCATCATGTCCCCGACCTTCAGGTTGTGCATGGCCGTGGTGACCTTGCCGACCTTTTTGACGTAGAAGGTGAAGGCATCCTTCACGCGGTCGCTGAACGGCACGGAAATGGCGATTTCCCCCGCGCCGAACACGGTCAGCATGAAAAACTGGCCGCGCAGGGCGGGGCGGCCTTGATTGGGGCGGTCGCGGTAGCGGACCGTAAACCGCTTGATGCCCTTGGCTTCCTCAAAAATATCGATGATCTCCGCTACGAGCGGCGTATACGGCTGAGGGTCGAACAGGCGTTCCTCGCGCTCGTAGTGCACGTTGACCGCCGGGGCGGGGGCTTCCAGCACCTCGTGGGGCGTCCGTTCCTTCATCCGGGCCATGATGTCCACCATGTCGATGGATGCCGGGCAGACGGCCGCACAACGCCCGCATCCGGTACAGCCCTTCATGCCGAAGCGCTCTTCGATATATTGCAGCTTGTCGTAGATCCGGTAGCGCACAGCCGAAGTCTTGGAGCGCGGGTTATGGAATTCCGCGTTCCGGGTGAACGATACCGACTGGCACGAGTCCCAGACCCGGACGCGGGTGCCGGAATGGGGCGTGTCCTGCTCCTCTTCGGTGGTGAAACAGGTACAGGTGGGGCAAACGCGCGTGCATCCGGTACAGGCGATGCAGCTTGAGGCGATGGCGTCCCATTCTTCGTCCTTGAAGTGCGCGGCAAGCACCTGCCGGACCGTGGACGTGTCCAGCGTGCGGCGGAACGTCTTCAGCGCGTCTTCCTGCAACGCTTTCTTGCGTCTGCGGCCCGTGAATTCGAGGTCGCGGTACAGGAGCGGCGCGACGTGCGACAGGAGCGCCTTGCCCCGGTCCGATCCCGCCTCCACCCAGTACCAGTCGTTCTCTCCCTTCTCCCCTTTCTTGTGGTCGGGCCCGTAATCCGGGGTCAGAAGCAGGTCATACCCCTTGCCCGCCTGCATCCCGTATTCGGTGTGGGCGGTGATTTCCGCGAACGGCCCGGTTCCCATCGAGGCGCAGTAGCATTCCGGCCCGGCCTCAAGGCAGTTCACGGCGACGATGAACACGTGCTGGCGGCGCAAATGGTAATTGATGTCGTGGTGCTCGCCGAGAAAAAAGCGATCCATGTAGGCCAGCCCGTACGTGTCGCAGGGCCGCAGACCGAACAGGATCTTGTCTTCTTCCTGCAAGGATGACGAAGACGGCGCGCTGATGGCGGTACAGGTCTTCTCGTTGCCTTCCCAGCGGAACAGCTCCTCGCGCTCGCCGAAGACGAATCCCTTGGGCGCGACGATCAGGTTGGTGTATTCGTCCGGCTCCATGAACCGGACCTCTTTCCGGGTACGGCGCGACCAGATGCGCATCTGCGCGTTGTCCGGGCTTCCGCTCGGGACGAATACCGAATACCGCGCCGACCAGCGCGTCAGTATTTCGGGGAGATCCGATGCTTTGAACTTGAACATGAGGGCTCCTGGGGGAAAGGCGGGAATACGGGGGAGGGAAACCCTGCTGGTGAAGGGGTATCGCTCCCCCGCGCCCCCACCTTTTCCAATATTTTCGACTGGTGGGGAGGCTGCGCCCCATTTGTTTCAAAAACCTTGCTGATTAGTTGAATACACAGCAACTCTTTATTCCAAAGGAAAAACCGCGAACAGGGATTCGATAAACACGAAAGTCTTTGAAGGGAGAGAGGAGGGGGCTCGGGGGAGGGGAGAGGGAAACTTTCTCCAGAAGGTTTCCCCCTCCCCCGATATTCCTTTCCCCTACTTCGCCTCCTCCACACGCACGGGCGTGAGCTTCAGCGCGGGGATTTTGACCGTGGGGTCGAGATGCTCGTGGCTCGTGAGCGCGTTGGCGGGGCTCTCCGCGAAATGGAAGGGGAGAAAAACGGTTCCGGGCTGGAGAGCCGTGGCCGTCCGCAGGCGGGCCACGATGGAGCCCTGACGCGACGTCACGCGCACTTTCCAGTTGTCCTTGAGCCGCAAGGCCGCCGCATCGTCCGGGTGCATGTCGAGAAACGCCTCGGGATACTCGCGGTCCAGCGCCCACGAGCGCCGGGTCATCGTGCCGGTGTGGTAGTGGTGCGAGACGCGCCCGGTGAGCAGCGTGAACGGATAGGTTTCATCCGTGGCGCAGCCGAGATCGTCGGGCACGTCGTTGACCGTGAACAGCCCGCGCCCCCGCGTGAAGGACGCGGCGTGCAGATAGGGCGTGCCCGGATGATCCGGGGTCGGGCAGGGCCAGCACAGCCCCTGTTCCTCGGCAAGGCGGGTATAGTCCATGCCCGCGTAACTCGGGACCACCTGACGGATCTCATTGAAGATCTCGCGGGGCGAATCGTAGTCCGCCCGCCCGCCGAGCGCGTTGATCACGTCGCACAGGATGCGCCAGTCGGGGCGGGTGCCGGGCAGGGGGGGCAGGACTTCGTTGATGAGCTGTACCCGGCGTTCGGTATTGGTGAACGTCCCCTGTTTTTCGAGATAGCTGGCCGCGGGCAGGATCACGTCGGCAAGCCGCGCCGTGGGCGTCATGAAAATGTCCTGTACGATGAGGAAATCGAGGTTCCGCAGCCCTGCTTCGACTTTTGCCGCGTCCGGATCGGACTGCATGGGGTTCTCGCCCATGATGTAGGCCGCCCGGATGCTCCCGTCGCGCATCCCGTCCATGATTTCGGTGAGCTTCTTGCCCTGCTCGTCGGCGAACGGGCCCCAGAGCCGGGCGAAACGCTGGTGCCCCAGCTCGGAATCCGCCTTGACGTAGCCGGGCAGGGTTTCGGGGAGCGCGCCCATATCGCAGGAGCCCTGCACGTTGTTCTGCCCGCGCAAGGGGATGAGCCCGGTGGAAGGCCGCCCGATCATGCCGCAGAGCATGACGAGGTTCGCCAGCGCGCCGCAGGTTCGGGTTCCCGTTACCTGCTGGGTGACGCCCATGCAGTAGAGGATGATGGAATTGGGCCCTTTGGCGTACAGCCGGGCCGTTTCCCGGATGGCTTCGGGCTGGAGGCCGGTGAGCGGCGCGGCCCATTCCGGAGAGCAGCCCTCCAGCGAGGCGCGCAGTGCGTCGAAATGCTCCGTGCGCTCGTTGATGAAGGCGTCGTCCTGCCCTTTTTCTTCAAACAGGATGACGTGCATCAGCGCGTTGACGAGCGCGAGGTTGCTGCCCGGACGGATGGCGAGGTGGATGTCCGACAGCGTTGCCACGGGCGTACGCCGAGGGTCCACGGTAATGAGCTTTGCCCCGCGTTTCTTTGCCGCCGTGATGCGGGCGTAGGCCAGCGGATGCTGCGCCGACGTGTTGGAACCGATCACGAGGATGGTGTCGGCGAAGCGGATTTCCTCAAGGCCGTTGGTGGCCGCCCCGGACCCGAACGCTGTAGCCAGACCGGCTACGGTGGGGCTGTGTCAGAGGCGCGCGCAGTGATCGATATTCGGAGAACCGATCACGGCGCGGGTCAGTTTGGCGGCAAGGTAGTTCTCTTCGTTGGTGCAGCGCGCCGAGGCGAGCATGGCGAACTTGTCAGGGCCGTGCGTGCGGAGCACCGCGCGCAGATGTTCCGCAATGGCGCGGTAGGCTTCGCTCCACGAAACGCCTTTCAGCGTGCCGTCTTCCTGACGGAGCAGGGGCTGATCCAGCCGATCGGGATGGCGCGCGAAGCCGTGCCCCTGCCACCCCTTGGAGCACAACATGCCTTGGCTGACGGGATGATCCGGCTTGGGCAGGACGCCGGTGATGCGCCCGCCCTCCACGGTCAGATACAGGTTGCACCCGCATCCGCAATAGCCGCAGGTCGTCAGAACTTTTTTCATGCTCCACCCCGAAAATTGTTCAGTTGACCAATCATAGATCCGGCGGGTTTCGCTTACAAGCCTTTTCGGAGTTTGTGCGGAAAATTTTTTACGATTTCGATTGTTTTTATCGCATAAGCTTTGTTTTTCACCAAATTACCGCCCTCTTCTTCCTGCGGTGTGCCGAAGGGTGCCCCTCGTAGCCCTTTTGCCGTTTTTCCCTTTAGGGTCGGCCTGTTCCACGCCAGATCCTTTCCGCTCCTTGCTTCTTCCACCCGCTGACATCGTTCAATCTTTCTTGCGGCGCAATGCCGCGTAGGGTGCAGCTCATGAAGCAATCACCCCTACATCCCCTTTTGTTGTCCGCGGTGGCGGATTCGCTCCGCCGGCCTTTCCCGGAGATCCGGCTTCTGCCCGACGGCGCGTTCGCCGCGCGCGACGGCAGGCCCGGCACGCTCACGGGAGGAAACCTCAACGCATGGAACCTCTCCGGTCCCGGCGCGGAACATGTGCTCGACCAATGGAGGCGGCGCGAGACGCCTCTGGCCGTCGACTATGAGCACCAGAGCCTCAACGCCCGCCACAACGGGCAGCCCGCTCCGGCCGCAGGCTGGATCGAGTCGCTCCGGTACGAGCCGGGGCAGGGGCTGTTCGCGTCGATCCGGTGGACGGAAGGCGCCAAGGCTTTCATCGAACAGGACGAATACCGTTTCATTTCCCCGGTGTTCTCCTTCAACCCCCAAAACGGCGACGTACTGGAACTGAAAGGCGCGGCCCTGACCAATGTTCCCGCGCTTGACGGGCTTGGCGCCGTCGCCGCGACCGAGGATTTCCCTCCATCCGACACCCCTCAACCGGAGACAGCCATGAATGCGCTCAATCGGCTGAAACAGCTGCTCGGCCTGCCTGAAGACGCAGCCGAGGAAACCTTGCAGGCGGAATTGGACAAGCTCGAATCCCTGCTCACGCCCGCGAATCCCGCCGCGTCCGATCCGCCCGCTTTGCCCGGACAGCCGCCTTTTCCCCATCAGGCAGATCCGCTGCCCGGAAACGCCCGGCCCACGCTGTTCGACTTTTTGCAGGCTTGCCATCCTCAGGCGGCCCTGACCTCTCTGGTACGCGCCAACACAGCCCTGCGCGATCAGCTTTCGGTGGCGCTCAGCGTCACGCAGGGGGATCGCGTGGCCCGGAGCGTCGAAACCGCCGTAACCGACGGGCGCTTGAGCCGTGGGCTTGTCGGCTGGGCCACCGCGCTGGGACGCCAGAACCCGGAGGCGCTGGAAACCTATCTTGCCGCCGTTTCGCCCATTGCCGCGCTCTCGTCGTTCCAGAGCACGGGCAGCCGCCCCGCGCTGTCGGCTCCCGCCGCGTCTCCGCTCTCCGATGAGGAGCGCTTCGTCTGCGCCCAGCTCGGCCTGAGCGAGGCCGAGTATCTCGCTGTACGGGGGTAAGGGAGAGCCGGGGAGGGTCGGCGTCGGGATGGGCGGCTTGAAAAGCTGTTTCTTTCGCGTCCGTCCTCCGGTTTGGAAAAGTGAAAAGGCAGGGGTTCCTTCCGCATCATCTTCCTATCAGCGAAGGCTTTTAGGGAGAGGGGAGGGAACCAGGGGGAGAGGACACGGCGGTTTCCTTTGGAAAAGGCCCGTCTCCTCTCTTCAGAACCGTTTTTCATCATGAGGATATATCAATGGCAGTAGTGACGAGTTCCCTTGTTTCGGCCCTGCGTGTGGGTTTTCAGCGTGAATTTCAGGATGCGCTTTCGTCCGCGCCGTCCCAGTGGGACAGGCTGTCCACCCGTGTGCCGAGCAGCTCGGCGGGCAATACGTACGGCTGGATTGGGCAGTTCCCCAAACTCCGCGAATGGTCCGGCGACCGCTCCTTCAAAAACATCAAAGAGCACGGCTATTCGGTGATGAACAACCTCTATGAGGCCACCGTGGACATCCCCCGCACGGCTGTGGAGGACGACGACATCGGCGTGTATGCCCCGCTGTTCCGCGAAATGGGCTATGCCGCCGGGACGCATCCCGACGAGATCGTGTTCGGCCTCCTCAAGAACGGCATGTCCGGCACATGCTATGACGGCAAGGCGTTCTTTGCCGTGGATCATCCCGTGTACCTGAACGCGGACGGCTCAGGCGACGCCGAAACCGTCTCCAACTGGCTGCGTCCCGCCGCCGTGGACGGAACGGTCACCGACGGGACGCCGTGGTTCGTGCTGGATGTCTCCCGCCCGCTGCGCCCGTTCATCTTTCAGGAGCGCACCGCCCCGGAATTGCAGGTCATCACCAATCCGGACAACGACTATGTCTTTATGAAGGACAAGATCCCCTACGGCATCCGTTACCGCTGCAACGGCGGGTACGGCTTCTGGCAGCAGGCCGTGTGCAGCACGCAGGAGCTGAACGCCGCCAATTTCGCCGCCGCCCTTGAAGCCATGCAGAGCTTCCGCGCCGATGGCGGGCGTCCCCTCGGCCTCGGTTTCGGCGGTGAGGCCGGGACGATGCTTGTCGTGCCCCCGTCCCTTCAGTCCGCCGCCCGCCGCGTCGTTTCCGCCGAGCAGGACCCCGACGGCGGCAGCAATATCTGGTACCGCGCCGCGACGCTGCTGGTCAGCCACTGGCTGATTTAGCGGAGCGAAGGCGTGGGAGGGGCTTTTCTTGTGAAAGTGCCCTTCTCTGGGCTCCCCCGCACGGCGTCAGCCGGAGGAGAGGCGGGGGAGTCCGCCTCAGCCGAACAAGAATGGGCGGATTGCCGCCGGAGGCATTTCTTTATGGCATACGCCACGCTTGATCAGCTTGTGAGCCTGTTCGGGGCGGACGAAATCCGCACGCTTTCGGACAGGCAGGGCACGGGCGAACTCGACGAAGCGGTCATTTCCGACGCCCTGGAGCGAGCATCCTCGGAAGTGGACAGCTATCTCGCGGATCGCTATGCGACGCCGCTTTCGGACTCTGATCCTATTCCGCCCGTGGTGGTTTCGGTTGCCGGGGACATCGCCCGGTATCGGCTCACCGGGGGCGACATCCGCGACACCGATCCCATCCGTGAGCGTTACACCAAGGCGCTTAATTGGCTGCGCGACGTCGCGGACGGCAAGGCTGGCATTCCCGGCCTGCCGCCTGCGGGAACGGAAACGCCGGGGGCCGTGTTGCTCGAACCGGGCACCCGCCCGTGGGATGGGGTGACGCCGTGAGCCGCACGCCGATGGAGGTTGAGGACGCGATTCTCGAACTGCTCCAGCCGCTCAGGGAAACGCCGGGAGCAAAGACCGTAGCGGCGTTTCAGGGACAACCGGACAAGGATACATGGGCCCGGCTGCGGCGCGGTTTTCCGGCGGTGCTGGTCCTGTACGCGGGGTCTCCCGCGTTCATGCCTTCGGGCCGCCGCCTTGAGGAACGCATGGAGTTCGAGGTCTACGTCATGGATAAAAGTTACCGATCGGCAGCAAACGGCCAAAAACCGGAACCGGGGCACCCCGGAACCTATGCGCTGCTTGCCGCGGCCCGGGAACGGCTCCTCGGCGTGCCGCCCCTTCCGGGCATGGGGCCGTGCCTGCCGTCCTCTATCCAAGGGTTCGTTCTGGATGGAGCCAGCGTCTACCGCATGACCGTTTCGACCATACACAATATTGCACTGTAAGGATTGGATATGACTGCAAGTCCGCAGACAAGGAATTACCTGTACGGCAAGGGCGAGCTGTTTTTCCGCGCCGTAGGGAGCGAAGGCTACGACCATCTCGGAAACGCCCCGGCCTTCACCATCAGCCTGACCGAAGAAAAGCTGGAGCATTTCAGCTCGATGAGCGGCACGAAGACCAAGGATCTCCAGCTGGTCACCCAGAAGGGGGCGGCCGTGGCCTTCACGCTGGAGGAATTCACCACCGGAAACATCCTCCGGGCCTTCAAGGGCGCGGCGGTGGCGAAGCAGATGCAGGCCGCCGCGACGGTGTCCGGCCAGTCCGTCAGCGCCAACAAGGGCCTGTATACGTTCGTCGGCAAGGAGAAGCTCGGCTTCACGCGTCTGGAGCACGGCACGGTGGCCGGGGGGACGTTCGCGCCCGGCTCCTCCGTGGTGGGCTCGACGTCCAGCGCCACGGCGACCGTCGCCTATGTAACGGACGGGGTTTTGGAGTGCGTAAACGTGCGAGGGACTTTTGTGCCCGGCGAGGAGATCGCCGCCTCTGCAATCAAAGCCACGCTACAGGGGATCGCCCGCGTCGCCGATGTGGTGCTCACGGACAAGGCCAGCGCGCCGACCGTCCGCTACCGTCAGGGCGTCGACTACGATCTCAACGCCCGCACCGGATTGCTGCGCGTCCGCGAATCCTGCTCCGCCGACACGGTGTTCCTGACCGCCGATTGCGAGTCTTCCGACGAGCAGCTTGTTGATGCGCTGACCGCCAGCGACGTCACCGGCGAACTGCTGTTCGTAGGCCAGCCCGATCAGGGGCCGGGGCTTGTCGTGCAGTGCTGGAAGGTGACCCTTTCGCTCAGCGGCGAGGTCGGCCTCATCAGTGAGGAACTGGCCTCCATCCCCATGACCGGCGAAGTGCTCGCCGATGATCTGAACCATCCCGAAAGCCCGTTCTTCCGGGTGCGCTATCTCGGATAACCGTAAAACATATTGTGAAAATGAGGGAACCCTTCCCTGAAGAACCGCGTTTCCTTCTTTTCCAGTTTCGTTTCCAAACGGCAGGGACCTACTCCGCGCCGCCTCCCCACCAGTCGAAAGTCTTGGGAAGGGAGGGGGCGCGGGGGAGGGAGAACCGCTTGTCCCCTTTATGGGGGTTCTTCAGAAAGGTTTCCCTCCCCCGCATCATTTTTTTCCCGACAAGGATACCCAATGCGAAAATCAGCTGAATTCACGATGGAAAACGACAAGGGCACCCTGAGCGTGCGCCTTCAGGAACTGACGGTGCGCGAAGTGCTGGATATGTGCGAGCAGTTCGGCAAGGGCCCGCTGGTCCACGATTTGGAGCGGCTGCTGCCGAGGATGTCCAACCTCACTACCAATGACCTCATGGACATGACGCCGGGCGAGCTTGAGATGCTGTGGGAGCAGGTCAAGGAGGTCAACGCGGCTTTTTTCAGGATAGCCGGGGCGTTGGGCTTCGGCAGGGTGCTGGAGGCGTTCCGGGCTCAGTTGCGCAGCGATCTGATGGAGGCGGCTCTGAACGGGAACTCCTCCGTACGGTGATGCGGCTGGCGGGGGCCGGGCACAGGGACGTATTCGAGTATGGGTGGAGCGCGTTCGTCGAAGCGCTTGAGGCCGAGGCGCAGCGCCGGGACGAACGCATGAAGGACGCCGCCCTTGCCCTGCGTGTGGCGCTGCATACGGACGGGCGGCAGTTCAAAGCCTTTCTGGAAGCATAGGAGCGGGAGATGGGACATGGCGGCTATACGCTGGAACTCAGCCTCAAGGATTCGGTTTCCGCGGGGTTGAAGGATATGGGCCGGGCGCTCTCGAATGTGCGGGAACTGGTGGGCTCGCTCCGGGCTGATGTCTCCGCGCTGAACAAGGAGTCCGGGCAGGCCGTTTCCGGGCTGGATCTGGGGAAGCTGGCGGAAGGGGCCGCCGATCAGCTGGAAGGCCTGTCCAAGGGGGCGCTTCAGGAGTTGGATGCGGCATTCCGGGACAGCGGCAAGACGATGGCGGACTACTATTCCGAGCGGCGGCGTCAGGCGGGAGAAACCGCTGACATGGAGCGGGAAAACGCTTCGGAACAGGCCGAGCGGATGGCGCAGGAGCTGGAAGCCCGGAAGGACGCGTATCAGGCCGAGCTGGAAGCTTTTGTGGCGCATGGGCAGAACTGGGCTGAGGCGCAGCAGGCACAGGCGGATCGGGAAGTGTCCATCAAGGCCGAACAGGCGGAGCGCGAGAAGGCGATCGACGCCCAGCGGCTTGAAGGGGCGTTGTCGCTGGCTGGCGGCATGGCGGATGCCATGAAGCAGATCTACGAATCCGGCCTTGCCCAGAGCAAGGGCGTGTACCAGCTGTATCAGGCACTGGCCATCGCCGAGGCCACCATCAGCACCTATAAGGCCGCTCAGGCCGCGTACGCGCAGGGCATGGAGTGGGGCGGCCCGGTAGTGGGCGCGATCATGGCCGCCACCGCCGTCGCCGCGGGCATGGCCCGTGTTGCCGCCATCAAGAGCACGCCGCTGAAAGGGTTCGCGTTCGGCGGGCTCATCGGCGGGCAGGATAAAGGCGAGCGGGCGGACAACGTGCTGATCCGCGCCACGCCCGGCGAATATATGCTCGATAGGCCCACGGTACGCCATTACGGGGTATCGGCTTTGGAGGCGCTGCGGCGCAGGAGTGTCCCCCGGGAACTGCTGGAGCCGTTCGCGTCGCCGCGTCTCCCTGCATCGGGAGGCAAGCGCACGGCCTATGCCCTCGGCGGCGAGATCGGAAACGGTTCCCTGACGGAAGGCGGCAAGGCGTCCGGCAATGAGGGGCTGACCGTGATCAACGTTATGGACTTTCAACGTGAATTCGATCGGGCGCTGGCTTCGACGCGGGGGCGGCGCGTGCTCATCAATATTTTGGGCGAGGAAGGGATTGCGTCCTGACGCCCTGTGCGGGCCGTGCGCCTGAGGAGGAAAGCAATGGCATTCAGCGGCAAGATAACGGCGGCCAACCATGCCGACCTTTTGGCCAAAGTGACGAACTTCATCACGGGCGATCCGGGCATGCCGGGCCGCGACTGGACGGTGGCGCGTCAGGATTCGCTGACGTGGGGCCCGGCGACGGTCTTCCGCAATACCGGGCTGTCCGGTTCGGAAGAGGTATACGTGGGGCTTTGCGCCGCCACGTATACCGACGGCGTGAAGGGGGGGCTTGTCTGCAAGGTCTACAAGGCCTTCGACAGCGCGCCGGGCGGAACGGGGTTTCTGGATACGGCCTACGGCAACGGGACGGGGCAGAACGGGACCCATGCCTTCCTGCCTTGCTGGAATGCCGCCATGAACGTCTGGATCTGGAGCAACAAGGCGCGCGTCGTGATCGTGGCTGAGTGCAACGGGGTATACGCCAACGCCTATCTGGGGCAGCTCCGGCGTTTTTCGCTGCCGAGCGAGAACCCGTGGCCTTTGGCCTGCCTGACGGACGGCTACACGAGCCTGTGGCAATACACGACATGGCACGACGCCATCACGAGCACGGGCTCGCGCGATGCGGATCTGCACAGGCGGAATCTGGCATTCGTACGGCGGGGCTCTTTCCCCTTGGCAACGACCTTTTCTTATTATCACGCCTGTCACCAGATTTGCAGGCCGGACGGCGTATGGACTTCGCACTTCGCCATTTGCCCCACGACCAGCCTGCTGGGCTCGTCGAGCGGCTATGAGACGGACATGAAGATAGACACGCAGGGGACGGGGATCGTGTTCCCGGAAGGGACGCCGCGCCTGCTCCTGCCCATGTACGTCATCCAGCTTGAGAACACGGGCGACTACACCGGGGCGTCGGCCATAGGCGAGATGTACGGGGTGCGCTGGGCTCCCGACTCGCTGGCCGGCATTGAAAGCGACGTGGACGGCTACATCCTCTTCCCCGACGTCAACCGGGTGGAGTGGCATAGCTTTATGGCCATAGGAGATGAATGATGGCGCAGCCCTGCAAGGTTTTCAGCTACACGAACGTAGGGACGGAGAAAGGCGTGCTCGCCAACATCGCCAGTGCCGCCCAGGCCGGGGGGTGGACGGTGGACAAAAACGCCGTGGACGCCGACGGCGAACTGTATCTGCACAGTGCGGGCGGCGGGAACCGGCGGCTCTTTTTTTCGCTGCGGCTCTTGCAGGCGCACGACAACGCGGAGCGCTTTCTGCTGGCCGTGCACGGCAATACGGGGTTCGACGCTTCCGCGGCATGGGACGCGCAGCCGGGCCGGTTCACCGAAAGGCTGGCGCACGGCTATTGCTCGCGGACGACCGGGAAACCCATCTGGCTCAGGACCCCGGGGAAATACAGCATCACGTCCACGGGCTGGTGGATCCTGCCGCCGGTCGCCGAACAGATCGTGCTGGTCTGCCCGACATTCGTCATGACGGCGATGCGGGTGGTCTACACGTTTTCCGACGGGGCCAATACGCCGTATTCGGGCTGGGTGCCTCTGATGTTCGGAGCGGCGGACGGCTTCGATGCCGAGACGGAACTCAACATGGTGCTGTGGTCGGCGTGGAGCGCGAACAGCGCGATGGGGCTCATGCTTTCCGCGCTGTACGTGGCCCAGCGGGACGTCAACAACGAGTATTATTTTTGCAACAACAACTACGGCAACGTGGGGCTGCTCTGGAAGGGGGCCAATGCCGAGAAATTCCCGCCCGAGGGGACCTACGGCTACAGGACGAGCCCGCTTGCGTCCAGCGTGGTCCGCACCAGCGTCACCGTGCGCAATGTCATCGGGCGGGTGAACACAGACTACTGCCTGACAGGGACCGTCAACGCGGGCGGGAAAACCATAAACTATACGCATAAGGGCGGGGTCTGCGCATCGGTCCCCCAGTACAACGCGGCGCTCCTCCAGAACAGCGGGACGCTCCGGCACATGCTGATCAAACCGCTGCTGTATGTCTGCAACGGCGCGGACGTGCGCCTCGCGGGCGAGCTCCCGTATTGGGCGGTCAACCTGCATGGGCTCAAGCCCAAGGATCGCATCAGCATCGGGAGCCGGGTGTTCATGGTCCTGCCAGACATCTCGGACTCGGATGAGATCGGCCTCGCCGTTGAGGTGGAGGCATGATTTTCGAGGTGCTGTGGCCGCGCGCGGGCGGCGTCCCGGAGTGCTCGTACAGCGTCCCCGGCACGTCGGGCGCGTGGATCGGCGACGCCCCGCACCGGGGGGACGAAGTGCGGCATGAGGCCACGCCGCTCCCCCGGCCCTCGGGGCACCGCATGGCCGAGAGCGTTGCGGACCTCATTTACGGGCAGATCCATCTGTATCCCTCGGAAGTCCATCTGGGGCTGCTCTCGGGGATGGAGGCGCTCGACGTGGTGCTCTGGAACGCGACGTTCGCCCCCGTGCAGCTCGTCGGCGTCAACAGCGCATCGTCCGCGGGCACGACGCTTTCGGGGTTCCGTCCGGGGGTGCTGCCGCCTACCGGCGCGCTCAAGGGCCTTCTCACCGTGTTGTCTTCCGGCCCGGCGCAGCAGGATACGACGTATACGTTCGTTACCGGCATCGGGGAGCGGAGCCTGACGATCACGGCGTCGCGCGTGCTTCTGTTTCCGTTCTGGCCCGATTGGTCGGATGGGTTGGAGATCGATTACGCGTTCGACACCGTGCTGACGCGGGGCGAGAACGGCGACGAGCAACGCCGCCCGTTGGCGAAGCGTCCCCTGCGGACGCTCCGGGCCACGATCTGGGGCGACGGCGTGAACGGGCAGCGGCTCCACCACCTTGTCCAGCACGGGAAGGATCGCGTGTTCGGCGTCCCTTTGTGGCAGGAGGCACTGGACGTGACGGGGATCGACGCCACCCGGCAGGTGCTCATGCTTGGGAGGGATTTCAGCGACTGCTGGAATCTGACGCGGCTGTGCGATTTGATCATGCTGCATGAGCGTCGGAGCGGTACATTCATGGCTTGCTCCCTGCTTTCAAGGGACCCGGCGGGCCGGACGCTTTCCGTGACCGCGCCGGTTTCCGATGTGTTCGCGGGTGGCGCCACGCGGCTGGTCCCGCTGTTTACGGGTATCCTGACGAGCGCGGAGCCTGCCGTGGTTTCCGACGGGATGGAAACGTGGTCGGTTGAATTCCGGGAACTGGCGGGCGCGCAGCCTGCGCTGGGGGCGTTGCCCAACGCTCCTTCCGGGACGGGCGCATACCTCTGGCCGCACCGTCCCGACTGGTCGGGCGACGGCGTCGGCGGCACGTCGTCCCTGTTGCGTACGCTGCGTACCGTGCGCGGCGGCGTGATGGAACTGGGCGTCCGGAGGGATGTGGCCCCGTCGACGCATCGCCAGAAGTACCTGTTGCGGGAGCGGGAACTCGCCGACCTGCTGGATCGGGCCACAGCCCTGCGGGGGCGGTGGAAAGCGCTGCTGGTGCGCGATCCGCGTCAATATTTCACGCTGACCCGCGGGTCCACGGCGGACAAGGCGATCCTGTACGTGCGGGACAACGGCGCGAAGGACGGTTTCATCCCCAACCAGCGGCTGTGGATCGCCTTGCCGGGAGGGGATGTCCTGCTCCGCCGTCTCGTGGCCGTGGAAACCGCGAACGTGGGGGAACTGGCGTTGCATCTCAGTTCCGAACTCGGCGTGACCGTGCCCCCGGCCTCCCGGGTGGGCCGGGACTACTTCGCCCGTTTGGACACGGACTGCGTGGCCATCCGGCACGAATCCGCCGGGGTTTCCCGGTGTGAGTTGTCGTTTTGTACCATACCGGAGGAAAGCTGATGCGCACCGTATTGCCCCAGATTGTGGAACTCTACGAAATCATAGCCGATACCATACATACGCTCACAACCTCGCGGGAGCCCGTCCTGTGGCGCGGCGCGGAGTGGACGCCCGCCGCCATCGAACGCGGCGAACTGCGGGGCAGCGTGGACGGCAAAGCCGCCACAGTGACGCTGACGGCGTGCATGGATACGTTGCTCACCCGGTATCTGGCTTCACTGCCCATCCTGCCGACGCGGGTGAACATTTATGAGCACGAGCCCGAGAGCGGGGATACGGTGCAGGTTTTCGGCGGCGTGGTGCTGGAGGTGATCCCGGGGGCGGACGCCACGCAGGTTTCGGTCAACTGCCTTTCGTCAAGCTGCATCCTCGATGCCATGCTGCCCCGCATGATCTACTCGGGACAGTGCCAGTTCGTGCTGTTCGATTCCGGTTGCGGGCTGGCGGCGCAGTCATGGGGAGTGACGGCGTCCGTGTCCGTGGATGGGTATCTGCTGGCGTCGCCGTCCTTCGCCGCGTATCCGAACGGGTATTTCACGCGCGGGTACGCGGCGGCGGGAGGGGATTTCCGGTTCATCGTCGCGCATGGCGGCGACACGATCACGCTCCAGCTGCCCTTCGATTCCCGGGTGGGCAACGGAGGGACCGTCACGGCATACCCCGGATGCGACGGCTCGCCCGCCACCTGCCGGGACCGTTTCGGCAATTCCGCCCGTTTCGGCGGCTGCGCCTCCATCCCGAGCCGGAATCCCGCCGTCTGGGGATTCAAATAGGAAACCGGAAGGGGATGCTTCAGGGGAAGAGGCCTCTTTTCCGTTTCCAAAGGAAGGATCGTTATGCACTATTTCGACAACGAGGCCGCGTGGGAAGCCTTCCGCGCGGAGGCGGAGTCATGGCTCGGGACCCCCTACAGGCATTTGCAGCGGTGCAAGGGGCGCGGCGCGGACTGTACGCTGTTCGTCGGGCAGGCGCTGCTGGATGCCGGGCTGCTGACCCGTCTGGAGTACGACTACTACCCCCGCGACTGGCACGAGCATACGCGGGACGAATACGTGCTGGAGGCCAGCCACCGGCATATGCGCGACTACTTGCGTCCGGGGTTGGAGATGGCTTCCCTGCCTGTGGGTACGCCGCTCCTGCGGGGCGACTGGCTGGCGTTTTCCACTACGGAGCGCCGCGTGACCAACCATTGCGGTCTGGTCTGGCCCTGCGCCGACGGCGGGTTTCAGATGCTGCACGCCATCAACGACCGGGGCGTATCGTTTACGCCGCTCGGGAACTGGTGGCTGAGGCGCATGACCCGGCACTTCCGCATCGTCATTGCCGAAGCGGAGGTGGCCGCATGGGCGTAGGGCTTATCATCGCCGCCGTGACCATCGGGGCGACCGTGGCGACGACGCTGTTCGCCAAGGGCCCGCGCTCCACGAAGGGGGCGGACATGGCCCCGGCCAATCTCGACGCCTTCCGTCTGACCACGGCTGAGGAAGGTACGGTCATCCCCCGCGTGTTCGGCACCGTCAGGCTGCCGGGAAACCTGCTGTACTACGGCAACCTTTCCAGCGAGCCGGAGTATGAGGAAACGACCGTGGGCGGCAAGGGCGGCAAAAAGAAAAAGCAGAAGGTGCTGCAAGGCTACCACTACCGCATGGACGTGTGGCAGGGCATCGGCATGGGGCCGCTGGAACTTGTCGGCGTATATCAGGACGACCGGCTGCTCACGGAGCAGGGCGGGGCCATCTCGTGCGCCGAACAGGTCTGGAACAACGGCACGGGCGCGTTTTATCCCGCGCAGGCCGGGCCGTACGCCAGCCGCCTCCCGGGAGTGTCCCATGTCTGGCTCCGGCAGTTTTATCTGGGCTTCAACGTATCCATGATGCCGACGCTGCATTACGTGGTGCGGTTCTGCGGGGATATCCCGCTGGAACACGCCATCCTGTCCAACGGCGTGAATCCGGCGGCGATCATCCTCCAGCTGCTCCTTGATGCCGGGGCTTCGTGGTCTTCCATCGACAAGCCGAGTTTTTCCGCCGCCGCGTCGTTCTGGGCACAGAAGGGCTATGGCCTGAACATCGTGTTCTCGCGTCAGAAACCCGTACGCGATCATATTATGCAGGTGCTCGGGGCGGTGGGCGGCTGGCTCATCGAGCGGGCTGACGGGACGCTGTCCCTGCGGGCTCCGGATCCGGATGTGGCGCCCTCGGCGACGCTCGGGGAAGGCGACTTTCTGGAAGGTTCCTTTTCCTTCAAGCGGGCGGCGTGGGATACGACGTGGAACGATCTTTCCGGCAAGTTCACCGACGCGGCGCAGGACTATTCCGAGCGTGCCGTGACCGCCAACAACGCGGCCTCCATCCAGCTCCTCGGGCTACGGCGCAAAAAGAGCGTGGATCTGACCGCCTTCAGCGACCGCGGCGCGGCGCAGCGGCGCATTGAGGAACTGCGGGATGTGGAATCCTACCCGGCGGCTTCATTCTCATTCGACGTGTCGCGTGACTATGCCCACATCGAGCAGGGGCAGATCCTCGAGATCACGCACTCGCGTTTCGGCCTTTCCGGGGTACGGGTGCGCGTGCTGGAAGTCGTACGCGGGAACCTGTCCGAGAACCGCATTTCGATTCAGGCCAGGCAGGTTGTGGAGCGGCTGTCCGGAACGTTCGTTCCTCCGGGGGAAACCCTGCCCGATCCGATGGCTCCTCCGACCGTCGTGTACCCGCCGGTCACCGGCATCCCGCCGTGGTCGGCTCCGGACCTCTCGCCGGTTCCCTTGCGGCACGCGCGGCTTTTCGAACTGCCGCGAAACCCGGAAACCGGATCCGAGCCCGTGGTGCTCGTGCTGGCGGCGAGGGAGCTGCTTTCCGAGGAAGGGGTGCTGGTGGAGCGTTCCGCCACGAACGCCGACTACAGCCCCGTTGGGCTGCTTTCGGCTCCGTGGGCGCAATACGGGACCCTTGCCGAGGCGTATCCGGCGAGTACGCTTGCCGTGGACGACACGCAGGGGCTGCTGTACCGGCCCTATAAGGAAGATCCGGCCTTCGGCCCGGTCAGTCGGACGGATCTGTTCGGGGCGCGGCGCATGGCGCTCGTCGGAGACGAATTGATGCTTTTCCAGACGGTCGTGCTTGAGGGCTCCGAGACGACGCGGCTCTCCGGCGTGGTGCGGGGCTACATGAATACGCCCGTCCAGGCGCACGCGTCGGGAGCGGCGATATGGGTATTCCGGAATCCGGGCGAGGGAAACACGGTGCAGGGACTGCCCATAGGCACGCACAACATCAAACTGCGGCCCGTTTCGGGAGACGAGGTGCTCGGCGCGGATCGGGTGGATCGCCTGTCTCTCGCCGTGACCGGAAAGGCGATGGTCCCGTGGCCCGTCGCCGGGCTGCGGGCGGTACGCACGGGGGATTCCGTCGCCGTAAGCTGGAGCCCGGTGGACGTTGCTTTCGGCGGGGCCGGGACGCGCACCGAGAACGAGAACGAGCCGGTGCCCGCCGGATTCTCCGGGGATTTCGTCCTTACGGCGGCGGGTACGGAGCATGTGGTCAACGGCACGTCCATCACCCTTACGCGCTCGGGACGCTTCGCGCTGTCCGTGACGGCGCGGCAGCTCGGGTATGTTTCCCCGGCGGCATACGTCACCGTGGAATCGCAGGACGGGGAATACGTGGCCTGAGCCGGGCATTCCAACGGATAAGAACGCAACGGCATGTTTCCCGTGGCCGGAGTTCCGGGCCATCCGGCCCTGCGGCCATTTGGGGGAGCGGACCGGCGAAACAAGCAAGGAGAAGACGCAATGGCGAGTTTGACCCCGACCGGGCTTGAAACGATCACCTATGGGCAGCAAGGCTGGAATGCCATCGTGACGGCGAACATGCAGCGCCTCAATACATGGCTCGGGAAGCTGCTCCCGTTGATGGACAGCCAGAGCCGTACGGCGGGGGCCGTCCCCGTGTGGAACGCCGTCAACGGCAACTGGGAGCCGTCCAATGCGGTGCAGGCCCTGCAAACGGAACTGGAGGCCCTCAAGTCCCGCGTGGCGGCGCTGGAGGTAGCGGCGGAAGAGCCGCCTTCCGCCTAGAATAAAGGCCGTTCCTGAGAGATCAGGAGCGGCCTTTGCCATATGAGCCGGAAGGTCTCGGAAGGAAGGAAAGAGAGGTCCGGCGGGGAGGCTGGTCAGTTCACGCCTTGGCGGAACTATTTTTCAAGGCAGGCTTTCACGGCCCCGAGAGCGGCTTCGAAGTCGACGTCGTGGGTGACTTCCTTGACGATCTGTTCGTAGGCGATGACGCCGTTGGCGCAGATGACGAACACGGCGCGGCTGAGGAGGCGGAGTTCCTTGATGGCGACGCCATAGGCCGTACCAAAGGAAAGGTCGCGGTGGTCGGAGAGGGTTTCGACGGCGTCGACCCCGGCGGCTCCGCACCAGCGGGTCTGGGCGAAGGGCAGGTCGCAGCTGATGGTCAGGATGCGGACGTTGTCGGAAAGCTTGGCGGCTTCGGTGTTGAAACGGCGGGTCTGCATGTCGCAGACGGGCGTGTCGAGGGAAGGAACCACGCTGATGACCAGCACTTTGCCCTTGTAGTCGGCCAGCGTGCGCGGCGTGAGATCATTGGCGAGCACGCAGAATTCCGGGGCCGCTTCGCCCACGGAAACGCCTTTGCCGATAAGGGTCAGGGGATTGCCCTGGAAAGTGATGATGCCGGTGCGTTCCTCAATCATGATAAGCCTCCATCCCCCAAAAAACGGGAGCGTAGTGTTGTTCTGTGTTGTGGGAAAAACGTTACCGCAAACACGATAGGATGTAAATAGAAATGATTCCTGATTACGAGAAAATCACGGAACATATCATGCTCCCTTTCTTTTTTTGGGGGCGGCGCAACGATGGCGGTTGTTTCATCAACGAGAGTGGGAGCGTCAAAGCGGATCTCGAAACCTAAGGTGGCGGATAAGATGAAGCGCGTGGGAAGGAAGGTTCGGGGAGAGGGAGGCGTGTGACTCTTTGAGGAAACGCCACCCTCTCTGGGGATCAGGCATTTTTCCGGCAGGCGGCGGCGAAGCGGGCGGCCCAGTGCGGGACGGCTGGAGCAAAGAGGTGCGTGTACGCCGCGAAGGTGTTGCGGACGAGGAGCCCGTCGCGGCTCTTGAGGTTGTCCGGGCCTTCCGCCGCAAGCCCTTTGGCGCGATGCCCCGGTCCGGACATGCCCACGCCGGGCGAGAGGCGCAGGGTCGGTTCCAGTTCTCCGAGCGCGACGCAGCGGGAATAGTGGAACTCGTGCCCGCGCAGGAGAGCGCCTACCGGATGGAACGGGTTTTCGGCTTCCACGGTGGCCTCCACATAGCCGAGGCCCTGCGGACGCGGGCAGAATTCCGCCCGTGCGGGGAAAATCCCGGTCATGGGGTACTGCTTCCCGTTGATCTGCAACTCCTGGCACAGGACCATGAATCCCCCGCACTCGGCATAAATGGGCATACCGCGCATGGAGTATTCCCGGATTTCCGCCAGATGCGGGGAATCCGCGAGGCGTTCAGGAACCATTTCGGGGAATCCGCCGCCGAGATAGAGCCCGTCAAGGCGATCGCCGGGCCACGGTTCGGGCGAGAGCAGGCTCAATTCGACGAGTTCGGCTCCGGCCCGGCGCAGGGCTTCGAAATTTTCCTCATAATAGAACCACAGGGCCGCATCCCGTACGAAGCCGATGGTTACAGGCGTTACGGGCGGAAGGCCGGAGTGGATCAACGCTGAGGCGGACGGTTTCCTTGTGCTGGCTGGTTCCGGCGGGCGAGAGGGCTCCATGCCGGAAGACGCGCTTTCGGCGGATACCCGCTCATTATGGGGCTGCGTAGTATCGCCGGGGGCGATGAACGTTTTTCCGAGATCGGTTTCCTCAGCCGTCGCATCGGCACTCTGAGGAGCTTTGCCGGAGCCTTCCCGAAGGGTGCCCGCTTCCCGGAAAGCGGCATCCTCTCCACCTTCCCAGAACGGTTCGACGTCCCGCAGATCCGGAGCGGAGCGGGCGAGGCGCAGGGCCGCGTCGATGTCCATGTGGCGTTCAATAAGCCCGGCAAGGGCGTCGAGGGCGGCGAGCAGGGAGGCCCGGCCCAGAGCGTCCGGAGTTTCGTCGTGCATGGAGACGAGCCCCATGTGCCGCTCGGGAATGGGGTTTTCGGCAAGCCGGGGGATTTCCCCGAGGACGGGGATGCCGGTGTATGTTTCGATGCTTTGCCGGATGAGGGCGGCGTGCCGTGAGGAAGCCACACGGTTGAGGACCACGCCCGCGAGATTGACGGGCTCGAAGTGGGCCAGCCCGGCAATGACCGCGGCGGCGGTGCGGGTCATCTTGGTGACCGTGAGGGTAAGCAGGACGGGCGCGCCAAGAGCGCGGGCGAGGGTCGCGGTGGAGCAGCTCCCCTGCACGTCGCGCCCGTCGTACAGGCCCCGGTTGCCTTCAATAATGGCAAGGTCGGCATCGCCGAATGAGGTGCAGAAAAGCGCGCGCAACCGGGCATCCGTCAAAAAAAAGGGATCAAGGTTGGTCGGCGTGCGTCCCGAAGCGAGGCCGAGCCATGCGGCGTCGATGTAGTCCGGGCCTTTTTTGCAGGGTTTGACGCGGAGGCCGCGAAGCGTCAGGGCCCGGGCGAGGCCGAGCGAGAGGAGCGTTTTCCCGCCGCCTCCGGAAAGGCCGGAGACGACAAGGCGGGGCGCGGTGATGGAGGGGAAAGCGGCATCCATGTTTATTCCTGAATGCGCAGGGCGCGTTTGGCTTCCCGGACTTTCTCCGGATCGTCGTCAAAGACATACCCGCGTTCAAGTAGCCGTGTCGTGTACACGCGGTTGTAGAGGAACGCCCAGATGATGGCCACGAGCCAGAAGGATGACGCGCTGAGGATCAGGACAATGACCCCGGTGATGAGATCGCCACGGAATATGGCGGGAAAACCGCTGAAGAACAACGTCGTCCAGCTGAACCCGTAGAATCCGGTTGTGATGACGCCGGACTGCGCGTGCCTGAGTCGAATGTTTTGGGCCATGCCGTCTCCCGGAAAAGAAAAGGGAAGGAATCGCTTCCTTCCCTCAATATTCCCTCCCGTTCCCGGCAAAGCGGGGACGGGAGGGAAAGGCGCAGAGGAAAGCTCCCCTGCAACCGTTAAGACTAGTTTTCGCCTTCGGAAGAGGCCTGCTTGCCGGCGCCCTTCAGACCGTACATGGTCGTGGAGCCGGAAGACCAGTATTCCAGAGACTCTTCGGACACGAGCACGGACAGGACGTTCTTGACGTCGCGGGTGCCCTTGGCGGGGAAGAGTTCAAGGAAGTCCTTGAAGTAGTACTTGGTCTTCGCGCCGGGACGGGACATCTTGTCCTTGAGGAAGTTGACGACAATTTCCTTGTCTTCGGCGGTGACTTCAGCGGCGGAAGCAGCTTCGTGGGCTTCGCCACCGTGGGCGGCGAGGGCCAGTTCAGAGAACTTGAACTGGGTGCTCTGGCGCCAGGTGTAGTAAGCCGGATCGCGGAAGTCGTCGATCAGGTGGTGGGTGAACTCAAGGCCGGTCAGTTCGAAGAAGGATTCCCAGCCGATGCGTTCGGCCCAGTCGCCCAGACGTTCGTACTTGTTGGCGTTTTCGGAGTACACTTCCACGATGTGCTTGATCGTGCTGGTGAGGGTGTTCCAGCGGGGCGGTTCGTTGGGAATGTACGCCACGACCACTTTGGAGAACTTGGGCATGGAGATACGGTTGGAAACCTTGCCGCCGACCATCAGGGCGATGCCGTCGCCTTCGCCGTCGGAGATGGGCAGGGCGGGGCACATGGTGTAGCAGTTACCGCAGTACATGCAGCGGTCCTGCTTGATGGCCACGGAGTTCACCTTCTTGCCGTCGTGTTCGCTCTTGACAGGGCGCACGGCGGCGGTGGGGCAGGCGGCGACAGCCAGCGGGATTTCGCAGAGCTGGTCAACCCACTGGTCGTCGATCATCGGAGGCTTGCGGTGGATACCCACGATACCGATGTCGGAGCAGTGCACGGCGCCGCACATGTTGATGCAGCAAGCCAGCGAAATGCGCACGGGGGCGGGCAGACGCATGTTCTTGAACTCTTCGAACATGGTGTCCATCACAGCCTTAACCGGGCCGGAGGCGTCGGTGGCGGGGGTGTGGCAGTGCACCCAGCCCTGGGTGTGCACGATGTTGGAAACGCCGGCGCCGGTGCCGCCGATGGGGAACTTGTAGGAGCCGGCGGCGAACTTGCGGCCCGCCAGGTCTTCCTTCAGGGCCTTCAGGGTGGCTTCGTCGGTCACCATGAATTCGATGTTGTTACGGGTCGTCCAGCGAACGTGTCCATCGCAGTACTTGTCGGCGATTTCGCAGATTTCGCGGATGTTGGTAACGGACATCGTACGGGTGCCGCCACAGCGCACGGTGTACACCTTATCGCCGGATTCGGCGACGTGCACGAGCACGCCGGGTTCCAGGATTTCGTGGTACAGCCATTTGCCGAAGTTCTTCTTGATGACTTCAGGGAAGAACGAGTCGTATTTGCGGGGGCCAATATCGGAGATACGGCCTTCCATCGGCTTTTCAGGATTGTAGCCGGAAGAAACAAACGCCATGGTAATTCTCCCTTCTCTTTAGCGTTGATGTCTGGAGCGGTAAGCAGCCAGGTCACGGTTCCAGCCGCCGGGCACTTCTTCTTCCTTGAAGAAGATGTACGGGTTGGAACGCGGTTCCTTGACGTGCTGAGCAAGAGCGGGGATTTCGGTGACTTCAAGTAGCTTCTGGAAGGACAGACGCTTCATGGTTTCGCCGAGACGTTCGCGGTTCTTGCCTTCTTCCATCCACCAATCCCAAATCTTTTCAATGATTTCTTTGACTTCGGTGTAAGGAGCTTCAACCGGGACGAAGGGAACGAGCAGGGAGCCCATCTGAGCGCCGTCAACGACCGGGGCCTTGGCGCCGCAGAGGATGGACGCGCCGCGTTCGTCGCCGATGTGCAGGGCGCGGGGCATGGTGTTGATACAGTGCATACAACGCACGCATTCGGCGTTGTTGATGAAGAGGCGGCTGCCGTCCCATTTCATGCACTTGGAGGGGCACAGGTTGATGACTTCGGCTTCGATGTCGAACTTGCCCCAGTCACGACCGGCGTGAGCACCGGCGTTGGGGGCGAATTCGCCGGCAACGTAGGCTTTCACAGCTTCCTGATCGATTTTGATGTCGTCCTTCCACGTACCCACGACGGCAAAGTCGGAACGGGCCATAGCGGCCACGCAGCCGTTCGGGCAGCCGTCGAACTTGAACTTGAACTTGTAGGGGAAGGCGGGACGGTGCAGCTCGTCCTGATAGTCCATGGTGAGCTGATAGCAAGCGTCCTGCGTGTTGTAGCAGGCATATTCGCAGCGGCTCTGGCCAAGGCAGGCGGCAGGCGTACGGAGGTTCGAACCGGAACCGCCGAGGTCGACGTCAAGCTTGTGGGTGAGATCGTAGAAGATCTCTTCAAGCTGCGGGGTCTGGGTGCCGATGAGCACGATGTCGCCGGTGGAACCGTGCATGTTGGTCAGACCGGAGCCACGGAGTTCCCAAATGTCGCACAGGCCGCGCAGGAATTCGGTGGAGTAGTACTTACCGGAGGGCTGAGCCACGCGGACGGTGTGGAAGTGAGCCACGCCGGGGAACATTTCGGGCTGGTCGCAGTAACGGCCGATAACGCCGCCGCCGTAACCGAACACGCCCACGATGCCGCCGTGCTTCCAGTGCGTTTCCCCTTCTTTATAGGAGAGTTCAAGCACGCCGAGCAGGTCGTCGGGAGCGTCGGCGGGAACCTGAAATTCCACGTTGTCGGGGTTGGCCGCTCTGTATTCAGCTTCCTGCTTGATGTCGGACACGAAGCTGGGCCAGGGGCCAGTTTCGAGTTGATCCAACAAGGGAGTTGGATGTTTGATTGCCATTGCCTTACCTCCACTTGGTTTGGTTGGTAACCGCATTGTGGTGCGGCTGAGCGCCGCGGGATATTCTAAGACGGCCCGGGCGCAAACGCGCGAGCCTGATCTCAGTTATCTTACTTCTTGTTAAAAATACCATGCAGTTCTTGTTTGTGTCAAGGAAGGCTCGAGAAACACAGTGTCATCAAAGGATTTTGTGCACATTTAACCCCGCGGAGCCGGGAACTCGTGCAAATGGCGCGTGATTAGGGCACGATAGAGGATAGAGTGAATTTCTGCACCAGTCCGAAAAGGGCTTTTGGGGAGTTGAAAACCGTTTCCCTCTTTGTCTTTTTTGTATAAAAAGTATGTTTAAACAGTGTGATAGTTGTTGACGGAAAAAGTTGTGCAAAGAAGAACGAAAAAGATTTAGTGATTTTTTGAACAATATTCTGGGAGCTGAGTATATTTTCCCTTTAATACTAGCTGATTAAGCTGCTTTTGGGCCAAGGTCCAACAGGACGCACAAAAAGACTCCCATGAAAAACAGGGGAGGTTGTCCCAAAAGGCGCGGTGTGGAGCCCCGAAGAGTGGCGGGTGCCGGGCATACGGAAAGGCGCTTGCGGAGGGCGGCTCAAACCGTCGTTAGCGGGTGTTTTCGGCGACCAGCGTGGGAAGGCAGGCGACGCTCGCTTCAGTGTGCCTGGCTCTGGCTTTGCTCAGGGCGTGTTGCGCATCCCGGTAGCGGGTGAAGGGGCCCTGGCCGACGAAGTATTGCGTGCGGCCGTTGGGAAGGCGTTCCGAGAGGATTTTGAGTTCGCCGGACCGGTTGCGGGAAGTCTGCTTGGTGAGCTTGGAGGAGCTGGCGGACGAAAGCGTTTTGAGCTTGTTTTGGGCGTCCTTGAGCGTGCGTGCGCTGGCCAGCCGCAGGTAAAAGGCGTTGTTCCGGAGGACCGGGATGCCCCGCTTGTCGGCGACGACCTCGACTTGAACGGAAATCACGCCGCGCCGGATCATGTTCAGCTTGCTGGCGGCGGCCCTGGAAACGTCGAGGATGAGTTTTTTCTTGCCCGGCCCGCGGTCGTTGATGCGGACGAGCAGGTTGTTCCCATTGGAAAGGTTGGTCACGCGGACGATGGTCCCCAAAGGAAGGGAGCGGTGCGCCGCCGTGAATTCGTTCTTGTTGTAGCGTTCCCCATTGGCTGTTTTCTTGCCGTGGAACGAGTCGCTGTAGAAGGTGGCTCCCCCGGTGAAGACCTCAAGCATGGGGCCCGGAGATCGGCCTTCCGCCTGCTGGACGGCGGCCAAATAAAAGGGAAGAGCCAAGAGCAGCAGGGTGATGGCTCGTTTTATCATGCGTATCCTTAGCGCTGCGGCCCCGTACGGCAGGCCTCCCGCGCCTGGCGGAAGAGAAAGGGCCTTGGTTTACCTCGTGATGGAGTGTGGAATTGTCATATATTTCACCCAGACTACGGATTCTGTCAACCCCGGCTTTCCATGCGCCCTCAACAAGCCTCTTAAGGCAAGGAACATGCGGGATTCCGGGCGTACCGACACTTGGGCCGGCGCTCCGTGGGCCTTGACCTGGCGCTGAACCGGATAGTATCGTGTTTTCGGCCCCTTCGATGGGCTTTCACCCGCTCCCGCCCGCCGGACGTTTTTCCGCGCGGAGGCGGCGGACAACGGCTTACCGGGAAGAACTATGCTTGCCATCCTTGACTACAAGGCGGGGAACCAGACCAGCGTGCGCCGCGCGCTCGATCATCTGGGCATTCCCTGCGTCATCACTGCCGATCCCGCCGTCGTGGACAGCGCGGCCGGCGTGATTTTCCCCGGCGTGGGCGCGGCCGGACAGGCCATGCGCCACCTTCAGGATTCCGGCCTCGACGCTGTGCTGCGCAATGTCGTCTCGTCGGGCAGGCCCCTGCTCGGGATCTGCCTCGGCTGCCAGATCATGGTGGCCCACAGCGACGAGAACGACACGCCGACCCTCGGCCTCGTGGAAGGCCGCTGCGTGCGTTTCGACGAGCATTTGGAGGAAGGTGGGGCGCCTATCCGCATCCCGCACATGGGCTGGAACACGATTTCCCGCAAGCAGGAGAGCCCCATCCTGAAGGATGTCCCGGCTGACGCGGCCTTCTATTTCGTGCACGGCTATTATGTGGAGACGGCCCCGGAAAAGGTCATCGCCACAAGCTGTTACGGTACGGAGTTTTGCGCGGTGTATGGGCAGGACGGCCTGTGGGCCATCCAGTTCCACCCGGAAAAGAGCGGGCGGCCGGGATTGAAGATCCTTTCCAATTTCTATGAATGGTGCATGGCACGCAGCGCGGGAGGCCGGGTATGCTGACGAAACGGGTTATCCCTTGCCTTGACGTGCGCAACGGGCGCCTGACCAAGGGCGTCAAGTTCGTGGGCAACGAAGATATCGGCGATCCGGTGGAAACCGCCCGGCAGTATTACGAGGCCGGGGCCGACGAAATCGTCTTTTACGACATCACGGCTTCCGCCGAGGCGCGCGGGATCTTCCTCGACGTGGTGGAAAAGGTCGCCTCGGAGATTTTCATCCCCTTCTCCGTGGGGGGCGGCATTTCCACGGTACAGGACATGCGGGCCGTGCTGCTCGCGGGCGCGGAAAAGATTTCCGTGAACTCCGCCGCCGTGAAGCATCCTGAAATCATTTCGCAGGGCGCGGACGCGTTCGGCTCGCAGGCCATTGTGGTCGGCATGGACGTGAAGCGGGTTCCCGTCACCCCGGAAATCCCGTCCGGATACGAGATCGTGATCCACGGCGGGCGCAAGGCCATGGGAATCGACGCCATCGAGTGGGCGAAGCGCTGCGAGGCGCTCGGCGCGGGCGAGCTATGCGTCAACTCCATCGACGCCGACGGAACCAAGGACGGCTATGAGCTGACGCTCACCCGTTTGATCTGCGACGCCGTGCGTATCCCCGTCATCGCTTCCGGCGGCGCGGGGAGCCCGCAGCACATGGTGGACGCCGTGACGGAAGGCCGCGCTTCGGCGGCGCTCATCGCCTCCATCGTGCATTACGGCGAATATACGATCGGGCAGCTCAAGCAATACATGGCGGATCGCGGCGTGCCCGTCCGCCTGACGTGGTAGGCATGTCGGGCCTGACGACCGGCCTTGTCCGGCGTGATCTGCTGGATCTGGAGCAGCGGCTGCGGGACAGTCTGTACCGCGTGCTCCCGTTCGAGGCACACGCCGTCTATTTTCCCCGCCAGACCCGTTCGAAGGAACCGGAATGGCTGCCGGACGAGGGAAAGCTTTTGCTGCCGCTCGTCCGGCACGGGGAACTCCTCGGCGTGTTCATGGCCCGTGTGCCCGACGCCGAGCGCGTGACGGCGCTGCTGCCGTCCCTGCCCGGCATCGTCGATCTGTGCCTTGAGAATCTGGAGCTGTATAAGGCCGGGCGGCTTGATCCCCGTTCGGGGCTTGCGACCCATGAAGTGCTGTTGGAGCGGCTCACGCAGGAAACCGGGGCCATACAGTCGGCGTTCGCGCGGGAGTTCGGGCTGGAAAGCGGCGAAGGCAGCAGCCGGGGCGGTACGCTCGGCCTCATTGTCGTCCGGTTCGACGGCGTGCGCGAGGTGGCCCGGAATATCAGCTACGGTTTTGCGGATCGGCTCGTGGGCAAGCTGGTGGAGGCGTTTTCCGGCCAGCTCCCCGAGCAGGCGTTCGGCGCGCGCATCGGCGACAGCGCGGTTGCGGTGTTCCTTCCCGAAGCCACGCGCCCCGAGTGCGAAAACCTTTCCGCCGCCATCCTGCGGGCGATGGAGCAGGTACGCCTGCCCGATCCGCTGATCGGCAGGCAGTTCGGCGTGCAGCCCCATGCGGGCTATGCGCTCTATCCGCAGGATATGGACGGGACCCGCCAGCGCAGTTCGGAAGAGCACGGGCGTATCCTGCTGCACAAGGCCCAGCTCGCGGCGGAAGTGGCCCGCACGCGCGGCCCCGGCGGTTTCCAGGCGGGCCGGGTCATGGGGTACGGCAGGCTGCTTCTCGAAGGCGGGCACATCCGGCAGGTGATGCCCCTTTCGCGGGTCCTGACCTCGCTCGGCCGGAGCGTGGGCGCGCGGGAAGGCCAGCACTTCTCGGTCTGGTCGGTGAACTACGCGGTCAAGGGCGGTTCCGGGGACGAGTCCCTCCAGCCGCTCTACAAAGGCGAGATCGTCCTGCTGGAAGTCCGTGAATCGGAATCCGTGGCGGAGATCCTGCACCTTGGCGATCCCGCGTGGCCGCTTGAGCCCGACGACGCCCTGACGCTGCTTCAGGAGGAGCAAAGGCTGAGCGTGCAGAACGCGGCCCCCGAAGGGCAGGACGACGGCGTGTTCCACCGTCCCGATCCTCTGACCGGGCTCCTGCGGCATGGCGATTTCCTTGCCCATCTGGCGCGGGCGTGCAGCGAGTGCGAACGGTTTTCGCTGGCCCTGCTGCACGTGGACATGGCGCGCCGCGACGGTGAATCTTCCGGCGCGATCCAGCCCATGACGCAGCCCGAGCACATTATGGCTCAGGTGGCCGATCTCGCCCGTTCCGTATGCGGCAGGAAGGTGCTCGGCGGACGCTTCGGGCTGAACAGCCTCATCTTTTTCCATCCCGATCTGGAGGCGGAACCGCTCCGCGAGCTGTACGAAAAGCTGTGCGCCGACATCGCCTCGCGCCTCGGCGTGCGCGCCGGCGTGGGGCTGGCCTGCTGGCCGTTCCTCGATCTCCGGCCTTCGGACATGATCGAAGGCGCCCGCAAGGCGCTCGAATACGCGCTCCTGCTCCCCGCGCCGCATATCGGGCAGTTCGGTTCTCTCGCCCTGAACATCAGCGCGGACAAGCGGCACTGCCGGGGCGACGTGTTCGGGGCCATCGAAGAGTATAAGCTTGCCCTGCTGGCCGACGAGGATAATGTACTGGCGTGGAATTCCCTCGGCGTCTGCCTTGCCTCGCTTGGGCGCCATGCCGAAGCCCGGCGCTTTTTCGAGGAGGCGATCCAGCGTACCCCGGACGATCCCGCGCTGGCCTACAACCTCGGCGCGGTCTGCCAGAGCCTGCACGACAACGAGGCGGCTGCGGAGCATTTCCGCACCTGCATCCGGCTGTCGCCCTCGCATCTGTATGCGCTGATCCGGCTCGGGCAGCTCGACGAGGCGGAGGAACGGCTTGAAGAGGCCCGCGCCCGGTTCGAGTCGGCGGCGGCCCTCGACACCGGGAGCCCGCTCCCGTACCGGCATCTTGCCCGTCTCGCCCTGCGACTCGGCAAAGCGGATCTGGCCCGCGAACATCTGCACCAGGCGTTGCTCCGCAATCCCCGAGATGTGGCCGCCCTCAGCCTTATGGCCGACCTCTACCTTGACGGCGGCGAAGATCCGGAGCTTGCGGAATCGCTGGCCCGCCAGAGCGTGGCCCTGCGTCCCGAATATCGGAATGGCTGGCTGGTGCTTTCCCGCGCCCTCGAAGTGCAGGGCCGTCTGTCGGACGCCCGCGAAGCCTTGCTGAAGGCCGGGGAATTGTAGAAAAGCCAGATTGGAAAAGAAGAGGGGGCCTCTTTGCGGAAGGGGTCCTCCTCTTTTCTCCTGCCACTGCCGTTACTCTTCTCCGTTCTCCGCCGCCCTTTCCCCGTACTTCTCAGCACGGCCCGCGCCCCCTAGGCGAGGCTTGGTTCTTTTGCAGGCGAAAGGGCTTGCTGCACGGCTCAAGCTGAAGCGGCTGCAAGGGGCGGCGAACCTCATTCCTCCGTCTCTTGGGAGGCCTTCCGCCTCTGATCCGGGGCGTATTTTTTGAGTGTGCCTTCTTTTTCCAGCGTACTGCACAGGATATAAAAGGGGTAGATGAGGGCCAGCCCCGCCACGGCGCCCAGCTCCACGGCCTCGATGAGCGACAGGTCCGCTTCCCGCCGGGCACAGATGATGGGGGCGAAGACGACCCCGAGCAGGACGTGGAAAAGGCAGGGAAGCCAGCTTTGCGTGGGCAGCAGGAGCAGAGGGATGGAGAGGGCGGCCCCGGGGATGAGCCCGATCCAGAGGGGCGGGGATTGATGCGTCATGGCCGCGTAGGTCAAGCCCGCCAGCAATCCGCCGTAGGATATGACGAAGAGGAAGTAGCACCGGCGCTTGAGGCGCGCGTAGCTTGCAAGCTCGGACCGTATGGAGAAGCCCATTGCCGTCTCCTTGGCTGCGTTGCGTCGTGGCCCGCTGCGTTTGGCGGCAGGGGCGGGGTTGAGGCTCTGCGGCAACCCGTCAGGCTAGCCCGTCGGTTCGTCTTCGGGCTGCGCCGCTTGCGGAAGGACGACTCCCGGATATGCGGCCATTCCGGCCATGAAGCCCCAGAGCATCGTGGGAATCAGGCCGAAATCCAGCCCTTTCAATGCGGCGGTGGCGGGAGCGAAGAGGGCGCCCGCAAACGCGCAGATCAGGGCGGGAATCCAGCCTCCGTAGGGCATGAGCAGAAACAGGGCGCACAGGAACGCGCCCGGGATCATCCCCAGCGCTGCGAACAGGTTCCGATCAAAGGGAATGCCGGGCGTAAAGTGATACTACACGCTCACGCACACCCCAAGCACTGAAACGAGGAACACAAGGAAACATCTGCCTCCCGAAGGCGTGCATTTTCTGGAAAAGGCGGGAAAGCTGGAGGAAGCCATAAAACGTCCTCCCATGATGCGGAAGCGTTTTTCTGTAAAGCATGGGGGGCAGGTTCGGATTCCGGCAGTGAAGTCTTGCGGTCCGCATTCCTATCGAATGGCGCGGAACGTTGGGCAAACACCAAGAAGGACGAAACGGAGCGGTTCCGTCCGAGGGAAGGAAAAGGAGGCAACCCGGTTTCGCCGGACTGCCCCCTGTCAATCAATCGTCGTCGGTAGGACGGATGGTCAGCACAGGGCAAGTCGCGTTCTTCACGACCTTTTCAGCCACGGAGCCGAACAGGATCAGGTCGATGCCCTTGCGTCCGCGGGTGCCCATAACGATGATGTCGGCCTGTTCGCTTTCGGCGAGGGCAAGGATTTCTTCAGCCGCGTAGCCGACGACGACAACGCCGCGGGCATCCACGCCGGTGAAGTGTTCGGATACAAAGTCGGTCATCGAGCGTTCGGCACCGGAAACGATTTCACCGACAAAGTTGTCGATGGTATTCGGCGGCACATGGAAACCCGTGTACTGGGTCAGCGTGGGGGCGGCGTATACTGCCACAATGCTGGCTCCGGACATCTTGGCGAGCATAACGGCGTATTCGGCTACGGATTCGCTCTGATCCGACAGGTCCAGGGCGCACAGGATCTTCTTCAAGGCAGGCATGACTCTTCTCCCTGTAAAAGATTGCACAGTGGAGAGCTTTACTGCGGAACGGCGCAGGAGCGCTCTTTGAGATTAATCAGACTGTAATCGTTTTTTCGTTAACAAACAAGAGGCCGCCTTTTATTCGTTTCCCTCTTGTGCATTGCCGGAAGCCGAGGATCGGGGGAAAAAGCGGACAGTGACGGAACTGTGGCGAAAACCAAACGTTTTCGCGCTGATGAAAAAAGGTACATTTTTTTCTTGACAGGAAACCGGATTGAGGACTAGTTTTCACGAAACACATTTGAGGACAACATGACCAACTACACCGCCACCGCATTTACCGCTTCCAACGAAAGCAGCCGCTTTTGGGGCTTCTTTTTTTATTTTGGTCGCGCCTGCGGTACAGGGGTGTGTGGGGTGTTGTTGTAAAGCAAAACCAGACATTCAGGGCCGCGGGTGCAAATCCGCGGCCTTTCTTTTTGCCGCGGATCCATGCAGCAGCTTCCCTGTGCAAACCACAAAGGATGGAATATCATGAATCTCGGCAAGCAAGTTCGTCTCCAGCGCATTTTCAATCGTGAAACCGGCCGCGCCATCATTGTTCCTATGGATCACGGCGTCTCTGTCGGTCCTATCGAAGGCATCGAGAATATCCACAAAACAGTCTCGGACATGGCCGACGGCGGCGCTGATGCTGTTCTGATGCACAAAGGGCTGTGCCGCTGCTGCTTCCGCGCTTCCGGCGAAGGTAAAGACGTCGGCCTGATCATCCATCTTTCCGCTTCCACGTCCCTGTCCAGCTACTCCAACAAGAAACGCCTCGTATGCACCGTTGAGGAAGCCATCCGCCGTGGTGCCGACGGCGTTTCCGTGCATGTGAACCTCGGCGACGACAACGAGAGCGATATGCTCGCCGACCTCGGTGAAGTCGCCCGTGTGGCCGAAGAATGGAGTATGCCTCTCCTCGCCATGCTGTACGCCCGCGGCCCCCGCATCTCCAATGAATACGATCCCGCCGTCGTTGCCCATTGTGCCCGCGTGGGCGTGGAGCTCGGCGCCGACATCGTGAAAGTCCCTTACACCGGAGACATCGATTCCTTCGCCGACGTCATCGCCGGCTGCTGCGTGCCTGTGGTCATCGCCGGCGGCCCCCGCACCGAGACCACCCGCGAATTCCTCGAAATGGTGGACAATTCCCTCAAGGCGGGCGGTTCCGGCCTTTCCGTGGGCCGCAACGTGTTCCAGCATCCCAAGCGCGTGCAGCTCGTCCGTGCCCTGCGCGGCCTGGTCCATCAGGGCCTGTCACTGGACGAAGCGCTGGCCGTTGTGGAAGGCTAGCGGGAGCGGGGGAGGGCGTTTCTTGACGGGCGCTCCCCCCGGCCTCAATCCGGGAAACGCCGGTTTGGTAGAGGCGTCTGCGCGGCGGAAGCTGCGCTGGGAAAAGGGAAGGGGAAAGGTTCCGGGGAGTTCCGGGGCCGTCATTTTCCGGTCAGGACATGAAGCCTGATGCGGTTGAAACAACAGGAACGGGACCATGCCTGACATTTATTTCAAGAGCGTGCCTTTCAGCAAGGAAGACGTGACGTTGGCCCTCGAATCCGGCGTCGACGGGATCATCACCGAAGCCGAACACGTGGAGGGCGTCCGCTCCTTGGCCCTGTGCGACGTGCGGGCCGAGGCGGACATGCCGTCCGTGGGGCTCGGCTCCAAGGCCGAGGAAGAATCCATCGCCTCCCGCATCGCCGGGGGCGAGCGGCTCGTACTGGCTCAGGGGTGGGAGATCATCCCGGTGGAAAATCTGCTCGCGCAGCCCGCCGTGGCCGGAAAGCTCGCGGTCGAGGTCGCTTCGCTGGCCGAAGCCCGTCTTGCGGCGGGGGTTCTCGAATGCGGCGTGCCCGTCGTGGTGGTGCTTCCCGAAGCGCTGGCAAGCCTCAAGAACATCGTATCGGAGCTGAAATTGTCGCAAGGCACGCTGACGCTGGACAAGGCGACCATTACCGAAGTGAAGACCGTGGGCCTCGGGCACCGCGTCTGCGTCGATACGCTGACCCTCATGGAGCGGGGGCAGGGGATGCTGGTGGGCAACTCCAGCGCCTTCACCTTCCTTACGCACGCCGAAACGGAGCACAACGAATATGTGGCGGCGCGGCCTTTCCGCATCAACGCGGGCGGCGTGCACGCCTATGCGGTGATGCCCGGCGACAAGACCTGCTACGTGGGCGAATTGCGCTCCGGGGACGAAGTCCTTATCGTGGATAAGGACGGGCGCACGTCGCTCGCCACCATAGGGCGCATCAAGACCGAGGTGCGGCCCATGCTGATGATCACGGCCCAGATGGAAACGCCGGAAGGCACGCGCACCGGCTCCGTCTTTTTGCAGAACGCCGAAACCATCCGCCTTGTGCGGCCTGACGGGACGCCCGTCAGCGTGGTCGCGCTCCGGCCCGGCGACGAAGTCATCTGCCGAGCCGATGTGGCCGGGCGTCATTTCGGTATGCGCATTCAGGAAAACATCCGCGAGATATAGTCATGCCCGAATCCAACGATACCCCGGACGGCTGGTCCGAAGCCGCAGCCGCGAAACAGTCCGAAGCGCTTCAGGGGCTGCGCCTCCAGATCGACGCCGTGGACCGCGAACTGCTGGCCCTGCTCAACCGCCGTGCCTCCCTGAGCCTTGAAGTGGGGCGGGTAAAGGCGAATACGTCCGGCCCTGTCTTCCGCCCGCAGCGCGAACGGCAGATTCTGGACAACCTTGCCAGCGAGAACTCAGGCCCCCTGCCCGAGGAGCATCTGCGTTCCATCTGGCATGAAATTTTCGCTTCGTCCCGTACCCTTCAGCGTCCCGTATCCGTGGCCTATCTCGGCCCCGAGGGTACGAACTCGTATTTCGCGGCTGTGGATCTACTCGGGAATCTTATGGATTACCGGCCTTGCAAGAACTTCCGGGAGGCCTTCGCCGCCGTGCACGGAGGCGAGTGCGCGCTCGGCGTGATCCCGCTTGAGAACGTCCTGCAGGGCTCCGTGGGGCAGTGCTTCGATCTCTTCATGGAATACGATGTGTACATCCAGACCGAGTCGGTCGCCCGCATCCAGCACACGCTGTTGTCCGTGGAATCGTCTCCGGAAGCGATCAAAGTGGTGTATTCCCATCCGCAGGCGCTTGCCCAGTGCCAGCGCTGGCTGCGTCAGCACCTGCCCGAAGCCTCTCTTATGGCCTGCGATTCCACCGCCGCCGCCGCGCGCCGGGCGGTTTCCGAGCCGGGGAGCGCCGCCATCGGGCACAAGAGCCTGTCCACGATGCTCGGTTTGCCCATCCTTGCCTATAATCTTGAGGATGAGCCGACGAATCAGACGCGTTTTGTGGTCATCGGCCCCAAGCCCACGGACACTTCCTCAGCCAACAAGACTTCGGTACTGTTCACGCTGCCTGACAAGCCCGGCTCTCTGGCGGGTATTTTGGATCTGCTGTTCAAGGCGGGGGTGAATCTCCGCAAGCTGGAGTCGCGCCCCTTGCGCTCTCAGAGCTGGAAATATGCCTTTTTCGCCGATCTCGAGACGAACCTGCTCAAGCCCGAGCTCTCCGGCGTCCTCGCCGAACTCCGCAACACCTGCCACTCGTTCAGGCTGTTGGGCTGCTACACGGCAGGGGAGTAGTGAGGGAAGGAAAATGAAGATTGGGGAAGGGAGGGAAAACTTTTCTGGAGAAAAGCTTTTCCCTCCCTTCCCCAAACCCCATCCCTCCCTTTCCAAAGACTTTTGACTTTATCGAATCCCTCTTGTCAGTCTTCCCTATGGATATAAAAAGCGCCGGTTCTCTTGTTGATCATCTTGGTTGTCCGGCAGTCTTCCTTGTAGATATGAAAAAAGCCTGAACAAGAGTTCAGGCTTTTGCTTTTGGGGAAGAGAAAAGGATTACAAACTGTGAGCGGAACGGATTCCTTTCGCGTTTCCTCCCCATCCGTCGAAGTTTTTGCGGGAGGGGGCCGGGGGAGGGAGCTTTTTGCAAAAAGCTCCCTCCCCCGTTTTTTCACTTCATTTCATCCAATAATCTCTGCGCGCAGCGGGCCGAGCCGCCGAGACGGGGTGCGAGCCAGTGCTGGAAGCGTTCCCGCACGGCGTCATGCGGCGTCGGTAAGGTGAGCTGCTGTTGCAGCAGTGCTGCGACGGCCTTGGCGTTTTCCCCGGTTTGGAGAAGGCCGAGGGTTTCGAGCGAGTCTCGCTCGGCTTCGCCGGAAGGTTCCAGCGCCCATGCGAAGTTGTCCAGATGCGGACCGCAGCAGGGAATCCTGCCGAGTGCCAATGGTTCGAGGAAATTCTGGCCGCCGAGGGGTGCGAGGCTGCCGCCGACGAAAACGGCGTCCGCAAGCTGGTAAAGCTGGCCGAGTTCCCCGAACGTGTCCCATATGACGATGGACCCGGCGGGGATGGTCCCTTCTTGCTTCGAGCGCATGACGGCCGGGAGTTTCGCGCCGCTCAGGAGCGCCTGCCACGGTTTGACGCGGTGCATGTGCCGGGGGGCGACGACGATGGTGGGGGCGTCGTGCGCGCGCAATGTCTGGATGACGGAAAGGAGCGCGGGTTCTTCCTGTTCGCGGACGGAGGCCAGCAGGACGGTCTGCCGGGCGTGAAGTTCCGGAGGCAGGAGTTTGAGCAAAGGGTCGGACACGGCGGGTATGGCTGTGGCGGTGGCCCGGTCGAATTTGATGTTCGGCACGGCCTCCACTCTGTCGCCGCCGAAGATCCGGGCGAAACGTCCGGCGTCCGCTTTTGAGATGGCGCAAACATGCTTGGGCGCAATGGATTCCCAAAAGCCGGGGATGGCGGCCTCAAGCTTGAGGTAACCGCGCAGGCTCTTGTCCGTCATGCGCCCGTTGAGGATCAGCATGGGGACATGACGTTTTTCGCAAGCCAGCATGAGGCCGGGCCAGAGTTCGGTTTCCAGCAGGCCGACCACACGAGGGCGGACCTGATCGAGCGCCTTCTCCATGAGTTTTGGCGCGTCCAGCGGGAAAAACGCCGAACGGACGGACAGCCACGGGTGCTTCTCATGAAGTTTTCCCGACATATCCTGCAAAATGTCGAGCCCTTGCCGTGTCCACGTGGTGGCGAGCACACGCAGCGGCTCGGGAGTGCCCTGCTTTTCGCACAATACGGCAAGATGGGCGAGCAGTTCCCAGACGAGATAGGCTTCGCCGCCGGATGCCGCCTGAAGCCAGATATCCGATCGTGTATGAGAGCTTGCGCTTCCGTCGCCCGTTTCCATGCCGAGCGCCGATCCGGGCCATCCGTCAGGAACCAGACGCTGCGGGAAGCCTTCTTGAAGGCGCTTATGACGGCACAGGACTGGACGTGCCGCCAGCCATGCCAAACCGTATGCGCCGCTCAACAGGGCGCGGAGCACGCTGCGTTTCACTGTGAGGTATCCTTGGTTTGAAAGACGGCGAGGGAAGGGGAGCCCTTTTCTGGAAAGGTTCCCTCTTCCCTCGCAGAAGTCCTTTTCCGCCCTATCGTTCCAGAGCGAGTTCGAGCAGGCGCTCGACGAGATCGGCGAAGGACATGCCTTTGACGGCGGCTTCGCGGGGAACGAGGCTGGTGGAGGTCATGCCCGGCGTGGTGTTGACTTCAAGGATGTACAGGGTGCCGTCGTCCTGAAGGATGAAGTCGGCGCGGCTGTAGCCCTTGAGCCCGAGCGCATGGTGGGCGCGGAGGGCCGCGTCCTGCACTTTGGCGGTTTCCTCGGGGGCAATGGGCGCGGGACAGATTTCCTGTGCGCCGTCGGGCGCGTACTTGTTGTGGTAATCGAAGTAGTTGCCCTTGGAAACGACGAGGATGGGCGCGAGCGCCTCTTCGCCGAGCACGCCGCAGGTCACTTCACGGCCGACGACGGCGGTTTCCACAATGGCTTCCTCTCCCATTGAGAACAGGGAGTTCAGGGCCGTGTAGAGTTCCTCTTCATTGGTGACGCGGGAAAGGTGCAGGCTCGAGCCGCCGGTGTTCGACTTGACGAACATCGGGTATTGCAGATCGGGCTTCCAGTTCGGGCCGGGATGGCGGGGCAGGAACACGCCGTCGGGGATGTTCAGGCCCGCGTCGCGGAAGATCTGCCGGGCCGCCGCCTTGTGCAGGGCGAGGAAGGAACCGGCGGGGCCGGCCCCCTGATACGGGCAGTTCACGCGATCGAGGATGGCCTGTACGAGGCCGTCTTCGCCGGGCGCGCCGTGCAGGTTGATGAAGGCCGCGTCATGTTCGCGGGCCATGTCCATAAGCCGTTCGAAATCCTTGGCCGGATCGCAGAGCGTTACGCTGTGCCCGCGTTCCTTGAGGGCGGCGGCGATCTGCTCGCCGCCTTTCAGGGAAACTTCACGCTCGGGAGACCAGCCGCCCGCCAACAACAGTACTTTCATGGAGAGGAAACTCCAGTTGCGCCGAAAGGACGCGCTCAATGGTTTTGGAATGTTCCCAGCCGCGATGGATGGCGGCGCGGGAGTGTTCGCTTTTTCCATAGCGGACAAGCAGATCTTCATAGCGCTCGTCGAGCGATACCATTTCGTCGTGGCGGGCCCGCTTGTCCGCATAAATGACGAAAAAAACCGGATGTACGAGATCTTCTGGCAACGGCCAGGGCCATTCGACATGGTGGTAGACGGCTTGGGCGACCTTGTGGTTGCCAGTGGAATCGACCACCCATGACGCGCCGATCTGGGCATGGCTGCCGCCGAACTGCACGGTATAGGACTTGGCGATGTCGTGCAGCAGCCCCGCCGCGAGGGACAGGGCCACAAGCTCTGGATGTCTGGTCGCGCCTGTTTCCACGGCCCTCCGGGCCAGCGCCTCGGCCATGCCGGCCACGCATTCGCTGTGCCGTTCGATATGGGAAAACATGGCGTAGCGCGTCCATAGGGCACGGCAGGCCGCCTCGTCGGGAATCGGGGCGGTATCCGGATGATCGAGGCTCCACAGGTTGGGAAGCTCGGGAAGGGCCGGATTTTCGTAGGGTCTGCCGCTCCGGAGGGGAGGCGTGACGAAATGGACCGCGTGTTCGCTTGCTGACTGGGACATGGAGGCTTCCTTACAAAGGCTTTGCACGGGACAGGCTTTCGTAAGCCTCCCACGTATCAACATCTGTTATTGCTGCCGTATCATTGGTAGGCATGAGGCGCAAGCCGAATGCGGCGAGAATGCCCCGAGCGCCCTTGTCGCCGCTCAGGAGGAGCGTTTCGCCGAATGCCCCGGCGGGCAGGATCACCGGGTTGCCCCGGACGCCGTCGCACGCCGGAGCCGCCGCGCATTCCGGTTTTTGCAGATAAAACGCCGTCAGTTCGCGTACTAATTCCGCCCCGACCAGCGGCTGATCCCCAAGGAGGACGACGACGCCCGGAGGAAGGCAGTCAAAGCGTGAAACAAGCCGCCGGATGCCGGCTTTAAGGGATTCGGCCTGTCCGAGATGAGCGTCGGGAGCCGGGACGATCTCCACGCGGGCATCGAAGCCGGAGACGGCCTCAAGCAATTCCGGGGAGGCGTCGGGCCGTACGGTGACGAGCACGGGGGCAAGCCCGGCGTCCAGCGCGGCGCGGACGGCCCGGCGGACAAGCGGTTCCCCGTCGAGCGTCAGGGTCAGTTTGCAGCGGCCCATGCGCCGGGAGAACCCAGCGGCCAGCACGATGGCGGGGAGCGGAGAGCGTGTTGTTGTCATGGTTGTGCGGGGAGCTTGGGGAAGGGAGGGAGAAACTTTTAAAAAAATTTCCCCCTCTCTTCCCCAAACCCCATCCCTCCCTCTTCAAAATTTTTCGACTTT
>ENA-UESL01000118-UESL01000118.1-human-gut-metagenome-genome-assembly--contig:-NODE-118-length-49195-cov-14.662629_pt1 | contig 49195 bp, 50 predicted proteins | sample MGYA00243008_ERZ508009 | MGnify/ENA primary metagenome ERZ508009 (study PRJEB26167, sample SAMN06115396) | human gut metagenome | host: Homo sapiens | place: China:Guangxi | collected 2016-06-08...
TTATCGGGTCCCTGTTTGCCAGCCTTTCCGAGAAAAAATGAGCTGTGAAGGATTCAGGCAAGAGCCCTTCCAGCAAAAAAACGGCACAACGGAACTTCCGTCGCGCCGCCTCCCCACCAGTCAAGATTTTTGCGGGTGGGGGTCCGGGGGAGGGAGCTTTTTGCAAAAAGCTCCCTCCCCCGTGCCTTCATCTCAAACGCTACCGCCCCAAGTGATACCACGCGGAACGGACAGTATTCTTCATGAGCATGGCAATGGTCATGGGGCCCACGCCGCCGGGCACGGGGGTGATCTTCCCGGCTACCTTGCTGGCTTCGGCAAAATCCACGTCCCCGGAAAGAATGGGCTTGCCCGTCTTCTCGTTAAAACCCACCCGGTTGACGCCCACGTCGATAACCGTTGCGCCGGGCTTGATCCAGTCCGGCTTCACCAGACCGGGAACGCCAGCCGCGACGATCAGGATGTCGGCCCGGCGGCAATGTTCCGCCAAGTCTTTGGTGCGGGTATGAACCATCGTCACCGTGGCGTTGGCACCGGGCCCCTTCTGGCCGAGCATGACGGAAATGGGCTTGCCGACGATATTGGAACGGCCAACGACCACGACTTCGGCCCCGGCCATTTCGACGCCCGAGCGCACCAGCATTTCCTGAATGCCCGCAGGCGTACAGGGCAGGAAACGTACGGCATCGCCGCCGATAACCATACGGCCCAGATTGACGGGGTGGAATCCGTCGACGTCCTTGTCCGGATCGATGGCGTAAATGACCTTGTTTTCGTCGATATGCTTGGGGAGCGGAAGCTGGACAAGGATACCGTGGATGGACGGGTCCCGGTTGTACTTGTCGATCAGCGCGAGAAGCGCCTCTTCGCTGACGTCCGCGGGCTGGTTGTCTTGAATCTCATGAAAGCCGAGCGACAACGCCGTCTTCACCTTCAAGGTCACATAACTGATGGAAGCCGGATTTTCTCCGACCAAAATGGTCACAAGCCCCGGAACCGTGCCGTGCTTTTCCCGAATGGCCTCAACTTCCTGACGCAATTCGTCAAGAATCGCCGCCCTCATCTCCGTGCCGCTGATGATGTCCGCCATAGAATATCCTTGGGTCAGAGTGTCCGTCAGGCCCACTGTGCAGCCTGTTCTTTCTTTTTCATAAGATAATCGGTCTGGAACGTGCACATCCGCAAGGCGTTTCGGTATTCTCCATTGCTGAAGAATTCGTGCTTCAATTCGCCCTCTACCTCAAACCCGAGTTTCTTATAAACGTGAATGGCTTTTTTGTTTTCCGTGTCCACGACGAGGTACAGTTTATAGAGATTGAGCACCGTAAACGCATAGTCCATGACGAGCAGAACGGCCTTCGCCGCGTAGCCGAGCCCTTGATGCGCGGGTGCGATGATGATCTGAAATTCAGCCCTGCGGTGGACGTAATCGATCTCGACAAGCTCGACCAGCCCGACCTTGGCCTTGTCATGCTCAACGATAAAACGGCGCTCGCTCTGATCGTGGATGTGCTTGTCGTACAAATCCGTCAGTTCCACAAACGCCTCATAAGGCTCCTCAAACCAGTAACGCATCACGCTGGCATTGTTGTCCAGCTGATGGATAAACGGCAGATCTTCCCGCTCCAGCGGGCGCAATCGGATTGATGGGTCAGCGACCATATGTTGCCCGGAAAATGAATTCCTGAAGTAAAGATGGATGAACTCCGCAGCGCTCGCCCCCGGCGGCGGCACCCGGAATGCCTCTCATATAGAATCAGGAGGGGAAAAAGCAAGCGTACTGACAGGTCACAAAAGCAGGATGGGGAAAAACATATCCGCGACGCATCGCCGCCCTATGGCAGGAAGGACTTTTGAAACCTTGAATAAGCTAGAAAAAATGAGGAGGAAAGCCCGCTCGAAGGCTTTCCTCCAATTCTCACGCAGATTAGAAGATCCCCTTCACCCTGCCGGTATCGACGTCCACGTCGACCCTGCGGAAAGAAGGATTGGAGCCCGTTCCGGGCATAAGCGTGATGGAACCGGAAACCGGAACCACAAAGCCCGCGCCGCCGAAGGTGAGCACGTCGCGGATACGCAGCTTCCATCCCTTGGGAGCGCCTTTCACGCCCGGATCGTCGGACAGGGACAGGTGCGTCTTCACCATGCACAGGCCAAGCTCGTTGGCGTCGTCGCGTTTCTGGATGTCGGCCAGCTTGCGGGACGCCTCGGCGGAGAAGTCCACGCCGTCCGCGCCGTACACTTCGCGGGCCACCAGCTCGATACGTTCCTTAAACGGCATATCCCACGAGTACAGCGGCTTGAACTCGGTCTTGTCGTTGCAGGCGTCCATGACGGCATCGGCCAGTTCCAGCGCGCCTTCGCCGCCATGTTCCCAGTGCGTGGACAGGGCCACGCGCGCCCCGGCCGCTTCGCACAGCTCACGGACTTTGGCGATTTCCGCCTTGGTGTCGGTCACAAAAGCGTTGATGCACACCACGGGCGACACACCGGAACGCTTCACCGTATTGATGTGGTGCAGCAGGTTGCAGCAGCCTGCCTCCACGAAACCCACGTTCTCGGTACGGTATTCCTCAGGCAGAGGGCGCCCCGGCACGGGCACGGGCGCGCCGCCGTGGCTCTTGAGCGCGCGGACGGTCGCCACGACCACGGCGGCGTCCGGAGTCAGGCCGCTGTAGTGGCATTTGAGGTTCCAGAACTTCTCGTAGCCGATGTCCGCGCCGAAACCGGACTCCGTAACATGGTATTCGTTCAGCTTGAGGCCGATGCGGTCCGCGATGACCGAGCTCTGCCCGATGGCGATGTTGGCGAACGGCCCGGCGTGTACGAACACGGGCTGGCCTTCGATGGTCTGGATAAGGTTCGGGTTGATGGCTTCCACCATCCACGCGGTCATCGCGCCGTCCACTTCGAGATCGGCGGTGGTCACGGGTTTGCCGTCGCGGTCGTAGGCCACGATGATCTTGCCCATGCGCTGCCGGAGGTCCTTCAAATCCTTGGCGATGGCGAGAATGGCCATGACTTCGGAAGACACGGCGATGTCAAAGCGGGAACGCATCATGAACCCGTCGGAGCGCCCGTTGGTGCCGTCCATGCCGATGATGATGTTGCGCAGGGACTGGCAGCAGAAATCCATGACCCAGCCCATGTTCACATTGGTGGGGTCGATGTTCAGGCGGGGCATCCCCGACAGCTTGAGCAGCTTTTCATCATTATAATTCCGCTCATGCTGCATACGGGAAGTCAGCGCCACCATGGCGAGGTTATGGGCGTTCATCACCGCGTTGATATCGCCGGTAAAACCCAGGGAATATTGCGTCAAAGGGATGCACTGGGAAAGCCCGCCGCCCGCGGCCGAGCCCTTCACGCCCATCGTGGGGCCGCCCGAAGGCTGGCGGATGGCGGCGGAAGCGCGCTTGTTGCGGCGTCCGAGGCCTTGTACGAGGCCGATGGTGGTCGTGGATTTGCCCTCGCCGAGGGGCGTGGGCGTAATGGCGGTCACGTCGACATACTTGCCGTTGGGCTTGTCCCCGAGGCGCTCAAGCACGGCCCGGTAGTCGACCTTGCCCATCACATGGCCGTAAGGCAGGAGCTCTTTATCAAGGAGGCCCATATCACGACCAAGCTGCTGCACGGTTTTCATACGGGTTTCGGCATCCTGAGCGATTTCCCAGTCAGCGTGTTTTTTCGGATCGAGCACCATGAGTGCCTCCTTTTTCTTTTAATAAGAAAATCAAAAAAAGTCTGTCGGCATCGACAAGATTGACTCCCCATATAACCTTTTTCGAAAACTTTCCAGCGGAATTTTTATACAGTCAAAATGTTTCCCAGGGGGGCTGAAACGGAACTGCCGGTCGTTACCAAACTTTTTGCTTGCTAACAGCGGGTGAGGGCTGGCAAAAGAGACTGACGGAATGTTTCCGCCTGATTTCCCTGCTGTTGAGCCCCTATTTTGGGAAAGCCAAAGACCTGCCGCGAGAGGTATCTGTGAGCAAAATCGTTGTTTCGGTCATCGGTCTGGATTGCCCCGGCGTCGTCTACGCCGTATCCAGCACCCTTTCGGCCCTTGAATGCAATATCGAAGAAGTGAGCCAGACCATTCTCAAGAACCAGTTTGCAGCCATTTTCGTGGCCAACAAACAGGAAAGCCTGGACAACGGCACCATCCACACCCAGCTTTCCAAAGCCATTGAATCCCGCGGGATGCACCTTTCAGTTACGATCCGCGATTTTGAAGAAGGCGATACGTCCGGTTCCGCCGAGAGCGAACCTTTCGTCGTGACGGTGGACGGCGAAGACCGTTTTGAAATCATCGCCGCGTTCTCCAAGATTTTCGCGGATCAGAAGGTAAACATCGAAAACCTCAAGGCTCTCATGCCTGAGGAAGAAAAGCGCGCCTTGCTGGTATTCGAGATCTCCCTGCCGATGGAAATCGACCGCAACGCCCTGCGCCGCACCCTCAAGGACAAAGCCCGCACCCTGGGCCTCCAGCTCAGTATGCAGCACCGCGACATCTTCGAGGCCCTGCACCGCGTGCAGCCGGTTTAAGCGGCATACGAGGGGTTTCCCTGAGGTCGAGGTCAATCCTCTCCCCTTTCCGCAGGTTCCCCTCAAGGAGGCGGGCAGGTCCCATCCGTGTCAAAACAAACTTCCCGGAGGAAGTTTCCATGCTTACAGATCGTGAAGTCCTCAGCACCCTGAACATGCTGCGCAACGAACACCTCGATGTGCGTACCGTGACGCTCGGCATCAGCCTTTTCGACTGCGCCAGCCACGATTTCGACGTGTTCGCCTACCGGGTGCGCGCCAAGATCGCCAAATACGCCGCCAAACTCGTCGCCACCTGCAACGAAGTGGGCGACAAGTTCGGCATCCCCGTCGTCAACAAGCGCATCAGCGTCAGCCCCATCGGGGTGGTGGGCGCGTCCTTCTCCCGCGATCAGATGGTGCGGGCTTGCCAGGTGCTCGACGAATCCGCCAAGGACGCGGGCGTCGACTTCCTCGGCGGCTTCGGCGCGCTGGTGGAAAAAGGCATCACGCCCGGCGAGCGCAATCTTATCGATGCCCTGCCGGAAGCCCTCGCCACCACGGACCGCATCTGCTCCTCCATCAACGTGGCCTCGACGCGCTCCGGCATCAATATGGATGCCGTGGCCCTGCTCGGCCAGCGCATCCTTGATGTCGCCGAAGCCACCCGCGACCGTGACGGCCTCGGCTGCGCCAAGCTGGTGGTGTTCGCCAACATTCCGCAGGACGTGCCCTTCATGGCGGGCGCGTACCTCGGCGTGGGCGAGCCCGATGTGGTGATCAACGTGGGCGTTTCCGGCCCAGGCGTGGTCAAGAAAGCCATCGACCGCGCGATGGAAAACCACAAGCCCGGCGAATTCACGCTCGGCGAAGTGGCCGAAGTCATCAAGCGCACAGCCTACAAGGTAACGCGCGTCGGCGAGATCATCGGCAAGGAAGTGGCGCAGCGTCTCGACCTGCCCTTCGGCGTCGCGGATCTGTCCCTTGCCCCGACGCCCGCCGTGGGGGACTCCGTGGGCGAAATCTTCCAGAGCGTGGGCCTGTCCTCCATCGGCGCGCCCGGCACCACAGCCGTGCTTGCCATGCTCAACGACGCCGTCAAAAAGGGCGGCGCGTTCGCCTCGTCCCATGTGGGCGGTTTGTCCGGCGCGTTCATCCCGGTTTCCGAGGACTCCAGCATTGAGGCGGCCACCCGTTCCGGCGCGCTGTCCCTCGAAAAGCTTGAAGCCATGACCAGCGTGTGCTCCGTCGGCCTCGACATGATCGCCATCCCCGGCGACACGCCCGCCGCATCGGTTCTCGGCTATAGCAAAACTGTCGGTCCCCGCGGGTCCGTTTGGGTTTACGGGATTCTTTTAGCTTTGTGTCTCTTTACTTCTCCTTAGAAGGCCCCCAATATTTTCAGGACTGCACTCTCCTCATTGACAAAGACGACCTCCCTCCATTTCCCCAAAAGCATGAACAGGGATTCGATAAAGCCAAAAGTCTTTGAAGAGAGGGAGATGGGGGTCCGGGGGAAGGGGGAGGGAAACTTTCTGTAGAAAGTTTCCCTCCCCCTTCCCCCGGTTTTCTTCGCCACAGCCATATCGTTACGGTAAATCATTGACCTCTAGCGTGGGAGCCGTTTTTCTATGGTCCCCAAGGGTCGAAACGCCTCCGCCCCAATAGGCCGGAGATTCCGGTCGTTCGCCCTCTATTCCGACAGGAGGTTCTGATCATGATCAATACGAAACAGGTTGTCCCCGCCCTCGTCGCCGTCACGCTGCTTTCTCTGGCTCCGGCGGCGGAAGCCCTGGCCATAGAAGAACATGCGCAAGCCGCCAAACCTGCCGCTATGGCTGCGGATAAGCCAGCGGCGGCCAAACCCGCTGAAGCCAAGGCGGATACCAAAAAGGACGCCAAGGCCGACGTAAAGACACAGGCTCCGGCTGCCACGGATCCGGCTAAAGAAACCCCGGGCCCCTCAGTTGAGCAGGCCCAAAAAGCCTATGACAACGGCAGCTACGAAGAAGCATTCATTATTGTGGAACCGCTCGCTAAATTGGAGCACCCCGACGCCGAATACCTGCTCGGCCAGATGTACGAACTGGGCCGCGGGGTAAAGAAGGATACGGAACAAGCCGTCACGCTGTTCACCTCCGCCGCCAATCAGGGCTATGCCGCCGCTCAGGCCAAGCTTGGACAGCTCCATATGGAAGGTAAAAAAGATTACGCCTCAGCCATGAGCTGGTTCCAGAAAGCGGCCGATCAGGGCTATGCCCTCGCCTACAGCGCCATCGGCGATCTGTACGCCCAGGGTTACGGCGTGGGACAAGATAAGGGCAAGGCCCTCGACTACTATAAGAAAGCCGCTGCCGCCGGCGACGCCGACGCTTGTCTGCACCTCGGCCAAATGTACGAACAGGGTAAGGACGTCAAGGCCGATCCGGCACAGGCCGCCGTCTGGTACAAAAAGGGCGCGGATCTCGGCAGCGCCGAATGTGCCGCCGCCCTGAAACGCCTCAACGATCAAAAAGCATAGGAAGATATCGGGAAGTGAGGAAGGGGCTTTTTCTGAAAGCAGACATTCTGACACTTCTATCCTTTTTGTATAGCTAGATCTTTATCCAATACCGTGTTTGGGTTTTCCGGTCCAAGGCGATCCGGCCTTCCCGTAAGCTTTCCGCAAAAAACGGCATTCATTCCGGCTGGAACAAACGTCTTCCGCGCAGCCGCCCCGCCCGTCAATACGTTTACGGGCGGGGTCCGGGGGAGGGAGCTTTCTACAGAAAGCTCCCTCCCCCGAACGTTCTCCGCAACCGATTTCTTGCTCTTTGCGGCTTGACGTTACGCGCCAGTGTCGTATGTTGTGCTGCGCCACGGGTCATTTTCCGTGGCGGATTCAGTCAAAAGGATGCGCACATGGGCAAAAGTCTCATTATCGTCGAATCTCCCGCCAAGGTGAAGACCATCAAAAAATTTCTGGGCCCAGGCTATCTGGTGCAAGCCAGCGTGGGCCATATCCGGGATCTTCCCAAAAGCAACATCGGCGTGGATGAAGCCAACGATTTCGCCCCGGAATACGAAATCATCCAAGGCAAGGAAAAGGTTGTGCAGTCCCTGCGCGATGCGGCTTCCAAGGTGGACACCGTCTTCCTCGCCCCCGACCCCGACCGCGAAGGGGAAGCCATCGCGTGGCACGTCGCCGAGCTCTTGAAGGACAAGAATCCGAACATCAAGCGTATCCAGTTCAACGAAATCACCTCCCGTGCCGTACATGAGGCGCTGGATCACCCGCGCGACCTCAACGTCAACCTGTTCGACGCCCAGCAGGCCCGCCGCGTGCTCGACCGCCTCGTGGGATACAAGATCTCCCCGCTCCTCTGGAAAAACGTCAAACGCGGCATCTCCGCCGGACGCGTCCAGTCCGTGGCCCTTCGCCTCATCGTCGAGCGTGAAGAGGAACGGCAGGCTTTCGTGCCCGAAGAATACTGGCTGTTCAAGGCGATCCTTGAAGGCAGCATCCCGCCGCCGTTCAAGGCCGAGCTTTGGAAAGTAGAAGGCAAGAAGCCGGTCGTCCCCAACGCCGAAACCGCCGACGCGCTCGAAAAGGCGATGAAAGGCGCTCCGTTCACGGTTTCCGCCATTGAAGAAAAGGAACGTAGCCGCGCGCCCATGCCTCCGTTCATCACGTCCACGCTCCAGCAGGCCGCCAACCAGCGCCTCAGCTATCCCGCCAAGCGCACGATGAACATCGCCCAGCGCCTCTATGAAGGCCTTGAGCTCGGCGATCGCGGCACGACCGCCCTCATCACCTACATGCGTACCGACTCCGTGCGCATCGCGGACGAAGCGCAGAAAGCGGCGGCGGATTTCATCGAAAACCGTTTCGGCAAGGACTACCTTGCCCCCGGCGGCAAGCGGAATTTCAAGACCAAGTCCGACGCTCAGGACGCCCACGAAGCTATCCGGCCCGTCGACGTGACCCTCACGCCCGAGGACGTCAAGCCCTACCTCGCCCCGGACCAGTATCAGGTTTACAGGCTCATCTGGGCGCGCTTCGTCGCTTCCCAGATGGCGGCGGCCCGCTTCCACGATACGACCGTGACCATCGACAACGGCCCGGTCCAGTGGCGTTCCAAGGGCGAGCGCATGTTGTTCCCCGGCTTCCTCGCGGTCATGCCGCGCGGCAAGGACGAGGAAGGCGTGGAACTGCCCGCCCTCACCAAGGGCGAAACGCTCAAGCTCAACAGCCTGACCAAGGAACAGAAGTTCACGCAGCCTTCCCCGCGCTTCACCGAAGCCTCGCTGGTGCGCGAACTGGAAGAGCTCGGCATCGGCCGCCCTTCCACTTATGCCTCGATCATCTCCACCCTTCAGGACCGCGACTACGTGACGCTGGAGGAAAAGCATTTCGCGCCCACGGACTTGGGCCGCGTGGTGTGCGACCGGCTGCGCGAGCACTTCAAGACGCTTATGGACGTGGGCTTCACCGCGCACATGGAAGAACTGCTCGACAAGGTGGCCGAAGGCCAGCAGGACTGGGTGGCCCTGCTCCGCAACTTCAACAACGATTTCGATCCCACGCTGCTCGAAGCCGCCAAGAGCATGGGCAAGGCCAAAACCGATACGGTGACCGATATCCCCTGCCCCGAGTGCGGCAAGCCGCTGGCCGTGAAGTTCGGCAAAACCGGGCAGTTCCTCGCGTGTACCGGCTACCCCGCGTGCCGGTATACCTCGAACTACACCCGCGACGAGCAAGGGCAGATCCACCTTCAGGAAAAGGTCAAGCCGGAGTTCGAAAAGGTCGGGACCTGCCCCGAGTGCGGCAAGGATCTCGTGCTCAAGCGTTCCCGCACCGGCAGCCGGTTTATTGCCTGCTCCGGATATCCGGACTGCAAGCACGCCGAACCCTATTCCACCGGCGTCCCCTGCCCCCGCGAAGGCTGCAACGGCGTGCTTGTGGAAAAAAGTTCCAAGCGCGGCAAGATATTCTACTCGTGCAGCAACTATCCCCAGTGCGACTATGCCCTGTGGGACTGGCCCATCGCCGAGCCCTGCCCGGAATGCGGCTCTCCGCTGCTGGTGCTGAAAAATACCAAGGCCAAGGGCAAGTTCATCGCCTGCCCCGAAAAGACCTGCAAATACACGCGCCCCCTCGAAGGCGGCAGCGAGGACGACGCGGAATAGTTTCCGTTTGACGGGAAATCAGGGCCGGGGTGACGGGCGTTGCGGCGCTTTCACCCCGGCCTTTGTCGGAATACGCCCTTATCCGCAAAAACTTTGCTGAGCTGCGGACCATCGGTTGTATCGCTCCGGATCTCGCCATTCCGCCTTTTATTCAAAGAATAACATATATTACTGGCGAAATATCCCGCGAAAGCGCTTTTCGGGGACCGTTTTTCCGCCATTGAGCGGTATTTGCACGAATGGCGGGTTCGGGCTATAGTCATGCAGTTTATCCTGATCACCAAGGATATGCCAAACCTACAGCCGCAACCGGCCTGCCCTGTTCCGGCTCTCTTTTCCCATGCGGAACGGAGCAGCCGTTTATTTGAGCGTCGGCAGCCGCTTGTCATAGAGAGGGAGATTTCAATATGCCCATCGAAACATTTCCCATCGGGCCGCTTGAAACCAACTGCCACATCGTCATCAGCGGCTCGGACGCCGTCGCCGTCGATCCGGGCGGGGATTTGAACAGCGGCCTCGGCGAAGTCCTCGCCTTGCTCAAGGAACAGAACCTCACGCTCCGGGCCATCCTGTGCACGCATTTCCACTTCGATCACCTGTATGGCGTGGCGGCCCTGCATGAAGCGACCGGCGCTCCGGTCTACGGCCCCGCCGGGGATGCCTCCCTGCTCGGCACCGAGCTCGGCGGCAGCGGCGCATGGGGTTTCCCTCCGGTGACGACGTTCAAATGGGAAGATTTGAAGGAAGGCCCGCACACCTTCGGTTCGATCAAGTGTGAAGTGCTGACTACGCCCGGACACACGCCCGGCAGCCTTTCCATCTATTTCCCGGAACTGAACAGCATCATGACCGGCGACCTGCTCTTCTACCACTCCGTGGGCCGCACGGACTTCCCCGGCAGCAGCCAGGAAGCCCTGCGCAAGTCGCTGCACAAGAAGATCTTCATCCTTCCGCAGGAAACCGCAGTGTATCCGGGCCACGGCCCCAACACCAACGTAGGCGAAGAACTCGCCAACAACCCGTACCTCTGGCTCTAACGGAACCGCCCTCCTCCCCGGTCCGCGGCTCCGAAAGCATATTCCTCATCTCATTGGAGAGATTTCATGGCTCAGCAGAGAAACATCAAGAAAGTGGTGCTCGCCTATTCCGGCGGGCTGGACACCTCCGTTATCCTCAAGTGGCTTCAGGTGAACTACGGCTGCGAAGTGATCACCATGACCGCCGACGTGGGGCAGGAAGACGACCTGAACGGCGTGGACGAAAAAGCCCTCAGGACCGGCGCGACCAAGGCCTATATCGAAGACCTGCGCGAAGAGTTCGCCAAGGACTTCATCTTCCCCATGCTCCGCTCCGGCGCTCTGTATGAAGGCCGCTACCTGCTCGGCACCTCCGTGGCCCGCCCGCTGATCACCAAGCGCCTCGTGGAAATCGCCCGTGCCGAAGGCGCCGACGCCCTCGCCCACGGCGCGACCGGCAAGGGCAACGACCAGGTCCGCTTCGAGCTGTCCGCCGCCGCCCTCGCGCCCGATCTGCGCGTGATCGCCCCCTGGCGCGAATGGGATCTGATGTCCCGTACCGCCCTGAACTTCTTTGCCGAACAGCACAACATTCCGATCTCCTCCGGTGCGAAGCACTACAGCATGGACCGCAACATGCTCCATTGCAGCTTCGAAGGCGGCGAGCTTGAAGATCCGTGGGAAGAACCCCTCGAAGCCTCCCATATCATGGCCGTCCCGTTCGAGAAGGCCCCTGATGAAGCCGAATACGTCACCATCACCTTCGAACACGGCGACCCGGTCGCGGTGAACGGCGAAGCCCTGTCGCCCGCCCAGATCATGGTGAAGCTGAACGAACTTGGCCGCAAGCACGGCATCGGCCGCGTGGACATGGTCGAAAACCGCTTTGTGGGCATCAAGTCCCGCGGCGTGTACGAGACCCCCGGCGGCACCATCATCTACGTGGCCCACAAGGACCTCGAAGGCATCACGATGGAACGCGAAACCATGCACATCCGCGACATGATGATGCCCTCCTACGCCGGAGCCATCTACAACGGTTTCTGGTATTCCCCCGAGCGCGAGGCCATGCAGGCCTTCATCGACAAGTCGCAGGAACGCGTTTCCGGCACCGTGCGCCTGAAGCTCTACAAGGGCAACGCATGGCCCGTCGGCCGCGAATCCAAGAACACCCTGTACTGCGCCGACCTCGCCACCTTCGAGGAATGCGCCACCTACGACCACAAGGACGCCGCCGGCTTCATCAAGCTGAACAGCCTCCGCATCCGCGGCTACCGCAAAGACCTCATCAAGTAAGATGAGTTGACTGTGAAGATTGGGAGGGGCGGGGAAACCTTTCTGAAGAAAGGTTCTCCCCGCCCCTCCCAAACCCTCCCCACCCCTTCCCAAGACTTTTGCAAGAGTCGATGAAGGGCGGGGAAACATACTAGGCAAACACGAGCATACGTCCCCCGGCAGGTTTTGGCCTGTGTTGACTGGGGTGTCTCTCAAAGCCTCTCAAAGCGGAACGGCTCCCCGTGCGGCGCAGCCGTGCGGGGAGCCGTTCCGCGCCGAGGGGGTTTGGGGGGCATCATGCCCCCCAAGCAGGGTCAAGGGGCGGCAGCCCCTTGCCGCCGGAGGCAAACACGGAGACACCAATGGCGAAAGAAAAACTCTGGGGCGGACGGTTCCACGAAGGCACCGCCGCTTCCGTTGAAGCCTATACGCAGTCCATTTCCTACGACTGGGCCCTGTACAAGCAGGATATCGCCGGCTCGTGCGCCCACGCGCGTATGCTGGCCCGGCAGGGCGTCATCAGCGCCGAGGAAGCCGATCAGCTCGTCGCCGGCCTCGCCGCCGTGCGCGCGGAAATCGAGGACGGCACCTTCCAGTGGAAAAAAGAACTGGAAGACGTCCACATGAACATCGAAAGCCGCCTCACCGAACTCGTGGGCGACGTGGGCAAGAAGCTCCACACGGGCCGCAGCCGCAACGATCAGGTCGCGCTCGACTTCCGCCTGTTCGTCTCCGACCGGCTCCGCGAATGGCAGCGCCTCGCCCGCGAACTGGCCGCCGTATACATGGCCCGCGCCGAAGAACATCAGGACACCATCCTCCCCGGCTGCACCCACCTCCAGCCCGCGCAGCCCGTCAGCCTCGCCCATCACCTGCTCGCCTATGCCTGGATGCTCCGCCGCGACGTCCAGCGCATGGCCGACTGCGAAAAGCGCACCCGCATCAGCCCCCTCGGCGCGGCCGCCCTCGCCGGGACGACCTACCCGCTCGATCCCGCATCCGTGGCCCGCGAGCTGGACATGTACGGCACATTCGACAACAGCATGGACGCCGTGTCCGACCGGGATTTCGTCATCGAAGCCCTGTTCTGCGCCAGCACGGCCATGATGCACCTCTCCCGCTGCTGCGAGGAGATCATCCTGTGGTCAAACCCGGCCTTCGGCTTCGTGAAGCTGCCCGACGCCTATGCCACGGGCTCCTCCATCATGCCCCAGAAGAAAAACCCCGACGTCGCCGAAATCATGCGCGGCAAGGTGGGCCGGGTGTACGGCGATTTGACCGCCATGCTCACCATCCTGAAGGGCCTCCCCCTGACCTACAACCGTGACCTCCAGGAAGACAAGGAGCCTTTCCTTGACGCCGACCACACCCTGAGCACGTCCCTGGAGCTTATGGCGGGCATGATGAAGGCCCTGCGCTTCGATGAAGTCCGCATGGCCCGCGCCCTCACCGCCGGTTTCCTCAACGCGACCGAGCTTGCGGACTACCTGGTCACAAAGGGCATTCCCTTCCGCGAAGCCCACCACATCACGGGTTCCGCCGTGGCGCTGGCCGAAGGGAAGAACCTCTCGCTCGAAGCCCTGCCACTTGACGCGCTTCAGGGCCTGTGCGATCGCATCGGCCCCGATGTGTTCGACGTGCTCGAATACCGCGCCGCCGTCGCCCGCAGGAACGCCCCCGGCGGTACCGGCCCGTTGTCCGTGGCGCGCCAGCTGGAAAAGATGAAGGCGTGGCTCCACGAAACCAAGTAGTTTTCCCGAGATGAAAAAAGGTGCCCCTCGGCGTAATCGCCCGGGGCACTTTTTTTGCCCTCTAACCGCTCAGAAACGCAAAGCTCTCATACGGAGCTGTCCTCTTTTTCCGTTAATCCCCATTGACAGGATAATGGATTGGAGGCATCCTTCACGTGAATTGTCGAACAACCCGTTCGATAAACGTCTGTACGCAGGCCATGCGTCGCGGACAAAAGCTTAGAAGGCTCTTTTTATCACCCAATATCGGTAAAAATGCCGAACGGACGTCCTCTGTGACGGGCAAAAACGATATTGAGCAGAAAAGAACAAACGAGCTTGCAAGGAGGAGTGGCTATGGAACTGACCAGAAGAGCGATGCTTGGGGCATTGGGCGGACTCGCCGTCGGCGGTACCGTCGCATCCGTTGTGGGGACCAGTATTGCGGCGGATCCCAAGACCAAACGCTTTGAGCAAATCAACGGGGACTTTGGTTGGAAGCCCCATAAGCTTGATCCGAAGGAATGCGCCGCCGTGGCCTATGACGGCTACTGGCACAAGGGCTTGGGATGCGCGTACGGCGCATTCTACGCCATCGTGGGCCTTATGGGCGAAAAATACGGCGCCCCGTACAATCAGTTCCCCTTTGCCATGCTCGAAGTCGGCAAGGGCGGCATCTCCGACTGGGGCACCATCTGCGGCGCGCTGCTCGGCCCCGCTTCGGCTTACGCCCTTTTCTGGGGAAGAAAGGAACGCAATGCGATGGTGTCGGAACTCTACCGCTGGTACGAAACGGCGAAACTGCCCATCTTCAACCCCGGCGAAGCCGCCAAGGGCGTGAAGGGCGATCTTCCCACCAGCGTAGCCGATTCCGTACTGTGTCACGTCTCCCTGAGCCGATGGTGCTTCGAAAACAAGGTTGAGGCAAACTCCAAGGCGCGCAGCGAACGCTGCGGCCGCCTCACCGCCGACGTCACCTACAAGGCCGTCGAAATCATGAACGCTAAAATCGACGGAACCTTCAAGCCCGCTCTCGCTGCTCCGCAATCCGTCACCACCTGCGGCGAATGCCACGCCAAGGGCAAGGAAGCCGACAACATGAAGAGCGTCATGGACTGTACGCCCTGCCACAGCGGCAACGAACACCTGATGAACAAGTTCAAAGATCATCCCTAAAGCCAGCTTTTCCGCTGTCTAAGGGGGGCGAGAGAACCCGTATGCGTCCCGCGGTTCTCCCACACCTCATTCGGGGCATCGGACGATGCCCCCATAAAAATGGGCATGTGCGATCCGGCAAACGCCGACGCCATGCCCTTTTCCCTTGTGCGCCAACACAACAGACGCTTGTGTTCATGTATCCGGCGCAGTAGAATAGCTTTATGAATACCTCCACTCCGCATGCATTTGCCCTGTTTTCCGGCGGGCTGGACAGCATCCTCGCTGCCCGCCTGATCATGGAACAAGGGCTGGTTGTCCGTTGCCTGCATTTTGTCACCCCCTTTTTCGGCAAGCCGCAATTGATCCCCCACTGGGAGAAGGTGTACGGCCTTGAGGTGGAAGCCGTGGACGTCGGTGAAGCGTTCGTACGCCTCCTGAGGGAACGCCCCGCCCACGGTTTCGGCAAAGTCATGAACCCCTGTGTCGACTGCAAAATCCTCATGATGCGCAAAGCGCGGGAACTCATGAAAAAATGGGGAGCGTCATTCCTTATCTCCGGTGAAGTGCTCGGGCAGCGCCCCATGTCCCAGCGCCGCGACACCCTCAATGTCATCCGCCGCGACGCAGAGGTTAAGGAGTCCCTCCTCCGTCCGCTCAGCGCCCAACTGCTCGATCCGACCGCCCCTGAAATCTCGGGCTTGGTGGATCGCAACAAGCTGCTCGGTATCTTCGGGCGCGGCCGGAAGTCCCAAATGGCGTTGGCCGATCAAATGGGCCTGAAAGAGATCCCCACACCCGCCGGAGGGTGCAAACTGGCGGAAAAGGAAAACTCCCGGCGCTATTGGCCGGTCCTGACGCGCCTCAAAGAGCCGACGGTTGAAGACTTCGAATTGTCCAACATCGGGCGTCAGTACTGGTTCGGTGATCACTGGCTGTCGATGGGCCGCAACGAAGCGGACAACTCGGCGCTGGAGCGTCTGGTCCGTCCCGGCGACGCCATCCTCCGCGTGCGTGACTTTCCGAGCCCTTTCGCACTTGCCCGCCAGCTCACCCCGTGGGATAACGAAACGCTTCAGGACGCGGCCAGCCTCGTGGCCTCCTACTCGCCCAAAGGCGTCCGGGCCGCCGAGGCGTCTCCCGACGGGACCATAGCCGTGCGCGTTCAGATCAACGGCGAGAGCACCTTCGTCAATGTGGCGCCCAAGCGCACCCCCGCCCTTCCGTGGGGCGAGCCCGAATTCGTCGATGTCCGCAAAGCCATCAAGGCGGAGAACCGGCCCACGTTTGATGAGTAACGATGGTAAGCAGGTAGGTGGGGGGAGGAGGCCCCTCTCTGGAGAAAGGGGCCTCCTCCCCCCACCTACCTCCACCAAAGGCTTTCCACCCTTATTGAATCCCTCGCGGCGGCTTTTCCGTGCTGCGAGGGATTTTCTTTGTCTGGCGGCGGGCTCTGCAGGGAAAGGGGAAAAGAAGAGGGCGCGAGGATGAATACGGCGGGGACGTTTTCGAGAGAGTCTTTTCCTTGAAAAGAATAGCCGGATCGCTCAGTTGTCGGCATCCAGCAGTGACAGCACCTTGCTCACGTAGGCTTGTGTTTCGGCGAAAGGCGGGATGCCCCCGTAGCGCAGGACGTTGCCCGGCCCGGCATTATAGGCGGCGAGCGCGAGATCAAGCCTGCCGAAGCGGTCAATCTGCTGGCGCAGATAGCGGCTCCCCGCGTCCACATTGGCCTCGGGATCGAAAGGATCGATAACGCCGAGCATCTGTTGCGTCCCCGGCATAAGCTGCATGAGCCCCTGTGCGCCCTTCTCCGATTCAGCGATGGTTTCGAAATTGGACTCCACCTTGATCACCGCCGCGATAAGCCGGGGATCGAGCCCGTAGCGGCCGCTGGCCTTGGCCACGAGTTCCCGCCAGACGGCGGGCGGAGGGAGCGTCCCTTTTCCGGCATGGGCGCGGAGAACCAATTGCGGCGACACCATGCGCGGCAGGGACAGCGCCGCCGCATGGGGCGACAGCGCGTAAATGTCCATCTGGTCGAGCAGGTTTTCAGTAGGGATGGAGGGACGCGGCGGCAAGGGGCTTTCGGATTGGCCGCCGGGATGCACGGGGCGCAGGCGTTGGGCCGGGCGCTCGTCCGTCGAGAGCTCCTCATGCAGGATGACGCCCGCCGAAGCCGTGCCGGATACGAACATCCCCGCCGCCAGGCAAAAACTCAGGACGCGGATCACTCGGGCAGCGCGAAATAGAGTTCGATGATATTCGACTGTTCGTAGTAGGCATAGGTATAGTGGGCCACTACGGACTTGATCAAATGGATGCCGAGCCCGCCCACGGGCCGCTCGTCCACGCCGAGCGATACGTCCGGGACCGGCGCTTCAAGGAAAGGATCGAAAGGGGCTCCCCAGTCCTGCACCTTGAAGCAGAAGTACGGCACGTTGTCGAGCCGTACTTCCCGGCAGGCGACCTGCGCCTCACCCGGGACATCCGGATAGGCATAGCTGAATACGTTGACCAAAAGTTCCTCAGCGGCAAGCTCCACCTGCGGGATCAGCGGCCTGTATGAAGAAGGGATGGTCTCGTGGATAAAGGCATTGACATTCGCCAGCTGCTCAAGACTGGCCGGAACGCTGAGCGTCGCCATGATCGCCTCCTCAGGAAAGGGCGCTGACGGCCTCGTCGCGCGTGGCGTAAATGGGGAGCATGGAGCTGAATCCCGAAATTTTGAAAACTTCCGCCACCATCGACTGCATGGAACAGAACGCCAGCGTCGCCGCGGCGGCCTTACTCGCCTTAACCATCGTCAAAATGACCCGTAACCCTGCGGAACTGATGTATTCGACACCACCAAGATCCACCACGACCTTTTTGGCCCCGGAATCCAGAAGCTCACGGCAGGAGGTTTCAAAACTGCTCGCCGTGGTTGCGTCGATCCTTCCGGTAAGCGCAATGATACCGACGCAACCCTGTTCCGATGTGACAACTTGCATACACGTTCTTCCTGATGTTGTTGCTATTTGTAGCTTAAGAGCAATCCTTGACTGATCTTAAGCCACCCGTCAAGGGTCACGAAAAGCAGGAGTTTGAAGGGCAGGGAAATGGTCATGGGAGATACCATCATCATGCCCATCGCCAACAGGATATTGGAAATGATAAGGTCGATGGCGATAAACGGCAAATACAGCAGGAACCCCACCTGAAACGCCTTGGTCAATTCGGAAATGGTAAACGCGGGCACGAGGATCAGCATGTTGTCTTTGGAAATCTGATCATGCTGTTCTTTGGGCCAGATACGCTTCGCCGTGCTCATGAAGGCCCGGAGCACGCCGTCCTCCGTATTGTCCGAAAGGAACTTGCGCAGCGGCGGCGACAGCTTGTCGACGATGCCGATAACTTCCTTCGGCGAAGGCTCCGCGCTGATCTGGAGTTTCTCGGCGATGTCCATCGTACTCATCATCATGGGGGCCATAATGAACAGGCTCAATATGATGGCAAGGCCGTTCATGACCATCGCGGGCGGGACCTGCTGCACGCCGAGGGCGTTGCGGACAAGCGACGTGACCACCACGATCTTCACGTAGGACGTGACCATCATCAGGAAAAACGGAGCAAGGCCCAACAAAGCCATGCCCACAATGAAATACAACGGATTGACGCCCGTCATGCCTACTCTCCCACCTTGCCGAGGCTGACGACCTGTACGCCGAGCGTCCCGTTCAAATCCACAAGGCGCCCCTTGCCGACGGATTTTCCGTTGGCGTACAGCGTGACCGGGGCGAGCGCATCGCCGCCGAACGCGAAAGTATAGCCGGGGGCGAGCGTCTCCACGTCCCGCACCGTCATGAGGCGGCGTTCCAGTTCAAAGGTCAGCGTCACTTCCAGTTCGCCGGTATCGACGCCTTCGGACGGCGCGGCTCCGGCAGCCGTATTGTTTTCGTCGGACATGGGCCCCTCCTCGGGATTCAAGACAGAAAGGATGGTCGCGCAGCCCTCCGCGAGGGAGCAGGCGAACGCAAGGGAACGCGACGTGGCGCAGAGGCGGAGCGTAACGCGGCCCTCACGCGCCGGATAGGTTTCCGGCAGCAGCACATCGTCTGGTTCAAGGGAAGACAGCTCGTTGACGGAAAGCCGCATACGCCCCGCTTCGAGGCTGACCGGAACCGGCACGTCCCCGGCAAGCCCCAGCGCGCGGCGGCGCGGCAAGGCGTCCAGACGTTCCACCAGTTCGAGCGCGCTCTCCCGATCCGGGAGGCACAGCCTGACAGGGATCGGATACGCCTCTGCGGAGGCCCCCGCCCCCACCGGCACGTGCAGCGTCAGGGGAAGCGCACAAACGGCCGGTTCCGCCGCTTCGATCATCCGGACGTTGCGGACAGCCAGCGGCACATGCAAAAACGTTTGCGCCAGTTCCGCCAAAGGAGCGGCCAGCAAGTCGAGAACCGCCAACTGCAGCGCCCCGGGCAGTGCGGCGTTCGGCGGCACATCCGCCACTGCCGGATGCAAAGCCAGCAAGCGCAGGCTGCCGAGTTCCACGCGCCATGTCCGCTCGCCGCAAACGACGTCAAAAGCGCACACCGGAGGGACCGGAGCCGCAAGGCCCCCGGCCTCCAACGCGCACGGCGTACCGGCCACATCAATGGGCCACGGCTGCGCCCGCGTGCACAGCAGGTTGAAGACATGCGCTTCAAGCGGCGAAAGCGCCGGAGCCCGGAAAGGCAGTATCTCCATGTACTTCTCCGCCCCCGGCAATGGAGGGCTGTTACAAAAAGTTTCGGGCTGCGCCTCTTCAAACGGCTGACGCGGCATCCCTCCCCGTGCGCCGGGGTCAGGCATCCCGTTCGTCCGGAGCGACATACTCGCCGCGCGACTGCCGACGCCCATCGCCGTTCTCGGCTTCGGCCTCGCCCCGTTCAGAAACCACTTCGACGCGAACATCCTTCTCAAACGACTCAAGCCGCGCCTTCAAGGATTCCTGTGCGCCGACGAGGGTCTGAAAGGATGCCGCGTTGTCCGTCGCCAAATGTACCGACAGCACGCCGTCGCTCCCGCGCTGGAGCCGGATTTCGGTTCCGGGGAGGACATCCTTGCCAAGGGTGAGGCGTATCTCATGGCCCCCGTCGGGCCCGGAAACCAGAATCCGCTCCACGAGCTTTTCCGCCAGCGCACCCAAATCCGGAGCATCTCCGGACGGAGCCGCCGTTTCAGCCGTCTGCGCCGTGCGTCCGGCAAAAAGCGTATCCAACGGCCCGGTCATCCGGGAAAACATGCTGGAAAGCGCTTCGGCCTCGGCTGAGGTATCCTCGTCAGGAGCATGGGAAGCCCCACGTCCCCCGTCGGACTCATCTCCTCCGGAACCCTGCCGTTCGTCAAGCGGACGCCGCCGCATGGCTTGCTGAAAGGTATCCACGTCCGCACCTGACGGCGCGGCCATGCCGGAATCCGCAGATCGGCCTTCAGCCTGCCCGAGCCGGGACATATCCACCTTCATAAAGTCAGCCATACGACACCTCCCGCATTCCTCCGCTTGTGGACGGGTTTCTTTATTTTGAAAGGGCTATCGCTTCAACCGACGCTCAATTCCCGAAAATGCAGGGCATAATGGACGCAAAAGGCATTGGAAAGAGCGGTATAGCTTCCGTATCGGCAGATTTGAGGAAGCCGGATGGGAAAAACGTCTCTCCAGAAAGGTTTCCCTTCCTTTCCCCAATGCTTCCTACCCCTTCGAGGGTAAAACGCCCCTAGAGCTCGCCTTCGGTCCCCTGAGGCGGCAGCGGTTTGAATTCTTCCATTTCCAAATCTTCCAGACGCTCGGCCTCGCGTTTGGCCTCGACGAGCCAGATGTCCCGATGCGTCACGATTTTGGCCGTCTCGTGCTGAGCCTGCCGCGCGGCCTCCCGGGCCTTGCGTACGTCCTCCTGACGCTTTTTTACGTTCTCAAGCGCTTGGGCGATGGCTTCTTCCAGCTTCAACTCGCCATCGGCCAGCGCACCGAGCCCGGCCTTGAACACATCCAATTCCTTGAGGCTCAGGCCCTTGCCCATGATCGCGTCATAGCGGCGCTCAACCTCTTCCTGACGCCAGACCTTGTAGCGCTCCAGCTCCCCGCGGCACCGCTCCACCGCCTCCTGCGCCTCAACCACGGCGCGCTCGGCGGCGCTGAGGGCATTCTTGGCCGCATCCTCCCGGTATTCGCGCACTTTAAGCAATGGAGCCAGCGGATACTTTTCCACGCTCAGGCCACCACCTTATACAGCGCCTGCAACGTTTCCTCAAAAGTGCTTTTTTCGTCCAAACCTTGCCTGAGGAACGCGTTTACGGCGTTGATCCGGGCCAGCGCGTCGTCGGCTTCCTTATCCGATCCTTTCTTGTATTCGCCGATCTGCACGAGCAATTCCACCTCGGCGAACTTCGCCAGCACCTTACGGAGCGCCTGCGCGGCTTTCTTGTGCTCCTTCGTAACGATGGCGTTCATAACGCGGCTGACGCTGGCCTGTACGTCGATGGCGGGATAGTGGTTCGCCGCCGCCAACTTGCGGGACAGGATGATGTGCCCGTCGAGGATGGAGCGGGTTTCGTCCGCAATGGGCTCCGTCATGTCGTCGCCCTCCACCAGTACGGTATACAGCGCCGTGATGGAGCCCTTATCCGAATTGCCCGCCCGTTCCATCAGCTTGGGAAGCGTCGAAAACACGGACGGAGGGAAACCGCGCCGGGTCGGGGGTTCGCCCGCGGCAAGGCCGATCTCGCGCTGTGCGCGCCCGAAACGGGTCACCGAGTCCATCATGAGCAGAACGCTCTTGTGCTGATCCCGGAAATATTCCGCCACCGCCGTGGCCGTGTACGCGGCCTTGAGGCGTTCCATCGACGAGCGGTCGGATGTGGAGACGACCAGCACGGCCTTTTTCCGCCCTTCCGGGCCAAGGTCGTTCTCAATGAACTCACGCACTTCGCGGCCGCGCTCGCCAATCAGCGCCAACACGCACACATCGGCGGAACAGCCTTTGATGATGCTGGACAAGAGCGTACTTTTACCGCCGCCAGCCGCCGCGAAAATACCCATGCGCTGCCCCTCGCCGCAGGTAAGCACCCCGTCGAGCACGCGCAGGCCCAGAGAAATCGGCTTGTCGATGATCTTGCGGAGCATGGGGTTCGGGGGATCGGCGTAAACCGGATAGTGGGTCCGGGGCTTGAGCGGCGGCCCGCCGTCGATGGGATCGCCGAGCCCGTTCAGGACGCGCCCGAGGAGATCTTCGCCCACGGGCACGGAATGGATTTCCCCCGTCGGGATGACTTCGGTAGCGGGCGAAATGCCCTGCAAATCGCCGAGCGGCGTCAACAGGGCCACCTGCTTCACGAAGCCCACGACCTCGGCCCGGAGCGTCCAGTCTTCCCACGGGTTCCGCAGGATGCACAGTTCGCCGACCTTCACCCCCGGCACCACGGCCCGGATGATGGTCCCCACGACCTGCTCCACGCGGCCCCGCACCTCCACCGAGGCGGTCGACTGCACCGCTTCCTCAAGAAGCGCTCCGATATATTCAAAGGCCATAGGGCATCCATCCGTTTGTCAAACCATATCCGCGAGATCCAAGCAGGCGTTCGCCCAATCGCCCCTCCGCAAGGGCCGAAAATGCGGGCGTGGCCCCAAAACGTCCTTTCTCAAGCCGTGCCGTGCAACGGCACACACCGCTCTATAATGGGGGAAACGTGTATACCAATGAATCAGGCCGCGATCGCATATGGGGCAGACGGCTGAAGCGGTTGTCGGCGTTGTCCCCGCAATCGGTACGCGCTATGAAGCGATTTTGGAGCGCAGGGCGTTTTCCAGCGCCTTGAGCTGTGTCTCGAGGCTGGCATCGACCACGCCGAGCTCGCTTTCCAAAAGGCACGCCCCCCGCTCAAGACGCGCATCCGGCACGACATCCAGAAAACTGGCCCCGCCCGGCACGGAGGCCAGCATGGATGCCAACCCCTCCCGGACGGCCTTTTCATCAGCGGGCGCCACGCGGATCGTCACGTGCTGCTGATTGCGGACCGTCACCAGCGCATTGCGGACGATACGGACGATGCGTTCGTTTTCGTCAATCTCGCCGATGACCTTGCGCACGGCCACAGCAACCACATTCACCAACGTGGCCTCAATGCCTTCGATGTACTCGACCGACGACAGCACGGTTTCCATCACCTTCTCGGCATGTTCGAGGCGGCCTTCCTCCACGCCGTCGCGGTAACCTTCCTCGCGCCGCCGCTCATAGGCCTCCCCGGCCTTGCGCTCCATGTCGGCCACACGCTCACGGGCCGCGTCGAGCACGGCATTGGCCTCCAGAAGGACGGCGGCCTCAGAGGCTTTGAGCACACGCGTCCCGGCGGACGGGGTTACCGTGTCCCCGGTCAATCGAAACAGGGAGCCCATTGCGGTGCAACCTCCTTCAGCAACAGCTTCTTCAGACCAAACCATACCGCCCGCTGAACCGCAGGCGACACCGACGGCGGAGCATCCTCAATATTCTCGGCGACCCGTTCCTTCAAGGCGGCGGGCCAAGGAGCGCGGCAAATGGCAATCGCCAGACGGCCGTGGCGCTGCATACGTTCCAGCAACGGCTCCCGGACGTCGCGGCTCAGAAAAAACTGCCGCACACTGCCGAGCTGATACTGCCCGCGCTGGATGCCATAGCGGTACAGCGGTTCCCCCAGGGCTTCACGCAGGGCCAAGACCGGCTCCCGGGTGATAATGCGAGCCAGCTCCGCAGCGTGGACACACACGCCGAACACTTTGCCCAGACGCTCCAACTCTTCCGCACTCAGGAAGGCCAAACGCCGTGACTCGTCGGTGAAATCCCAGAACCCTTCTTCCGGCGGCGCGACAGGCCACGCCAATACGGGCGAGCCACGCCGCGAGAGCTCCGCCGCCACAATCGCCGTGTTCAAACCGGGAACGCGCCATGCTTCGGGACAGTCCGGCACAACGGAGCCCAAGCGGCCGTTGAAGGCCAGCATAGCCCGAAACAGCGCAGGTTTCCGTGCGATGATGTCCGAAAAAAACGAGGTATGCATACCTGTCCGGCCGTGCCAGCGTTACGACGACTGATCTTCCGAGGCGTTCGCCGCCTCTTTGCGCTTCCGCAGGGCATCACGCAGGGAAAGCGCCAACAGCGCAAGTCCGGCGAGCGCCGCCAAAAAGACGATCCCCGCGCCGATCAAGGCATATGGCGGCCCGTTCTGCGGCGCGAGCGGCAATCCGAGAAATTTCGGGGTTGGCTCCATGGGTACGGAAACCTGTTCCCGAACCGGAACGAGCATGACGGAAACACGTTCATAGTCGAGATCCGGCACGGCCTTGGACGTAAGCTCACGGATTTTGGCGACCAGGTTGACGACAGGCGAATCCGGGGTATGGCGGAGGAAAACGGCGGCGGAAGGCAGGGTACGCGTATCGGTGGCCTGATCCGTACCTCCGAGCACCACATGGACGCGGGCCGTCAGCACGCCGTCGATACGGGAAAAGGTGTCGGACAGCTCCTGCGAGATGGCGTAGGCCATGCGAGCCTGTTCCTCCGAGGCGGATGAGATCATCCCCTGCCCGGAAAAAACTTTGCCGAGGTTTTCGTAGTCCGCCCGAGGGAGGTTGTTCTCTTTCAGTATTTCAAGGGACTGAACGAGCTGATCCTCATCCACGGACAAGGTGAACCCAGCCTTTCCAGCGGCGGTTTTCTCGGCCCGGATGCCGCGCTTGAGCAGCGTGGACAGCATCGTATTGACCTGCGCCTCGGTCAGCCCGCGGTACACTTCTACCTGACAGCCCAGAAGCGCCGCACAGAGCGACAACACCAGCAGAAACGGGAGCCAGCGCATCCCTTTTTTCCCGGACCCATGTGCTTCCGTCATATGTCCACGCCCCGTTTCCGTCACATTCTACCCCTGCTGCTTCAACAACGATTCAAAACCCTGATTGACCTGCTGCGACAACTTCGCCCCGCCCGTGGCCTGTACCCGGAGCATCCCCACAAGGAATTGCAGCTGGTACAACTCCGTCGCGGAAGCGTTCCCGCCGCCGACCCGCTCGAGCAGCCGGGCCAGCTCCTGCATGCCGTCCGTCTGAACGGCATCCGTCCGCCCTTCCACGGCCTGCGGCCCGGAAGGCGATTCTATCCGCATCGTACCGCCAATGCCGTCAATCCGGCTCCCCTCGGAGATGCCGTACACGGGATCTTCGGAAGGGTTCGGAGGGATTGCCTCATCCGTACGCGTCACTTCCGGGATATCTTGACCGGCCTCCTCAAAGGGCCCGTGCTCCCGCGAGCCTTCGGCAACGCCCTGCACGGACGGACCGCCCTGCCCATCCGGCGCGCGCAGCGCATCCTCGAAGGCACGCACCAGCTCGGCGGGAGGTTCTCCCTGCGGGCCAAGGCTCCGCAGTTCGGCCCCCTTGGAGACGCCCAGCTTTTCCAGCGCCTCCAAAAGCTTTGAAGCCCCAAGACCGGAAATGTCCACGGCTACCTCCGCCGGATTACACCAGCCTACGGTTCTTGCCGGAGTTTTTCAAGCAACCCGGCGGCCAGCTCCGCTCTCGGGCCTTCGCCGGCGGCCAGCGGGGCAAGCACAGCTTCGGCTTCGCCTTGCCGCCTCGCCAAGGTGTAACACAGACCAAGCAGCGCCTGCGCGTCCTCATCTTCCGGCATGGCGGCCAGCACTTCTTCTTTCAGGAGCCGTTCCGCCTCGTCAAAATCATCCACCACAATATGGCTCAGGGCCTTGCCCATGAGAGCGGGCGCAAATCCCGGGCGGAGCGCGAGCACCCCCGCGTACATGGCACGCGCATCCACCACGTTTCCTCCGTGACATGCAGCGTTGGCGACATCAAGCAAACGGCTGATCTGGGTATCGGACAGCATGGCGTTTCTCCAATCGTAAAAAGATGCGGGCAGCCCGGGCACCCCCGGCTAAACGCAAAAAGGGGAGAAGGGGACAGCCCCTTCTCCTTGTCCGTCATCCCGTCCGACGCGCCATGCGCGGGATGGAGCCACGCAAAAGCATCCGGGGTGCGGTCCCGGAACATGATTCCGGACGGGAGACAAACTCAGCCGGTACGCTGGGCAAGGCTCTTCATCATATCCGTCATGCTCTTCGTGACGGACGAGAGCGATTCCAGCATGGCATTGTACTGCCCGACTTCGAACTGGAGGGCCATCATGTCCTCGGGGCTGACTTCGTCCTTGCCCAGCATCTCGGTCATCTTGGCCTGCAGGTCCTTGCCCTTGCTGCTGATCGAATCCAAGCCGCTGTTGAACAGCTCATTGACGTTCAATCCCGGCGTTCCACTCGTGCCGTTGATATTCATGGCAAACTCACTTTGGTTAGAAATCCTTTTACTTCGCCATGTTGTCCATAGAATGCAACGCAGCCTGCGTCGCTTCCCGGACGGCCTGCGCCACAGCCCATTCGTCGGGGGTCAACCCCCTATCCATATGCCGTTTGACAGCCAGATCCATTTCCAGAACCTCATCCCGGATGCCCTGCAAGGCGCGGGGATCGTCAAGGGCATCCAGCACGGAAACCATCGCGTCACTCATTGGAACCTCTCAGTCGATACACGATTATCCGCCCATCCTTACGGAGCTTCAACTCCTTCACGCCGATGGACTCGAGCACATATCCGCCGGGGAGCAGACCGCCCTCAAAGACACGCTGCCCCGTAGCCAGACTGATGAAACGCATGGGCGTCAATGTTACCCCGGTCACCCGGATCTCCGGCATATCATCGGCTTGCGGTGCGGGAACGTCTCCCGCCTCCGCCTGCTGCGGCGCCGCGGCTTCACGCCGGACTTCGGCTTGAGGCCGCTTTTTCTCGAACGACGCAACCACATCGAACACGACCGGGACGCCGAGTTCCGCACGGGCCTTGTCCAGCACGCCGTCCAGACGGATACGCTGGGCCACATCGAACCGGCCCGCAAGCTCCACCTTTCCGGGCAGGAACCGGACCTGCACAAACGCCAGATCCGCCTCCTTCAAGAGCGGCAACAGGACCGCTTCAACCGCGTCGGCGTGACGGATGGTCCGGTCCAAACGGCTCCAGACGGCCTGGTCCCGCAGTTCCGGGACATCTTCGCGGACGGCGGAAAAGGCCTGCTCTTCCACGAGCCCGTCCTTCATGTACCCGGCAAGGTCCAGGCCGTCGTCCGGGTTATCCGTCTTCTCCTGCACGGAGAGGGAGAATCCCCGGCTTGCGAAGGCTGACGTTACGGCATCGACCCTGTCCCCGCGGAGCGTCACATCAAGATAAACAGGGTACTGCACACCTTGTGCCAAGCGCAGGAGATCGGCCCTTTCGGCATCGTCGCGCAAGACTCCCTGCACGCCGACGCCTTCATCCTGCGGAGATACGACCAATGTGCGAAAACCGTTTTCGTCAATAATAGTTTGGATTTCCTTGACTCTCGTTTCCGCATCCGGGGTTCTGCCCGCATAGGAAAAAGTCAGCCCGCACAGGCACAGCAAAAGAAAAAAGGACAAGGCCAACCTCTGCGGCGGCAAGGAGCGCAACCGTTCCCAAAGCGTTTTGCCAACGCCGTTGGCGCCTACAGAAGTCCCTTCTTCCAACAGTATCATCGGATCACCGAGATCCATGACCGGCTCTTCGCGCTGCGGCTCCACAGGTTCCGGGCGTTCCTGCACCGAACGCCGCTCCTGCAAGCCGGACGCGACCTGACGCCATGCGTCCGCCGGCTCGCCGGGCTCCGACCATGCCATGCAGGTCAAGCCCAGAAAAAACGGCGTACGCGCGGGGATGTCCGCACCGTCGGACGGCAAGGGAGCGCCATTGAGCAGTATCTCGCCGTCGAGCGGCGTCACCCGCACGGACGGGGCGCCGTCCCCGGAAAAGCCTATGACGATGTTCGCGTGCCGGGAAGCGACTGAACTGTCTTGAAGAATGATGTCGCAAGAGTCGTCGGACCCTACAAGCTGATTCCCCGCGGGCAAGACAAGTTCCGCCCCCATGTGGGGGCCGGAAAAAAGACGAAAGACAATCAAGCCGGAGGCACTCATAGCGCTCCCGCAGGCCGTGCCTGCGCCTGTACTCCGGGCGATTGCCGCGCCGCGGGCGGCGACAACGGGATCGCCGTGGCGGGCGTCACCGTCTCCAGTTCGGGCCGTTTCCGGGAGCAGCCGCTCTGCGGGGCCGCCGGAACCCGTTCCTCATAATCGGCCTGCGTCGGCGATCTGTGGAATGTGGGTTCGTCCACGCGGGGGGGCGTCGTCGGGATCTCATCCAAATGGATGACCTTCGGCGTAATGAGGATCAGGCGCTCCATGCGTTTGGTCCCCTTGCTCGTCGTTTTGAAGAGGTTTCCGAGCACGGGGATGTGCATGAGGATCGGTATCCCGCTGGCATCCGTGGACTTCTGCTCGTAGTAGTACCCGCCGATGAGCAGGCTCTGCCCAGCGCCCACGATGGCCTGCGTGTTGATCTTCGTCTGCTTGATGGGCGGAACGCTGTTGTCGCTGACCGGCGCATCCTTGCTGTCGTTCTGGTCGTCCTGCACGCTGACCGCGAGCTTGATGGAGGTTTGGCCGCGTTCGTTGCGGATGATGTGCGGGGTCACGCGCAAGACCGTCCCCGCCTCGACCTTGAACAGGTCCACCGCCTGATAGCCTTCCACCTGGATGTAATAGGTGCTGGTGTTTTCCAGCGTGGCCTGCACATTGTCCACTGTCAGCACAGAAGGCCGCCCGAGCATCCTGGCTTCGCCTTCCGCCTCCAGCGCCTGGATGCGGGCAAGGAAGAAGTCCGCGCCGTGCGTATAGATGGTGGACAGGTTCATGCCCGTTCCGGACGGGGTGCCCATCGTGGGCAGAGGCGAAAATTTGTCTCCGGTGCCGGAAAACTCGCCTCCGGTGCTCCAGCCCTTGTCCCGGCTGTTCGCGCCCTGATACGTAACGCCGAGATCTCGTTTGAAGTCGGAATCGATGTCCACGATGGCGGCATGGATTTCCACGAGTTCCACAGGCCTGTCTAGATCCTCGATAACCTTGGCGTAGTACGGCATCCGGTATTCGGCATCATTGACCAGCACCGCATTGACGCGCGGATCGGCCATAATGTTCACTTGCGTGGCATTCTGCGGAGCGGCCTGTCCGCCCTGCTGCGCGGCGGGGGCGGGGGCATCGGGAGCCACGGGCGTCATCCGTCCCTGCGCGATGAGCCCGGTGCCGGACAGCTTGTCCACGGTGGCGGTGTCCTGCGTCACCCGGGTCGCGGAATTGGGCGAACCCGTGACCATGGCCCTGAGGATGCTCGCCACTCCGGGGATGGTCACCGTTTTGTCCATGCTGTTGACGGACATGTCTTCCGCCCACGCATATTTGAGCGGAAAGACCTTCATCACGAAATTGGTGATCTGCGCCTCTTCAAAGGCGGTGACGGCGGCTGAAATCTGGGCAAGGTAAGTGGGCGGGCCGGACACGACGATCATCGCGCCGCCGGGGGCGAGCGTCGCGGGCAGTTGCGGGGCGAACACCGCCGATTGCCTGAGCATCTGGTACAGACGCTCCGCGGTCATGGCCCGCGGGGTGATGAACGTCCGCGACAGTTCCGATTCGCTGTAAAAATAGAGGGTGGAGCCGAGCCGATACCATGTCACGCCAAAGGCGGCCTGCATCCCCTTCAGGAAGGTTTCCGGGGGAACGGCATCAAAGCGCCCGCTCACCTTGCCGACCACGCCGGGAGAGAACGAAGCGCCGAGCCCCTGCGAGCGGGCGAAGTTCGTGAGGATGACTGTCAGATCCTCATCGTCCGCATAGTGCGTGTACGGACGGGAAAATCCCCCTTGGACGGCAAACGCCGGGCAAGAAACCAGAAGCACTCCGAAAACGAGTGCAAAAACCATCAAGAGCGAAACGCCACCACGACAATGCATCAGCGCCCCATATTCCAGGCTTGCATACCGGAGAAGAAAGAAAACGCCGACGCGCCACCGCCCTGCACCTGTCTTTTCCACCATGCCAGATCATTCAAAAAATCCTTGGCATACCCCGGCATGGAGGCAACGCTCTCGGCCAAAGGCACAACAAGGTGCAGCGAAAACCTGCCCTCATCCACCGAAAGGACCGTCCTCCGGGAGCGCGAGGCCGCGACCATACGGGAAGCGCACTTCCGCAAGAGATCATCCGCATCCTGTTCCGCAGCGGGAAGCGGGCCAAGATCGGCCCGCAGGATGCCCGTCCGCCCATCAGGCGAAAAAAACTCCATGTCCAAATCGCCTTCAAGGCGAAAGCGGAAGACGCCGTCCGCGCCGGGAGAGGCCTTTTTCCAGCCTGCAGCCGCCGTCAGTGCGTCAACGGATTCCTGCAAAAGCGACATGTTGCCTCCTTGGGGGAACTATGCGGTCTTCCACAACGCCTTGTCAATCATCAAACGCGGAGACCCCAAACGTGCGGCATGGGGCCCTTCCCGCACGGAGGCGTATCCTTCAGGCATTCGTCAAGCTGGCGGTCACAACGCTCCACCCGTTTGCCGAGAGCCTCGATTTCCCGTTGTTCGGCATCCGTCAGGGCCTCCAAGGAACGCCCTTCCGCTTCGAGCTTCTCCGCGATGGCCGACAGCACCGCCGAACATGCGCTCAATTCTTCCAAAAGCCGATCTTGCGGTTCGCTGTTCGTTACCATGATCCTCCCCCTAATTATACTGCAACGAAGGGACGGCTATGCCCCTTCTGGAGCAAAGGGATTCGAGCTGCTCGAATTTAAGCGGCATATGCGAAACGACTCCGGACGCCGAGCGGCTTTCCAGATAGACCATTTTATTGCCGTTATGGTCGTGGTACGGCGTGAAGCCATAGGTGGAGCCCCGGCTGTCCCGTTCCGTCACCGTGGGCCCCGCAGGCGTGATGCCCTTGTTTGCCGCCGCGCTGATGGCGTTCGACACGCTCTCGATCGACGCGCCCCCGTTGGCGGATACGCCCGCATTGGGGGAAACTCCCGAAACCTGTTGCGTGGAAATGCCGTTGATAGCCATACGACCTCCTATCCCAAAATCCGTGAACGGGTCTGGTTCATATTCTGCTGGATGGCGTCCTGCGTGGAGATCGACTTCTGGATCAATTCGGACAGGCTGTCGTTGATGCTCTTCAACGCATCGCGGCTGGCCCGCATCCGCTCCTGATCGGCTTCCATCTCCTTCATGGCGGCGTCGTACTGCGCCCCGATGAAATCCCCGACGGAACCGACGATGCCGCTTACCCCCTGTCCGAGCTGGGACATGGACTGCCCCATGACTCCGTAGCTCTGGGACTGAGCCCCCAAAGCGCCGGACTTTGCATCCAGCGTCTTCATTTGCGTCTTCACATCCGTCATATCAGCCTTCAGCGACGCCTTCCGGCTTGAATACTCCGCATTGAACTGCTTCAGCTCATCGCCGGACAACTTCGCCCCTTCGCTCCGCAGGGATTTGAGATCGGCCTGCTTGTTTGCGATGTCGGTCTGCTGCTTGCCGAGGACGCCCTGCTCCTTAGCCAGCGCCCCCTGCTGCTTGCCCATGTTCAACTGCTTCATGCCCATGCCGAACTGGACAGCGCCCATACCGATGTTGATCGCCCCGGACACGACGCCGCAGACGAGCTGCGCCACGGCCTTTTTGCGGATTTCATCGGCCTGTTGCTCCATCGACATGGCGATGCTGTCGGTTTGCGCTTTCATGACCTCACGGTTTTCCTTGCGCTGTTCGGCGCTCATTTCCGTAATGAGGGCATTGATGCTCGCCATCGGGGAGGCCACGCCCACCCAGCCGCCGAGTGATCCGGAAGAACTTTTCGGCGGGGTGAGCGTCGGCAAATCGTTGCGGACCTGCGCGGCGGCCTCCTGAAAGGAAAGCCCCGCATCCATCGCAACCTGTAGCTCCTTGTCCACGGCAGCCCGGGAAACATTGACCGTCCCCGCATCGTTTATCAGTTGATTGTAAACCTGTTGTTGATCGGATGACAACCCTTGTATGCCTGACATATGCGTATCCTCTTACTGCTTACGGCCTTCCCGTATACGATTTGGCCACCGCTCATCCCGGTACGGGAAAACGCGGACTGCCCTCTCAGCCACTCACGAAACGCCGCATCCATCACGCGGCACAAGCCTCTTCCTCCGCGCCCATCAACCGGAAAAACCGGAGTGTGGCGTGAGAGCACCGCCTTCCACCGCGCTAGGCCATCGTCGGCGCGACATTGGTCAAGATAGCCGTCTGCGATTCGGTACATCCTTCAATAATGTTGTTGACGTCTTCGAGCATCTTTTCCGCGCGCTCCATGACGCCCTTCAGAAAATCAAGCTCCATATCCTGCGCCTGCTGGATGCGTTCCAGAATGGCTTCCAGCTCCTTGGTATCCGCATAGCTGGTGGAAATCTTGTAATCGTACACGGAACCGGCGATGTTCGTCGCCCCACTGCCCATCTGCACGACGCTGCTGGCGATGTTCGACGACTTGAGCGCAATGTCGGCCACCTTCGACAAGGTCTGCGCTGAGGTCGTGGCGGCGGAGCCGAAGGAGCCGCCCATAGTCAGCCCGATGCCCACGATGGTGATCGCAAGCTCGCAGGCCATGCCGACATACCCGGCGATGTCTTCCGGAACCCCGCACGCCTTCAATCCGGCGGCAATCCCGGCGCTGATGCTTACCTTGCCGTCGGTCGCCATACTCACGGCACTGTTGATGGACATAGTGAGCATTACGGCCCCGCCCGCGATAAGCAGCGGGTTCCCGGTTGCCGCCCCGGCCACGATTGTGGCGACGCTGGCTATCGCCCCGACGATCACGCCGACCCAGCTGAAAATCTTTTTGAAGACATCGAGGATACCTTTGGATTTCATGGAGTCGAGGCGATCCATGATCTCTTCCAGCTTCTTCTCGTTGATCTCGGCGCGCTCTTTTCCCTTGGCGTCGATGGAGGCCACGCCGTCTTTGGTGGCCTGCGTGCGCGTCTCGTTGCTGATCATCTGGGCCAGCGTTTCGAGCGAGAGCCCTCCCGCCGTGGGCGGGGCCAGCCTCGGCAAGTCTGAAGATGAGGATGACGCATTGGGGGAGGAAGACGGCAGATCCGGCAGCGTGATTTCCTGCAGGGCCTTCTTGATGGCCTCCTGGAGGTTGTTTACCTCAACGCCGCCGGCAAGCTCCATGAACTTCGAGCCGACCTGAAAATCAATGGAGTTGGGCATGAAAACCTCACTTCTCGGCTTGTTCGAGAATGGCGAGCATGGCCGAGGCTTTGCCTCGCGCGGCATCGTGTTCGGGGTTGCCTTCTTCGCCCATCGAGAGCGCTACAACGAACGCGCCTTGGGCCTTTTCCCGATCCCCCATTTTGAGGTAACACATTCCGGCCTGAAGCAGGGGCACGGGGCTGGCGAGCGCACCCATCGCCGAACAAAGCCCGTAGGCGTCCACGGCTTCCTGATACTTGCCGTTGGCCTGACGGCTTCCGGCGAGCCCCATCCAGAAACGGGGATCGTTGTGATCGTACAGGCACAGCCCGGAAAAGACGGTTTCGGCGTCTTTGTAGTTGCCGGACGTGTACAGGTTATATCCAAGGCTATACAGTGATTCCAACATATCCTGAGAGACGTTGCATACGTCCCCGATGGTGGCGCCGTTCAGGACGGCCTTGACCATCGTCTCAAGCTCTTCCTGCGTATATTCGACCGCCGCACGTTTCTGTTCTGTCATGAAAAGCTCCTCGGGAACCGCCCCGCAACAGCGGGAAAAAGGGTGTTGGCGAAAGGTCAGCCCGCAGATCCGGGTACCCCCAAGCAACCGCCATCCGGTGAAGGGGCATCCCCCACATGTACGGGAACCATCCAGACGGGGCTGCCCCTGCGAAAGGGATCTTTACTGGCCGCGAGCCACGGCGGTAAGCGTCTGCATACCGGACTGGATAGCCGAGTTCGCGCCCTGCGTATACGAATTGTACTGGCCCATGAAGTCCTGCACATACACCATCTTGGTCTGGATATCCGTGCCGATGGTTTCCTGGTAGGCTTGCAGGGACTGAATGGCCACGTCCCACTCGTCCTTATTATGCAAGCTGTCCGCGGTTTCCTTTGTAGGCTTGCTGACTCCACCGGTGGTCAAATCATAGGTGAGATTGTTTTTATCCATAAACTCCCGGACATCCGCGGGCATTTCAGTGCATCCGCCGCTGTCCTTGGCCTGATTCTGGAGTTCGCGGCACCTCTGGAGCATGTCGGCGACTTCCTTCTGTTCGGCCTGAGCCCCCTCGATTTGCTTGATGTAACCGAGGGCCGAATCCTTGGCCGAGGCGGCCAATTCCATCTGGAGCTTGGCGAAAATGAAGTTGACGCTTGTGCACGTGCCGAGGCTGCCTACACTGGAGACACTTCCCGAACCGCTGTTTCCGCTGACTGGATCCATATATCATTCTCCTTGGATACGTTATTTATTGCCCGCGGGCCACGCTGGTGAGCGTCTGCATACCGGACTGGATGGCCGAGTTCGCTCCCTGCGTGTACGAGTTGTATTGGCCCATGAAGTCCTGCACATAAACCATCAGCGTCTGGATGTCCGTACCGATGGTTTCCTGATATGCTTGAAGGGATTGGATTGCGACATCCCACTCGTCTTTGCCCAAAATATAATCTTTATCCGTGTTTGGGAAAGTTAATTCGTGCTGTTCCATAAACGTGGCCAGCTCTTTCGACATAGGGTAGCAATCTTTACCTGTCACGGTGACTCCATTGATGCTTTTTTGCCCTACGCCCGTACCATTTTCCCCCTCGTTCTGAGCTTGCCGAGCCTGCTGGAGCAAATCAGCTACTTCCTTCTGTTCGGCCTGCGCACTCTCGATCTGCTTGATGTAGCCGAGGGCCGAATCCTTGGCCGAGGCGGCCAGCTCCATCTGGAGCTTGGCGAAAATGAAGTTGACGCTTGTGCACGTGCCGAGGCTGCCTACACCGCTGACGCTTCCCGAACCGCCGACTCCACCGATACCTTGACTCATACTTCTCCTATATCGTAAAAGAGTTAAAGACGGACGACTCCACGGCGGCCCGCGCCGGGAGCTTTGCCGGAAGGACGGTTATCCAGGGAGGCTTGCGCCTTGCGGGCTTCCCCGGCGCGCTTGGCCTCTTCCTTCGCTTTGGCGACGAGCGCTTCCACTTCCGGCGTCATCGCCTCCTGCTGCTTGAGATCGTCTTCCGTGAGCCCCATGCCCTTGAGCTGCGCATCAAATTTCTGGTTGAGGCGGGACAGCTCGTCCTTGAGGGCGCTGAGCTGTTCTTCCTGAGCCTGCATGTCTTTTTCCGTGAATGCCATGTCGTTGCTCCTGTTGTTGGTGCTTCATTTTTAGCATGTTCCGTGCCAAACAAACAAATACGGGGAATTTCGGCTCATCAAGCCTTTTTGCATGGTTTTCCGTGCGCAGAAAACAAACAATATTGGCACTATTTCGCCTTTACACCTACCAACATTGTTCTCATCCATTGATAAATCTTCTTTGACAACTACTACAGCCTATTACCCAAATCAATCAAAAAGGAGGCGCTTGTAAGACGTTGCGGCCTATGATACTCGCTAGGCGATGATTGGCATATTTCTCGCATGATTTCTTGCGGGCCGGTATGGATCGGTTCCCGGAATCACGTGTTCCCGTAGCCTCCAGGCACGGGGGCCGACTCATTTCCCGGCGGGGAGCCGGGCAGGAGGAGGCATGTCCATAGATTTTTCCGTCACCACTATGAGCCAGATGGCCGGAGGCGCAACCGCGTCGGCGGCGAGCTCTCTCGCCACGGGCTCACTCATGGGGAACGCCGCCGCGCAGGTGGAAGACCCCATGTCGCTGCTTGCCGATGCGGCCGAAGAACTGACCTTTGCGGCTGACACCACTGACGAATACGAACTTGAGGACCGCAAGGAGCGGGAACGCGCTGAAAGCGCCTATGCCGAGCGCGTCAAGCTCTATCAGGATCTCATGCATGAGGCGGGCAAGTCGCAGAACATCGATCGCCTGAAGGACAGCCTGCGCGCCCGCGAAGGCCGGGAAAAGGCCTCACGGGAGGCGCTTTACCGCTTTCCGGACCCGAGCGACGCCTATGCCGCCCTTTCCGAGGCGCTTGACGCCTTTTCGGATGATCCGTCCGTTGATCCTTCCGTTATTGAAGATATCCGGCAAGGGCTCGCCGAACTCGAAGCCGAACACGGCCCGCAGATCCGTTCGGGCATCCAAGGCGCGCTCGCCGCTGCCGGATATCCCGAACTGGACAGCGCGGACGGCCTGCGCGACCTGTACCGCCAGACCGTCTGCGACTTTACGGACGTCAACGCCGCCTTCGCCCACATCCACGAGAAATACGGCGATGTGGGCTTCGGCAAGGCGATGGATTTCCTTTTCAACGCGCTGGGCAACGACCTCGCCACGGACGTACCGAGCATGGAAACCACCCATCTCGAAAGCGTCCACGCCACCCTCGAACAAGTGCGTCTCCTGCAAAGCACGCATGTCCAGTGCGAACGCCTGCTCCAGCGCTGGCAGGATGTCCATGGGGTCCAATGCGGGCTTGCTCCGATGGAGTTGCTCGGCGATCTGGTTGACCTGCGCAAAGAACATTTCCTCGGGGCCATGCAGATCGATCGCATTGTCTCCAAGGCCAAGGCCCCGGATATCGAACGCGAAGTGCTGTTCCTTCAGGAACTCCTGAATATGACCCGCAACCTGCCCGTCCAGCTTTTCGACGGCGAACAAGGCCGCATGAAGGTCATCGACGCCGTACAGGAATCCGTGGACGCCGCCATCCGGCGTGAAGACGAATACCTCGCCAGTTTGGGAGACGCGTGATGATCGAACGTGAAATCGCCGAATTCGGCAGACGCATGGGTATGCCCGCCTTTTCCCTTTCCCCTGCGGGGCTCGCCGCGCTCGACGTGGAGCGCCTCGGGCGGCTCCATCTGGAGCTTGCCGAAAACGCCGGGGAGCGCGAGCTGCTCGTCTACCTCGCGCGGGCCGTGCCGGAGTATGACGTGAAAGCCCCACGCCGCGTGCTCGAGCGCTGCCATTACCGGCACGCCGATCCCATGCCGCTGTCCGGGGGGGTGCACAAGGGCAATATTGTCCTTCTCACCCGTTTCCCCGAACGGCAGGCGACGGCGGCGGGCATCGAAAGGGCCGTCCAGTTCCTCAGCGGCGTCATGGATACCGTCGCCAAAGCCTGATTCCGCAACCTCGGTTTTCTTTACCGGCAAAGGAGGACAGCCATGCCGAGCATCAACCTTCTGGATCCTTCCCTCGGCATCCAGACCATCATGGAGAGCCCGTCGGCAACGCGCGGCGGCATCCCCGAGGCGAGGCCCCTCGCCTCCAATGTCCTGCGCGAGGCCGGGCTTGAGGAACTGTATTCCCCGTGCAACGCGCACCACCTCGTGGAGCAGGCGCTCTGCCCGGATGCGGGCGACGGCGACATCCTCCGCCCGGAGGTATTTTCCGGCAACCTCGCGGGATGCCTAGAAGCCTTGAAGGATTCCGATGATCCCGCCGTCCGGGCGCTGGCCGACGGCGAACTGGCCCCGCTGCTTCAAAACAAGGAACTCCTCAACGCCTACATGGGCCTGATGATAGGGGGTTAAGGTGGCGCTTACGCAGGAACAGCGCAACACACTGTCCATTCTGGGATATCTGTATTACCGCATGGGGCGTCTGGACAATGCCGCCACGGTCTTCGCGGCGCTGGACAAGCTCGCCCCCGAAGGCATGGACGCCATTTCCCGGAGGGCCGCCGCCACGCTCGCGGCCATTGAAACGGATCGCGGCAATGCCGAAAAAGCCCTCCAGCTGCTACACCGGGTCATGGACGGGCAAACCCTCTCCACCCGCCATGCCGCCCTGCACCTGCTCCGGGCACGCGCGCTCTGGCAGCAGGGGCGCAAGGATGAAGCGAGGGCCGCGGTCAACGAATACCTGTACCTCGCCGGCAACGGCCCGTCCGCGCAAGCGCTGGCCGAGCCCCCCTTTAACAGCATGGGCAAACGCGTATGAGCCTGTTCACCACGGCCCGTTCCGCCGTCGGCGTGGTCACGCGCCACAACGACATCAACATCGTCTTCCTGCTCGTCACCGTCATCGCGCTGATGATCATCCCGCTGCCCACGCCGGTGGTGGATACGCTCATCGGCGTGAACATGGCCCTGTCCTTCACCATCCTGATGATGACCATGTACGTGCGGACGGTGCTGGACTTCTCGGTCTTTCCCACGCTGCTCCTGTTCACCACCCTGTTCCGGGTGGGCCTCAACATCACGACCACGCGCCTGATCCTGCTTCAGGCGGACGCGGGCGAAATCATCTTCACGTTCGGCGAATTCGCCCTTGGCGGCAACTTTGTGGTCGGCGCGGTGGTCTTCCTCATCCTGACCATCGTGCAGTTCCTCGTCATAGCCAAAGGCGCGGAGCGCGTGGCCGAAGTCGGGGCGCGTTTCACCCTCGACGCCATGCCCGGCAAGCAGATGTCCATCGACGCCGACATGCGCGCCGGGGTCATCGACATGGAGGAAGCGCAGCGCCGCCGCGAGCGCATCAGTCAGGAAAGCCAGATGTACGGCGCCATGGACGGCGCCATGAAGTTCGTAAAAGGCGACTCCATCGCCGGGATGATCATCGCCGTCGTGAATATCGTGGGCGGCACGATCATCGGCATCACCCAGAACGGCATGACCGCCGGGGACGCCCTGCACACCTACGGCATCCTCACCATCGGCGACGGGCTGGTATCCCAGATCCCCTCGCTGCTCATCTCCATTTCGGCGGGCATCCTGATCACCCGCACCGGCGATTCCGACGACAACGTGGGCTCGCAGATCGGCCTCCAGATATTCGCCCAGCCCAAGGCGCTGCTCATGGCGGGCGGGCTGGTGTTCCTCTTCGCCCTCATCCCCGGCTTCCCCAAGCCGCAATTGTTCACGCTGGCGGCCCTCCTCGGCGGGCTCGGCTATGTGCTCAAGCGCGTCAACGAAACCCCGCAGGCCCCGGACGCCAAAGAGGAACTCTCCAAGTCGCTCACGCCCACGGCCCGCCCCAAGTCCCGCCCCGGCGCGGCGCGGGACGAGTTCGCGCCCACCGTGCCCATCATCCTCGATATCTCGGAGGACATGGGCGCATCCCTCGATTACGCTTCGCTCAATGAGGAGCTGGCGAACCTGCGCCGCGCGCTCTATTTCGATCTCGGCGTGCCCTTCCCCGGCATCAACATCCGGCCCAACCCCGGCCTGCCGGAGCTTTCCTACGTCCTGAACGTCAACGAAATCCCCATGTCGCGGGGGAAACTCGAAAAAGGCATGGTCCTCGCCCGCGATACCAGCGAAAACCTGTCCATGCTTGGCGTGGAATTCAAGCTCGGTGAACGGTTCCTGCCCGACGTCGAGCCCCTCTGGGTCCCCGAGTCCAAGACCGCGTCGCTGGAGCGCGTGGGCATCAGCATCATGAACCATGCGCGCATCCTCGCCTACCACCTTTCGCTGCTGCTCGCCCGGCACGCCTCATCGTTCCTCGGTATGCAGGAATCCAAGTACCTGCTCGACAAGATGGAGGAACGCGCCCCCGATCTGGTCCGCGAAGCCACCCGCCTGCTGCCCACGCAGCGTATTGCGGAAATCTTCCAGCGGCTGGTGCAGGAGCAGATATCCATCCGCGACCTGCGGAGCATCCTTGAAGCGCTCATCGAGTGGAGCCCCAAGGAAAAGGATACCGTCATGCTCACCGAGTACGTCCGCAGCGCCCTGAAGCGCCAGATCAGCTACATGTATTCGAAGGGGCAGAACATGCTGCCCGCGATCCTGCTGGACCCCTCGGTCGAGGAGACGATCCGCAAGGCCATCCGGCAGACCTCGGCGGGCGCGTTCCTTGCGCTTGATCCCGATACGACGCAGCGGTTCCTGCGCGCCGTGACCGAGTCCGCCGGGAAGTACACGGCCAACACGCAGAAGCCGGTACTCATGGCTTCCATGGACATCCGGCGGTATGTGCGCAGGCTTATCGAGGGCGAGCATTACGGCCTGCCCGTTGTTTCGTACCAAGAGGTCACGCCCGAGATTTCGATCCAGCCCGTCAGCAGGATCAGGTTGTAGAGAGAATCGGGTGAGGGGAAAGGATCTCCTTTCCCCTCACCCGTACCCCTCCCCCTATCCCCCAAAACTTTTTGACTGGTGGGGAGGCCGCATGGCGGGAGTCCCGTCGGCGGAATCCCCGCGCCGGACAGCACTATGGAATCAGCCGCCATCGATTACGCCATGAAAGCGCTCTATCTGGTGCTCATGTTGTCGATGCCGCCCATCATCGTGGCCTCGCTCATCGGCATCCTGTTGAGCCTCATTCAGGCGATCACCCAGTTGCAGGAACAGACGCTGACCTTCGGCGTCAAGCTGCTGGCCGTGGTCCTGACCCTCTTCATCATGGGGGGCTGGCTCAGCGGCGAAATTCTCCGTTACGCCGACGATATTTTCAGCCGTTTTTATATGATACGCTGATTGGGCGAGGGCCGGGGAAAGCCCGGGACGAAGAATGCGGCAAGAACACGAGGAGGCCAACGGCATCGCCGGACGGCACGTTGCAGAGCGGCCGGCATCCTCCACGGAGGCTTCATTTGGATTATCAGGCACTGTTCAACGAACTGCACCTTTTCGAGCAACTGCTGGCGCTGCTGGTGGGGATGCCCCGGCTGTTCATGCTCGTGCAGGTGGCCCCGTTCATGGGCGGGAACATCCTCACGGGGCAGTTGCGGACCACCGTGGTTTTTGCCTGTTATCTCATACTGCACCCCGCCATCGTCGCCAGCCTCCCCGAAACGCAGGGCCTCTCCCCCTCCACGTTCGCCCTGTACGGGGCCATCCTTGTCAAAGAAACGCTCATCGGGATGCTTCTCGGCTACCTGTCCGGCATGTTGTTCTGGACCATCCAGTGCGCGGGCTTCTTCATCGACAACCAGCGCGGCGCGTCCATGGCGGAAGGGGCCGATCCGCTGTCCGGCGAACAGACTTCGCCGCTCGGCTCGTTCTTTTTCCAGAGTGCCGTCTACCTGTTTTTTTCCACCGGCGCATTCCTCGCCCTGCTTGGCGTGGTTTACGCCTCTTACGAAATCTGGCCGGTCACGCAGCTCATCCCGCTCAGCGTGTTTAAGGACATCAACCTGCCGTTGTTCTTCGCCGGGCGCGTGAGCTGGCTTCTGCTCATGATGCTTCTGCTTTCCGGCCCCATCGTGGTGGCCTGCCTGCTCACCGACGTTTCGCTCGGGCTCATCAACCGCTTCGCTTCGCAGCTCAACGTGTACGTGCTTGCCATGCCCATCAAGAGCGGCGTCGCGGCTTTTCTGATGCTGTTCTATTTCATGATGCTGCTGTCGAACGCGACAGGATTGTTCGATGGGGTCAAGGCCGATTTCGAGCAGCTCAGGAGGCTGTTGCCGTGAGCGACAAAACCGAACAGCCAACACCGAAACGCCTCCGCGAATCGCGCGAGAAAGGGGATGTGTGCAAAAGCCAGGACGTGCCGTCGGCCCTGACCGTGCTCGCCTTGTCCGTCTATATTGTCGTGATGGGGGGGCATCTGCTGGAATCGCTGCTGGCGATGATGGAGCTTCCCATGAAGCTGCTGTCCACGCCCTACGCCGAGGCCGCGCCGCGCGCCGCCGAAGCCACGTTCCACGTAGCTGTTTCTATCGTCGCCCCGCTCGTCGGCCTCGTCATGGCCGTGGCCCTCGTCGCCAACCTCGGACAGGTGGGCATACTGTTCGCCTTCAAGGGAGCCATGCCCAAGCTCGAAAACGTAAGCCCGTCCAAATGGTTCCAGAAGGTTTTCTCCATGAAGAACCTTGTGGAGTTCCTCAAGAACATCATCAAGGTGACGGTGCTCGGCGTTACTGTCTGGGTTGTCATGCGGGATCATCTGCCGACGCTGTTCGCCATCCAGCGGGGGACGATCTGGACCATGTGGGAAGTCCTCGGGATGGCTGTCAAAGACCTGTTGCTCATGGCGGCGGGCGTCTTCTGCGTCATCGCCGCCGTGGACTATCTTTTTCAGAAATGGCAGTACACCAAGAACCATATGATGTCGAAAGATGAAGTCAAACGGGAGTACAAGGAGATGGAGGGCGACCCGCAGGTGAAGGGCAAGCGCAAACAGCTCCATCAGGAAATGCTCTCCCAAAACGCGCTGGGCAACGTGCGCAAAGCGAAGGTGCTCGTGACCAACCCGACCCATTACGCCGTGGCGCTGGATTACGAAAAGGACAGGACGCCGCTCCCGGTTATCCTTGCCAAGGGCGAAGGGTTCCTCGCCCAGCGCATGATACGGGTGGCGCAGGAAGAAGGCATCCCGATCATGCGGAATGTGCCGCTGGCCCGCAGCCTTTTTGAAAACGGGACGGAAAACGCCTACATCCCCAAGGATCTCATTGGCCCGGTGGCCGAAGTACTGCGCTGGGTGCAGTCCCTCCAGCGGCAATGACGAACGCACAGGAAACGAACGTGAAGCAAGAACCTCTCTCCGAACAGGCGTTTCTGGATACCCTGATCAACCTTTGCGACGATCTGGCTTGGGGCCGCCCCGCCAGCGAGGACAGGCTGTTCGCCCTCACCAAGGAAGGCGCGGGCCCAAAGAATTATGTCCGGCTCGCGGAAGCCTTCGGTATGATGCTGGTCAAGGTGGAAAGCCGGGAGTACCACCGCTCACAGCTCATTGCGGATCTGAAAACCCGCAACGCCGAGCTGGAGGAAGCGCACAGGCTCCTCGCCGAGCGCAACACGCATCTGATGCGGACCATTCAGGAAAACTACCAGACCAAGAAGATCGTGGGCCAATGCGAGGCCATGCGGAAGGTCATTCAGCTTGCCCTGACCATCGCCCGCCGCCCCATCAATACGCTTATCCTCGGCCCCACTGGGGCTGGGAAAGAAGTCATCGCCAAGGCGATCCATTTCAACTCGCCCCGGCGCGAAGGGCCGTTCGTAGCGGTCAACTGCACGGCCATCCCCGACTCGCTGTTTGAAAGCGAGATGTTCGGCATCGAAAAAGGCATCGCCACGGGCGTCAACGCGCGTAAGGGCCTCATTGAGGAAGCTTCGGGGGGCACGTTGTTTCTCGACGAGCTGGCGGACATGACCTTGCCCAATCAGGCCAAGCTGCTCCGGGTTTTGGAGGAGCGCGAAGTCCTGCGCGTGGGCAGTTCCAAACCCGTGAGCGTGGACATCAAGCTCATCGCCGCCACCAATGCCAATCTGGAAGAAGCCGTCCGCAAGGGCAACTTTCGGGAAGATCTCTATTACCGCATCAATGTGGCGGAAATCAGGGTTCCTCCCCTGCGAGATCGCGGAGATGACATCCTTTTGCTGGCACAGCTTTTTCTTGAGCGCCATTGCGCCTATATGGGACGGCCCCGGCTTTCGCTCTCTCCCGCCGTGTGCAGGCAGCTTCTGCAATACGGCTGGCCCGGTAATGTGCGTGAATTGAATAACGAAATGGAACGCGCCGCCTCTCTGACGATCGGCAACCGTGTGGAGCTTTCCGATCTCTCCACGCGTATCGTGCCGGATGAAGTCAGATGCCACCTTCTCGAGACGGAACCGCTCATCAGCCGGGATGGGGCAGATACCCCTCGGGAGGAAACGCCAACGGCGCAGAACTACAACCTGCAAGAAATGGAGCGCAAACTCATCCTTGATGTGCTGAACAAAACCGGCGGCAACAAGAGCAAAGCCGCGGAACTGCTTGGCATCACACGGGAAGGACTCCGGAAAAAACTCCTGCGCATGGGCATCAACGACAAAGAACTCCCCCACGACGACGGCAAGGCTTGACATTCACCGGCCTGAACACCTAAAACAACACGTTCCTAACGCGCGCCCGTAGCTCAGTCGGATAGAGCGACAGCCTCCTAAGCTGTAGGCCACAAGTTCGATTCTTGTCGGGCGCACCAGAAAATTCAGCCTCTTAGAGACACTCTCTAAGGGGCTTTTCTTTTTGCAAGCCCTTTTATCCCGCTCTTATCCCGCTATTTTAGATGAACCAATGGGAAATTTTCAGATAGATTGGAAAGATTCATCTTTCTTTTTTCTGTCCGCTGCCTGTACAGGATGAGGTTTTGAAATAAAAAAATAAACGGTGGAGGCTGATTTTTCAGCCTCCACCTTTTTTACTCGTCCATCTCATCCGCTATGACGGTCAGAATCGCAATACTAACGCGGCGCGCGATTTGGGACAGTTTGGCGCGCGATTTGGGACACCCTTAACATACAAACTATCGAAGCTGGCACATTGTATGCAAGGGCCCGGAGAATGTCTCCGGGCCTTTGCATTTACGCTTCGGGTTTGGGGTATGGCTGTATTTTCAGCCTCAGACGCTTGCGCCATGACTGCTTCAGGAAGAGGACGTACCGGAACTGACGATACGCAAGCGGAATCGCGCGTTTTTTGTTTTCACGCAACATACGCCCGCGCCCGCCTGATTTTCGATGCGCCGTCATAAGGATATTATGGTAGTAATCGCCGTCGAGGAAATAAAATGGACTGACGTGACACCCAAGATAAAGGAAGTTTGATGCCTGATAAACGACGCCAAGCCTTCCACACCGTTCGTCGGCGAAAGACTGTATCCAAGCGACGCTTGGACTTGCCCGGCGGATATATTTAACCGCATAGCTGATCGCCATACTCTCGCTGTTGCGCGGGCAAACGTCGGCGAGCCACATTCTATTAAGCTCCAGATATTCCCCCTGTACCGTCCCTTCGACAATTTTACCTGCGCAGGCTGGATTGAGCGCATAGCCGAACTGTAAGACGCCCGCGAAGTTATCTTTATAATAAACGCCAAGATGGATGTACGAATTGTTGACGATAGACTGTGAGTAGTGGTGGCGCAGTATCGTCTCCCGCGCCTTTTGTGCCGGGATTGCCGCGACATAGAAGCCACGCTTTCCGAAGCCGACAACGCCGCCGTGTACTCCAAGGATATATCCCGGCGTGTCGGATTCAGGTTGAAGATACGGACTGGGGAGTGGTGGGTGATACGGCCTGCGGAGCATGTGACACCTCAAAAAGAGGCTCACGGCCCGCAGACTTGGCACTCGAGGCGCGCAGGATGGTATACGCCCCGCATCGGGGGCATTTGATCTCGATATATGTAGCTTCGCCCTTGGCGAGCAGACGGTTACAGTGCGGGCACCGAATTTCTTTAATCTCCATCGATAGACAGCTCACATGTTGCACCCCGGCTCCCTGCCTGTTATGTGTTGCACGCTCGTCACGAGCACAACCGCAGGCGGAAACCTTGCACGATGCTGTAATCATCGTGTGGGGCCGTGGTCCGGCGTGTCCTCGCCGGGCCGGTGGGGGAGACCGTAACTCCCCCGCCTCTGCCTAAAAAGACGCTTACACATTTTTCTCCCAGACCTGCTCATCCCTGAAAAGCGACGTATACGCCTCTTCTTCCGCCTGATTTTCTGAAAGCGTGCCCATCGCGTACTGGTTTCTCAGCAGATAATCTTTCAGGAAATCGACGTTCGCCGGATTCCCCTGATAGTCACTAAGTTCCTCAATGTCCTGCCCGTCCGTTTTGGCCACGAAACAGGCCGTGTCGGTATCCCATACCTGCCCCGATGCAATTTTTATCAGCATGATTTCTCCGTCTTAACCAATTTGTCCGCCAGTGCTCGTAAAAACGTTTTCCGTTCCGGCGATGATGTCCTCAATGTTTCCGGCGGGAAGACGGATAATACTGTTATAATATGCCGCCGCCCGCCGCCCTGAGATCTGCCCGTTGCCTTGGCTTATATTGCCTTGCGTATCGGCACCCGATATGCCGCGCAGTATGGCTACTCCCAAGACGTTTGTGTAGAGCACCCCTAAAGACGCTGTACATGTACCGTCAATAGTCACAACTGTCTGGATTATAAGCTGACCGCCATTCGCGGAGAAAAGAGCCGCACACCCTGCGGGGATTACGGTCACTTTGCACGCACTTTCAAGATTGCTGATATTATTGTATAAACCTAAAACCAATCTTCCCTGAACCGCCCGTATGACTTCATGGTTTGTTTTCCCCTCGGCGGGATCAAAAAAGAAATGCACACGCTGGCACTGTACGTGGGCTTCATATTCAAGTGTTATACAATAGATATACGAAGAGGTTGACGTCGTGTCCTGTTTAATGGTCAAGTCGCGGATATGATAAGTATTTGTACTGGCATTCCTGTTTACAAAGTAACCGTGCAATACCGTTTGATCCATTCCGGCACCACGGATGACGACCGTTCCCGAGATATTTGTAAAAGCTGGCAGGACAATAGGCTGGACGGACTCGCTCCGTGCAGTTCCGTATTCGCCCGCCGCGACATTGACGTACAGAACATAACTTCCAAGGTTATAATTGGTGGCCATGTAGTTGAGCGCGTATTGAAGCGTAGCCCACGGCTTTGCGGTGGAGAAGCCTCTGCCGTCCGCCGCCGAATCGACACCGTCGGGGGCGACATATACTTGGGTTGTCCCAGTCAGCCAGATCGGTACCCGAATAGACTGGAGCATGGATTCGAACTTGTCCGTGGGCATACTCCCAAAGTCGACATAGAGCTTTCCGGTGCCGTCAACGGCAATTCCGCCCCCTTGTTGCACCATCGCAAGCACGATAGCCCGCATCTGCTCCGGCGGCACGAGCGAAAAATCAACATAAAGATGCCCATTGGCGTCGAAGGACAAGCCGCCGCCGGATCCGAGCACAAGAATGTCGCCGGTGATCTCGTACTGCGTGCCGTTAAAGACCACGGTGTACATGCGTCCCGCCGCCAAAAGTCCGGCCGGGACGGCCTTTCCGTGGTGGTACAGCGGTTTTGCGCCCGTCCCGCCTACGTTGAGCGTGGGGTTCGCCGCCGTGTTGGTGTTGGCGAACTTCACGCGTAACGCGGCCCCGGTTTGCAGCCTGAACCCGGCAAGGGCCGCCGTCTTCGCCGCCGTGCCCGAGGCTGTGGCGCACGTCGTGTAATGGTGGATGTCCGCCGTGCCGTCGAACGGCACGCCGTCGATCGTGCGTGCGGTTTCAAGGCGGGTTGCTGTCAGGGCGTTGACGGTGCCGACAATTTTTTTGAGTGCCGCCAGCAATTGCGCATTGTTGTTTTTCGCGGGCGCAAGTCCCGCAGCGCTCAAAACGGCGAGCACTTCATCTTGCACGGCATTGAGCCAGTCGGCGCTGACCGTGGTTGCGGGTACGGGAACGGTAGGATCGCCTTCGGTAAAACGTCCGTCCCGCGTTGCGTCAGGGGTATCGATCTTGTGCATGGCTAATCCTCATTCTCCGCCGCATACGCGAACAACGCGACGGCGTGCGCAGGCTTGTACTTATTGATGATGCATTCAAGCGGCCCCTCGCCCCAGTCCCTGAGCTTTTCCCCGGCGGTGGAACGCCCGGCGCAAAACCGCCGCACGATCTCCCCTGCGGCGTGGACGGTAAAGGCGTATATCCAGTCGCCGTTGCTCAAGGCGTCCCCGGCGGCGGAACGCCCGGCGCGGAACGGCAAAAATTCGGTGATCGTCACCTGATACCCCGCTAGTTCGGCATATTGTTGCAGCCAGTCAATGGAGATGCCCGCTCGCTCGCGCATGGCGAGGGCCACAAACTGCAATCGCTCCTGATAAGTGATGTCGCCGCGCAGGCAGGCATGGGGCAACTGATAAATCCGCTCATAATCCTCAATCCACTCCCGGTATGTGAATGGTTTCAAGGCCCCGACGGCGTGGGGCAGATCGGCTAGGACGCGATCAAGCTCCCGGCCTTCCATCTCCGTTGAAAGATGAACCTTTGGCCCGTTTGGATCGTAGCTGACCGGGGGAAGCAGGCGGCGCAAAAGATCGGCGTGCGGCATTACAGCGCCTCCAGCGCCAGCGCGCCAAGCCGGGGCCACTGGATCGCGCTTGTCGCCACATTTTGGACGGGGGATGCAAAAACGACATCGGACACGCCCGTCACACCGGACACGGCGGCGGTCAGCACCGAGATGATCACCTTTGATCCCGGCTCATAGACATCAAAAAGCTCCGACAGCGCCTTGTGGACGCCGGGCGTCAGCGTTTGCAGCGTAAAACCGGGCGCGGGCGCGATTTTCAGCCGGACATCAACAACAAAGGCTTCGGCGGCGAGGACGGTAGCCTGTTTCGCCGTCACGGGCCGCATGGCGTCGATGTATTGCTGCGCGGCGGTCACGACTTCGGGCGAGGCAAGTACGCCTACCCCGGTTATGATGATATCGACCGTTCCCGGCCCCCGGCGCAGCGGGTGAACGTATGCTTCACCAACGCCGGTTATGCTCTTCGCCCATCGCTTATAGTCCGCCGCGTTGCCGCCTCCGGGGGGATCACGCATGTATTCAAGCAGACGGGCCAGCAGCGCGGCGTCGGCTTCCGGGGCCGCGCCGCCGGTGACCGTGGCAACGCCCACGGCAAAGATGCCCGTGGGCGGCTGTTGCAGCGTGACGGACCCGTCGATCAGATCGGGCACGGCCCCGGCGATGGACGACGCGCAGCGCACGGACAGCACGCCGTTTTCGCCGATGGTCGCCTCGGCGGAAGTCAGATACAGCGTGCCGTTGTCCGAGCGCATGGCTGCACCGGACGGCAACACCGTGCCCGGTGCGCCCGAAAACGTCGCCGTGCCGCTGGCTTTGACCGCCGGTTTGCGTACCATGCCGCGCAATCCCGCATGATACTCCAGATATTCTATGTCGGCGGTGTCCGGCAAAAGCTGGCGGGCAAGCCAGTTCTGGTGATCGTAAAGCCCCTCGACGGCGGAAGCGGTGCAGGCGGCACGGGCAAAGAGATCGCTGTCCTCGTCCGTCGGGGCCGTGTGATCGAGCGCGCGGGCGTCGCGGAGCTGCCGGTCGAGAATCTCCTGAAATTTCGGGGTAACGTAGGGCATCAGAGCACCTTGACGGGTTGCGTGTACAGGGAACGGCGGCCCGTCAGGTCGACCACCTCAATATGCAACAGGCACCGCCCGTCACGCGGCGCATCGGCGGTGACGCTGACGGAACGCGCCCGCCCGTCCCTGACCAGCGGGGCAAGGGCCTGCTCAGCGTACTGTACGGCCAGCTTGCGCACGCGGGGCACGTCTTTTTCGCGCGTCAGTTCATGCAGGCGCGAACCTAAAGACGGATCGGCCCACCAGCCGCCAAGCGGGGTCATCAGGCGCAGGTAGACGGCGTTCGCCAGAGTGTTGATGCGTTCGCCGGTATTGGTAATGGTAATATCCTGACGTGCTTTTGACTTCTTTGCCAATATCGCACTCATATCAACTTCTTTGGT
>ENA-UESL01000125-UESL01000125.1-human-gut-metagenome-genome-assembly--contig:-NODE-125-length-48126-cov-123.891840_pt1 | contig 48126 bp, 68 predicted proteins | sample MGYA00243008_ERZ508009 | MGnify/ENA primary metagenome ERZ508009 (study PRJEB26167, sample SAMN06115396) | human gut metagenome | host: Homo sapiens | place: China:Guangxi | collected 2016-06-08...
GCGGTGATGCTGGTGCCGCGCAGGTCGAGCCAGCCGCCCACGGTCAGATTGTCCGGCAGCGCGGTGATGCTGGTGCCGCGCAGGTCGAGCCAGCCGCCCACGGTCAGATTGTCCGGCAAGGCGTCGACGCCGCTAACATCTTCCAGATCTAGATTGTGGGTGACGGTAATATTCCCGTTATCGGAAACAGTGTGCTGAATATCGTTTTTAACGAGGTACTTAATTAAGTCGAACATTGCTGATCCTTAAATTTTGGGTGTAACAATCCTGTCGCTTTAATAGCCGACCATTCGGTTAAATTCGGTTATGCTGGTGGTGTCAGCCCTGCGATTCGCCGCAGAACGGGCAGAAACTCATTTTTACGTTGGTTTCCAGGCGGTTCAGGTTTTTAGCCATTTCGCCGTTTTTCTTTTTGGCCCGGTACGCCAGTTTGTATTTCAGCATCACAAACAGTTTGCCTTCGGAAAGAGAAAGAACCTGATTATCCCAGCCGGTATCAAAAGTGCTTTCGCTTACTTCAGCACCTTCCGGAACCTTCTCTTTCAGTCGCGCTTCGATCTGAGCACCGACCTCATTAATGCAGTTGCACATCCCTTATCCCTCAAAATTTCGCGTCATATCCTGCTGGCGTTTCGTCAGCGTGAATGATGCCTTCGACTGGATAGCAGTTAGTGACGCCCATTTGCTCACTCGCTGCCTCTTCACATTGCTGCTGATTGTCGAAAATACCGACGACAGCATCCTGGTAATCACCGTTCGTCATGGTGATGGTCAGCACTAATGCGTACAGGGCTCCCATCAGTGAGTCCCCGCAGGCACAAGATTTGGTTCGATGGTGCGTGAGGCATAAGGGCGACGAATGTTGCGAAGGTTGCCCTGTGGTTCGTGCCAGTAGGTGCCGTCGCGGTAGTCGTAGGAAACCTGCCATGCTGCACCGGTGCGACTGTTGCGCATGACGACAGCACGACCGTTGTTTGGTACTGCGTGGTTAGTTTTCATCTCATCCTCGTGCCTTATCGCCGGCCAGCGGAGTTTTTGACCATCTGCGCATTTATGTGCGTTGTTTGGATGAGATAAATGTACAGATAAAACTGTATTTTCGTCAACAGACAAAACTGTATTATTTGGTGTGTTTTACATATGTGTCTGTAATTGCTGTTGATTTAATTTTATAGGGGCGAAAAAAAACCGACTTAATAGTCGGTTTAGGTTGGGAATGAAGGGTTAACGTTTTCTGCGGTAGATACGGTGTTCGATCATTACACCGATGATAGTGAGAGGCTGATGGTCACTATTAATCACTGGGTAATCATCGTTCAGCGGAACAAGTTCGAAATGCTGACAACCCATAATGTCTGTGTAGGTTGGCCGATACTTTTTGAAAGTTGCTTGTTGTCCGCCGTTTTTAGCAACAACAAACTCGCCAGGAGTGGGTTCTAATTCTGGGTCAACAATGATCACGTCGCCAGCTTTGAAATCTGGCTCCATGGAATCGCCTTCAATGCGAAGTGCAAATGTGAAGTCAGAAACATCGAGGTCTGTCAGAATGTATTCGAGATTTCCATCAAACGCCTCAATAGGACTCTTCTCTGCAAGCGCACCAGCTTGAACGTAGCTAATCAAAGGAACCCTCCTGGAACTAACTTCAGCCATAGGCATAAATGCACCGCCATTCATAAGCCAGCTAGCATCGCATTTTAATGCTTTTGCTATACCAACAATATTTCGTGGTTTAAGGGTTTTTCCATCCTCTATGCTCTGCCAGGACTGCTGTCTAATACCTGCTATTTCTGCCGCTTCTGTCTGGGTCAATCCCAGCTCTACTCTTTTTTGTTTTACGCGATCTGCAAGGCTCATAAATCCCTCTCTCTGTATGCCCTGATAATCACAGTTAAAACTGTAATTGACAAACAGAAATAACTGTCACAGAATACAGATAAAACTGTGGAGGTAATATGGAAACAATTTCGCAGCGCATCAAGCAAAAGCGAGAGGAGTTGAATCTTTCTCAAGCCCAACTCGCCGAGAGAGCCGGAATGAAGCAGCAATCACTTCAAGCTATTGAGGCTGGAACAACCAAGCGCCCTCGTTTTTTGTTTGAGTTAGCCAGTGCTCTGCACTGCGACCCAAAATGGTTACTGTACGGTGAAAAACCTAACCATTCTCAATAATTACGCCGCGATAACGCGGTGTTTCAAACAACACCCTGAGGATTATCACCAATGGAGAACGCAATCGCACGAAAGTTAGACCCGCCAGTTATCAATCCGGTTGAGATCGAAAGTGTCCTGCTCAACCGGCTTGCATCAGTGGGCCAGAAGTCTTATGCCGAGCATATGGGAATCAGCGAGTCGACTGCCAGCAGGCGCAAAGCTGAAGGGCATTTCAGCACCATGGCGAAAGAGCTGGCCTTCCTGGGTATTCAGGCCGCGCCACCGGGAGCGGTGCTGGTATCCAGAAATTACTTAACCGCTGTTGAAATTCTTGCTGATGCTGGGCTTAGGGCTGAACGGGCTAGACCTGATGCTCTGGGGTGGGATTAAGCCATGAACCATATCGAATTCATCGAAAAGCATGTGCGTGAAGAACTGCTGAAGCTCGGTTTCTCTCTGGGAGTGGCTCAGGGGGGGGCATTCCAGGCAATCGACATGTACAAGCGCATGAGCCAGGCAAGCAGAAAGGGGAAGATTTTTGATGATGTTTTACGGCACGCAAAGCTGTGGGCGGAGAAGCAGCAGTTACCTGCTGACCGACTTGAGAAGCGAAAAGTTAAACGGAACGCCCAGCCGGGCCTGTTCTGAAAAGGCGAAAGCCGCGCTGGTGAGACAGCAACGGCTTTCTGGTGCAAATGTTCGACCAATTGCAGGAGGAATAATGGCAAAAAACAACCGCTATTACCAGACCGCTATACATAAAAACAATACCCGCGACCGCTTCGTGCGTTCGATTAATCCGGTAGTGGCCGAGAAGATGCGCGCCATTCTGGAGGAGTTGAAGCGTAAGGAGGAAGGCCGTGGGTAATCTCGCAACAGTCATACCAATCAGACCGGCTCTTACGGTCGTGGAGCGTCGGGTGGCAGATCTTGATGATGGTTTTACGCGCCTGGCAAACATGCTTCTGGAAGAATACGCAGGCGCTGACCTGACGAAGCGACAATTCAAAGTCCTGCTTGCTGTTCTGCGCCTGACTTATGGGTGGAATAAGCCCATGGACAGGATTGCCAATTCTCAGATTGCTCAGATAGCAAGGCTGCCAGAAAAGCGCGTGAGTGAAGCGCGCGTCCAGCTCGTCGGAATGAACCTGCTAACCCAGGTTGGAAGGAGCATTGGACCGAATAAAAACACCGCCGAATGGTTACTACCAGTTGGTGAAAGCTGCGGCACAGAAAATCCCTCAAAACAGGGGATAAATGACGAGGAAGAAGAATCCCTCAATTCAGGGGATAGTCCCTCAAATCAGGGTATCCCTCAAAATGAGGGAAAATCCCCTAAATCAAGGGAAGAGGAATCCCTCAATTCAGGGGAACACCAAAGACATATAAATACATTAAATACTAATACCCCCCAAACCCCAGAGGGGGAGGGTGTCGGGCAGGAAGAAAAACCTGTCTCAAAGAAAACCCCGATCGACTATCAGGCGGTGCTATATGCATACAACACCACCCTGGGAGACCGCCTTCCCCAGGCAGAGGCACTAAACGACAAACGTCGCCGTGCTATCAAACGCCTGCTGACCGAACTGAAAGAGCCAACCGTCGAGGCTGTGGAGAATTACTTCGCCGCGTTCGCTGAGCGAGCACCAAAATTTTACTTCGGTGAGAACGACAGAGGCTGGCGCGCCAGTTTCGATTATCTGTTGCGCTCTGACACCCTGCTGAAAACCAGGGAGAAGGCGCTATGACTGACATGAACATGATCCCGCAGAACATCGAAGCCGAACAAAGTGTGCTGGGCGGCATGATGCTGGATAGCGGTAGTGATCGCTGCCAGACCGCTATGTCGATGCTCAAACCAGAATCGTTCTACATCCGCCCCCACCAGGTGATTTTCGCCGAGATGCGGGAGCTGGCAGCCAACCAGAAGCCTATCGACCTGATCACCCTGATTGAGTCGCTGGAATCTAAAGGGCTTGGCGAGCAGGCTGGTGGCTTCGCTTACATGGCCGAGATATCCAAAAACACTCCCAGCGCGGCGAACATCGTTCACTACGCCATGCTGGTGCGCGAGAAAGCCATGGAGCGTTACGGCATTGACAAGCTGAACAGCGCCACCGAGCTGCTGTATTCCCGCAACGGGATGACCACCAGCCAGAAGTTTGACGCTATTCAGACCCTGTTCACTGATATCGCTGACTACGCGAAAACCGGTAACCGCCGGGGGCTCCGCGAGTTTTCGGAAGTGATGGGCGACTGGGTGGACGAGGTGGAAGCGCGCTGGAGCGACTCAGACGCAACGCGTGGACTGTCGACGGGGATTGGCTCGCTGGATGACCTGCTGCAACCGAAAGGACTGGTTAAAGGCGCTCTGATGGTGATCGGCGCACGTCCGAAGATGGGTAAAACCACGCTGTATAGCCAGCTGGCCGTCAACTGTGCCGAAGTTGAGCAGCTCCCCGCGCTGATGTTTAGCCTCGAAATGTCGGATAAGCAGATTGTGGAGCGCATGATCGGGCAGGTCAGTCGCGTGAATACCGACGTGTTTTATGGCGATCGGTACGACGACGCGCAGGTGGCAATGGCTTTTGCCGCTGGTGGACGTCTGGCCCAGACCGGAAACCTTTACGTCGACGACACGCCCGGGATCACGCTGGCGCACATCGTCGCAGAGTCACGCCGCATTAAACGCGAACGCGGCGCTGTCGGCATGGTGCTGGTGGACTACCTGACCCTGATGACCGCAGACAAGGCTGACCGTAACGATCTGGCCTACGGGATTATCACGAAGGGGCTGAAGAACCTGGCGAAGGAACTGAACTGCATCGTGGTGCTGCTTACCCAGCTGAACCGCGATCTGGAGAAGCGTACCAACAAACGTCCTATGCCGAGTGACTCCCGCGATACCGGGCAGATTGAGCAGGATTGCGATTACTGGATCGGCATTTACCGCGAAGGCGCATACGACGAAAACGCAGATCAGGCGGCTACCGAATTGCTGTTGCGCCTGAACCGCCACGGCCCGACTGGCGTTGTTTATTGTGACCAGCGTAACGGTGCGATCTACGACTGTGACCAGGCTGCTGCTGAGCAGAAACGCCGCGCGAATGATGCCAGGCCCAACAAAAAGAGGGAATTTTGATGAAAATTTACATTGCTGGGCCAATGACCGGCATCCCGAAATATAACCGCCCTGCGTTCCATTTTGAGGCGATGCGCCTGTCATCGGAAGGTCATGTGGTGTTAAACCCCGCGACGCTTCCCGATGGCCTGAGCCAGCCAGAGTACATGGATATTTGTCTCGCGATGCTCCGCTGCGCTGACGGCATTTTCCTGCTGTCCGGCTGGCAGAACTCCGCAGGCGCAAAAGCGGAACACGCTCTGGCCCAAAAGCTGGATCTGGAAATCATTCATCAGGAGAGTGCGGTATGACCAACAAAACCAAAGAACTCGTAGCTGCCGGGCATGCGCTGGCGAAAGAGCTGCATTGCGCTGAGTCTGCTGCGCTGGTGCGTGAACTGGCGACGCAGCTGGATGTGCAGCGTGCTCGCGCTGATGTGTTGGCTGACGTAGAGAAGCAGAACGCCCAACTGAAAGACGAGAACGAATACATCCGCAATCGCTTCAAAGAGCTTGATCGGATGTTCGGTAAGAACCTGCTTGTGATGAAAGCGGCGGTTATCGACTGGCGCACCACCGGCGACGCCAAGAACGGGATGGCATGGATTTTTAACACCCTGCTTGGTCCTGGTGAGCTACCCAACGAGGACGAGAAAGACGCTCAGGCCTACTTTGACCGCGAATACGCGCCACTCGACAAAGAGTTGATGGATCTTCATCAGTGGTTTTGGGAGCGCCATAAGCGCATTGAATCCAGAGGCACTGTTATTCAGGAGGCTGCCCAGTGAACGAAGTATTTGTATTGTTCAAGATAACCGCGATGGTCATTGGTATTTCGGTCGCTGTGCTGGGGCTTATGTCATTCGTGATGTGGCAGAACCCGTTTCGCTTCATCAAGCCGATGTTTGCCGTAAGGGTTTTGGTGGCTTTAGTAGCATACGCATGGTTCCTTTACTTTATTCCGGGGGCGTCACAATGAACAGAATCACCGAAGGCAAAAAATACTGCTATCGCTACTATGACGGGAACGACAGCGAAGGCCGCCCGATCGTCACTTTGTGGAAGCGCGTAATCATCCGCGAGACAGACAAGACTTTCTGGCACGTCGAAGATATGCCGTACATGACCAATGAGCAGCTTATTAAATACCGGACCGGTGGGCAGTCAGCCAACCAGAAATACCATGTTAAACGCTGCCTAAAAGGTGCTGATCGCTCCAGTTACCACTACACCAGGGAAGAGGCTTTACAGGCATTTGTTCGTCGCAAAACCCACCAGATTAGCAAGATTCAGCTCGCAGAAGAAACAGCGCGCCTGTGTCTTGCTGGTCTTCGTGAAGCCGGGATCATTTCCGAGGGATATCGCTGTAAGGTCGAAAAACTGCCGGATAGCGATATATTCCTCGCTGCCAACCAGCCGGGGCCGATTGCATCAGAATATAGCTGGAGTGAATACTGATGGCTAAATCTGCCGCAGAACGCAAAGCCGCCCAACGCGCCAGGCAAGCCGCTGCTGGTGGGCGTAAATTTGAGCTCATACTTGATACGCAGGAACTGGAGATGCTGGAACGTAATTGTGCATTACGCCGCCCTGGTCGAGCGCCGTATGACATGAGCGAATACGTCGCAATGCTGATCCGCCAGGACGATGCCCGCGTTCGTGGGCGCATCAAGTCAATCAGCGCGAACCTCTGCGGTAAATGCGGCGATGCGCTGCCGGTTAAGTCGTGTCCGTGCGACGGTGATTCGCAATGCTGGGTTACGCGTGGCTGGCATGAAACCAAATTAGTAGTGTGACATGTCACAATGTAATCAATAATATACAAGCCTCTTCGGAGGCTTTTTTTGTCGGCGTTAAATTGCTTTTGCCACAATGCCCAGCCATAATATCCCTGTCAGCCTGAACAACTGACACCCGGACATTCGCGCCACGGAGAACACCATGGCGCAAGAAAAGATTGGCACCTTCAGCTATAAACTCAGAAGACTATACGGGGTTTTGTTTCTGATATTGCTGGTTTTTCAGGTCATTATTACCAATGCCGTTTTCTTACTCATCGGATTCGGCTTAATGGAACTGGACGATACTACTCTCCAGCTTTATGTTGGAAGCACAATTGCTCAAATTTTCAGCTTGGTATTCTGTGTTACTAAGTCGATTTTTTGAACAAAGATCAAGCGTATGACCTTTTAAAGCCCTCACTAATATGTGGGGGTTTTTTATTTTGACCTCAACTGTACGGGATTTTTAAACACACCTCTGCTAAAATCTTCACGACGGCTTGAGAAACCGTCGACCATCTGCGCCACGGAGAACACAATGGCGCTGCACCACCAGTTTAAACACAATCGCCTGACGTTATCCGACGTCAGCGACTTGTCGTATCTGTCGCTTAACCTCTTCGGGGGTGACGCGTGAGCCAACAATTCCACCTCGTTAACGAAAGCGTTAAGCAGAACGCTATCAACTACATTCGTCAGTTGCCGGTCGACGGCAAGCGCCCGCTGATTCTCGACGTGAAAGAGTCGACGCGCACCGCTATTCAAAATCGCAAGATGTGGCCGCTACTGAAAGACCTCTCCGACCAGGTTCTCTGGTTCGGCAATAAATACGATTCCGACGACTGGAAAGACCTCATCACCGCGCTGGTGGCGAAGACCAAAAAGCAGGAACAGCGAATGGCTCCCGGACTTGATGGTGGCGTCGTGATGTTCGGCCAGCGCACCAGCAAAATGACCATTCCTCAGATGGTCGAAGTCATCGAGACGATTTATTGGTTCGGCACCCAGCAGGGTGTCACCTTCAGCGAACAATCCCGCAATGAAATCGAATGGGCAAAGCGTTGGGGGGACAGCAATGCGAAATAACCCCAGTCAGAAAACCTACCGGAGCAAGAAATGGCTCGCTGCTGTCGGGCAGATCGAACAATGCGTGTTATGCGGCTCGTGGGGGACGCAGGTAGCGCACCGCAATGAAGGCAAAGGCATGGGCCTGAAAGCCGATGATTGCGCCACGGCGGCGATTTGCGTTTGCTGCCACGACAGCATCGACAACGGGAGCAAGCTATCTCGCGACGAACGCCGCCAGCTGATGGACCGCGCTATCGTTCTGACCGTTATACAGATCGCCCGACTTGGGCTGGTGGTGCCTGCATGAAAATTTACGATATCACCCCGATCGGCAAGCCCCGCATGACCCGCGCCGACAAATGGAAAACACGGCCTGCGGTCATGCGTTACCGCGCATTCTGCGATGAAGCACGTCTGCGCAAAATCAATCTCCCTGAGTCCGGCGCGCATATCACCTTCGTTATGCCAATGCCTCCGAGCTGGAGCAAAAAGAAGCGTGAACAGCTCAACGGCAAGCCGCACCAGTCAAAACCAGACTGCGACAACATGCTTAAAGCACTGATGGATGCCCTGTTTGATGATGATTCCAGTGTCTGGGATTGTCGCATTACAAAGCTATGGGGCGAGAAAGGCCAGATCATCATTCGGGAGAACGGACAATGACACGCACCGACATTAACAATTACCAGAAAGCGTCTGTTGAGCGTACCAACCCGCAAAACGCCTGGGTGACGCTGGCAGCAGCACCACGCAGATCTTACCTGGGGAAATACCGCCGACTGACACCATCGCAAAGCCGTTGGGTTCGTTCGTTGCTGAACCACTGGGGCGGCATGTATGGAGGCAGCGGGACAGAGCACCTTTCTGGTGGCGGTGGTATGTGGTCAATGATATTAACCGGCTGGACTGGCGAGCAGCAGGAGCGGATCGCTACCGTACTGTCTGGTCTGCGTAAAATTGGCTATACCGGCGATGCGTTGTTTGAGCAGGCGAAAGCCATCATCTGGCCGAAGAAATCACTTTCTGACCTGATCGGCAATGCCGGAGACCAGGAGGAAGCTGCATTCATGGAGGCTATCATCCTGAAGTCCTTCAAGCCGGGGAATCCCGTGTATGAGATAGGGAAGGACTATTACACCTGGCGGAAAACCATTAATGACATGGCACGATGGATGCAATATTACTACGCGCCGTTTCTGACCGAAAAGCAATGTATTGACCGCGTGCGCTGGTGTATTGAGTTGTTTAATTCTGCTGTCTTCTTCACGTTAAAAGATGAATTTGGCTTCGAAAATGCAAAAACTTGCGAAAAAGACTTGAAAACGAGTTTTGAAACTGCATAATTCAGATATGCTCGGACGTCAAAGGCGAAAGAGCTTACCCACCAGCGGAGATGCCTTGCGCGGAGCGGTGTGAACCACATTTAAGCCCTTGCAGAAATGCAGGGGCTTTTTGCATTCAGGGTCAGAAGCACAGAGGTTGTGCGATCGGCTGTTAACCGATTGGTCGAAGGTTCGAATCCTTCCTGTCCCGCCAAATACCTACCAGGACCATAAGAGCAAAAGCTCAACGCACTACCCTCTATTGCCCACCGCGCCGTGGGCTTTTTTATTGCAGGCCGCAGATATCATTTTCAGATGCCATGTAGCAATCAGAGTCTGACGGCCTTTCCCCTACAAACACACACAGCACCATCCGGAAAATCGGAGGTGAGGCCTATGAAAATGCCATACAAACAAGATTTCATCGCTGCGCTACTTGCCGCCAAGGAGCAGGGTATTGGTGCAATGCTGGCTTTTATCATGGCGTATCTGCGTGGTCGCTATAACGGCGGCGCGGTAACAAAAACGCTAATTGATGCGCTGATGTGCGCGATGATTGCCTGGTTCGTTCGTGACCTTCTGGACTTTATCGGCCTGAGCAGCAACCTCGCCTACATAGCCAGCGTCTTTATTGGATACATCGGCACCGATTCGATCGGCAATCTGATTAAAAAACTTGCAGCAAAAAAGGCGGGAGTTGACGATGCAAACCAGTCCTGACGGAATTGCTCTGATAAAAAAATTTGAAGGTTGTCGGCTGACTGCTTACCCCGACCCCGGAACGGGAGATGCGCCGTGGACCATCGGCTATGGCTGGACCCATCCGGTTGACGGAAAGCCAGTAAAGCGCGGTATGACTATCGACCAGCAAACCGCTGACAGGCTTCTGAAAACAGGGCTTGTTGGTTATGAGAATGACGTGCTGAAAGTTGTCAGGGTGAAGCTGACACAAGGCCAGTTCGACGCACTGGTGTCGTTCGCTTACAACGTTGGGTCGCGTGCTCTTTCCACATCTACACTGCTGAAAAAGCTGAATGCTGGCGATATAAAAGGCGCGGCAGATGAATTTCTGCGCTGGAATAAATCAGGCGGAAAGGTGATGCCGGGGCTCACGAATCGCCGCAAGGCAGAGCGTGAGGTATTCCTGTCATGAACAGGGTCGCCATAATCGTTGCTCTGCTGACTGGCGCTCTGGCATGGGGAGTTATTCACTACCGCGACAATGCGATTGAGTACAAAAAGCAGCGCGATAAAGTGACTGAGCAACTCAGTCTGGCGAATGCCACCATCACTGACATGACAACCCGGCAGCGAGATGTTGCTGCACTGGATGCCAAATATACGAAGGAATTAGCCGATGCGAAAAAAACCATTAGCGATTTGCGTCGGGATGTCGATTCTGGCGCTAAACGGCTGCGCATCGCCGCAACCTGCCATGGAGTGCCAAAAGCCACCTCCGCCACCGGCGTGGATGATGCAGGAACCCCCGAACTTACTCCAGACGCTCGACGGAATTATTTCGATCACCGGGACGGAATCGCAACCGTTAACAAAATGATTCACGGCATGCAGGAATACATCGATACGCAGTGTCAGAAATAATTCGTCACCCACTACAAGAGAAACAAAGCCTGACTTCGGTCGGGCTTTTTTATGCCCGAATTTCACCGCGCACCGCAGCGCATTCAACCCACGTCTAACCCAACCATTTGGAATGAGCCTTTGAGGAGTCAGTTAGTGCTGGCGAGCCTCGACGGGCTGATCTCCTATGCGGCAAAGGTTCATCTCAAAGTAAGGTAAACGCAATGACATACCCAACAGTTGCAGTAAACGGCGTATCCGTTCGAGTCGATGACGATGGCCGGTATAACCTCAACGACCTGCATGCAGCAGCAGTCTCCAATGGAGAGGCCACTGAATCACAGCGTCCAAGTAACTTCATTAAAAGCGCACAGATCAGACGCTTTGCTGACGAACTGACCGAAGCTACGAAAATAGCTTCGACTCGGGTAGTTAAGGGCGGCACTGAATCAGGTGTTTGGGGACTAGAGTTACTCGCAATTCGATATGCGGCCTGGTTGAGTCCGAAATTTGAGATCCGGGTGTATAACACCTTCCGTGAAGCGGTACTCAGCGGAATCACCAACATGTCGCGCCTCAACCGCCTCGACTTACTGATCGCAAATGAGACCAAAGAGGTCAGTGCCTGCGCCCGGGCAATGAACAAGTGGGGCGTCGGTGGCCGCAAGAAACTGCTCAACTGCGCGCGTGATCGGATCGTCAGCCAGATGGATCCTGATATGGTCACGCTGATGGAAGCGAAAGCTGGGTAACCGGCTCAAAATTGAGCTCGTCGGCAAGAGAGCTACTTTCACAACGGCTTTCCATTACAAAGCCCATCTGCTGGTGGGCTTGATAATGGAGCTCTGGAATTATTCATGAACAGACCACACCCACCAGCGCATTTTACGATGCCACCTGACCCGAAGCCGTACATCAGCATTATGCCCGCTAATGACGTTGGCGAGTGGCTGAATCAGCACATCCTGAGCGATGAGGGTGACCTCTACAACCCTGACCACCAGCATTTGCTTGAAGCGGATCTGTGCTTTCTCTGGGCGTCGAACGCTTTCGAGAAGAAAGGGCGTTCCGTGCTGGGGCAGGCGGAAGAAGTGGCAATGCGTGCCGGAGGCTGGCAGAAAGCGCGGATGGAGCAGCAGATGTATGAATGGTTCGGCAGGGTGCCGCATTTCATCATCACGCTCGCCGCCGATTACTGTTCGCAATGTTCCGATCTGGAGTTCTGCGCGCTGATAGAGCACGAGCTTTATCACATCTGCCAGGCGACAGATGAATTTGGCGCGCCGAAGTTCACGCAGGAAGGGCAGCCAAAGCTGAAGCTGCGCGGTCATGACGTGGAAGAGTTTGTGGGCGTGGTTCGCCGTTACGGTGCAAGCCGGGACGTGCAGGAAATGATTGATGCGGCGAATCAGCCAGCGGAGGTTGCTCATCTCGATATTGCCAGAGCGTGCGGGACGTGCATGCTGCGACTGGCTTAAATACTGGACTGTATAAGACGAATGGTGATTTATGGCTGCATTAAAACCTGATGTGAAAGCCTTCATCATTCAGTCGCTTGCGTGCTATGACACGCCATCGCAGGTGGTCGAGGCTGTCCAAAAAGAATTCGGGATCAAGATCACCCGCCAGCAGGCTGAATCTCACGACCCCACGAAGGCCAGCGGTAAGACGCTCGCCAAAAAGTGGATCGAGATGTTCCACGCGACGCGCGAACGATTCCTGACCGAAACCAGCGATATTCCGATAGCGAACAAATCCTATCGCCTCCGCGTGCTTGACCGCATGGCAACCAAAACCGAGGGGATGAAAAACTTCTCCCTGACCGCGCAGCTCATTGAGCAGGCCGCGAAAGAGGTTGGCGACGCTTACACCAATAAGCTGAAGGTTGAGAGCACTGGCAAGGATGGCGGACCGATCAAGACCGAGACGACAAACCTCACCGCAGATCAGGCCGCAGAGATTTACCGCAAGATGATGGGGTGATCATGCCTCTCCCGTTTGAATTCGATTTCAGAAACCCTGATTACCAGATGGTTTTTGAATGGCGGATGGAGCGCTTACAGCGCATTCGCCAGAACCCTGAAATGCTGCCAGCGCTAAAGCAGTTTTACCGCACCAACCCGGCACAGTTCATCATCGACTGGGGTATGACGACTGACCCGCGTAACATCGATTATGGCCTGCCGGTCACCATCCCTTTTCTGCTGTTCCCGAAACAGGAAGAATGGATTCACTGGATCATGGAGCGGCGCGAACGGCTGGAGAACGGCATCACCGAAAAGAGTCGCGAAATGGGGCTCAGCTGGACGGCGATCGGGCTGGCTTGCTCGCTCTGCCTCTTCAACAAAGAAATGGTCATCGGCTTCGGCTCCCGTAAAGAGGAATACGTCGACAGCACCGGAGACCCGAAGGCGCTGTTCTGGAAGGCGCGCAAGTTCGTGGAAACGCTGCCCGTCGAGTTTCGCGGTTCGTGGGACGAGAAGAAGCACGCGCCGTACATGCGCGTTGAGTTTCCCGATACTGGCGCGGTCATCAAAGGCGAGGCTGGCGACAATATCGGTCGTGGTGACCGTACCACCCTCTACCTGGTGGATGAGGCTGCATTCCTCCAGCGTCCTCTGCTGATTGACGCGGCGCTGTCGCAAACCACCCGCTGCCGTATCGACCTGAGCTCGGTTAACGGCATGGCGAACCCGTTCGCGCAGAAGCGTCACGGCGGGAAGATACCGGTATTCACATTCCACTGGCGAAATGACCCGCGCAAGGATGAAGAGTGGTATCGCAGGGAATGCGAGAAAATCGACAATCCGGTGGTGGTAGCGCAGGAACTTGACCTGAACTACAGCGCATCTGCGGAAGGCGTCCTGATCCCGTCCGATTGGGTACAGGCTGCCGTCGACGCTCATATTAAGCTGGGCATCCAGCCAACGGGCAAACGCCTGGGCGCGATGGACGTCGCCGACGAAGGCCGGGACAAAAACGCCTTTTCGACCCGTCACGGCTTCCTCCTGGAGAACGTGCGGGAATGGTCCGGCGTGGGCAGCGACATTTACCAGTCCGTTGAGAAGGTCTTCGGCTTTTGCGAACAGGACAACCTCGAAGAATTTCGCTTCGACGAGGACGGCCTGGGCGCTGGCGTTCGCGGCGATGCACGCGCCATCAACGAACTGCGTAACGCTGCGCGCCGACCGTCAATACTCGCCACACCGTTTCGCGGTAGCGGCGCGGTGTTTGATCCGGACGACGAAGCGGTGCGCGGCGACAACGGACAGGCCGCCCGCCTGAACAAGGACTTCTTTGCTAACGCCAAGGCCCAGAGCTGGTGGCAATTACGCAAGCTTTTCCAGAACACCTATCGCGCCGTGGTTGAGGGAATGGCCTACAACCCGGACGAAATTATCTCAATCAGCAGCGCCATGGCGAGCAAAGACAAACTCATCATCGAGCTGTCGCAACCGACCTATTCCATTAACGGTGTGGGGAAAATCGTTGTTGATAAACAGCCTGACGGCACCAAGTCGCCGAACCTCGCCGACTCGGTGATGATCAGCTACGCGCCAATGAATTCAGCCCTGAACATCTGGGAGCTGCTAGGGAGACAGGCCTGATGGCACGAAACAAGCAAGCCTCTCAGCGAACGGCGCAGGCCACCGCTGATGGCTATGAAAACTTTGTCGCCCGCGTGGGGATGCAGACGCCTAACCAGCACTCAGCATCGACCTACCGGGCGAACTTCACCAGCCGCAACCGCATGCTGGTGGAATGGTCATATCGCGGATCGTGGGTTATCGGCGAAGCGGTCGACGCTATCCCGGACGATATGACCCGGAAAGGCATTCGCATCACTTCGGAGATTGACGCCAAAGACCGTGGCACCCTCGAAGCGCAGCTGGATGAGTTGCAGGTCTGGGATGCGCTGAACGACGTGCTGAAATGGTCGCGTCTCTATGGCGGCGCGGTTGGCTTCATCATGATTGAGGGGCAGGCACCAATGACCCCGCTGCGGCTCGAAACTATTGGAGAAGGCAAGTTTAAGGGCATTCTCCCGCTCGACCGCTGGATGATTAACCCGGTGCTGACCCGCCGCATTAAAGAGATGGGGCCGGATCTCGGCAAACCTGAGTTTTACGACGTGGTGACAACTGCAACGGGCATCCCGGCCTGGCGCATCCATCACAGCCGCCTGATTCGCTTCGATGGGGTGACGCTGCCATTCCAGCAGAAGATGACCGAAAACGAATGGGGAATGTCGGTTGTAGAGCGTATCTGGGATCGGCTTACTGCGTTCGACAGCGCCACTGTCGGCGCGGCGCAGCTGGTCTATAAAGCGCATCTGCGCACCTACAGCGTGGAGAAGCTGCGCGAGCTTATAGCGCTTGGCGGCCCGGCGTTCGAGGCGCTGCTGAAGAACATCGACCTGATCCGCCAGTTCCAGAGCAATGAAGGCATGACGCTCATGGACTCGCGGGATAAGTTCGAAACCCACCAGTACAGCTTCAGTGGTCTGGATGACATTCTTTCGCAGTTCGCTGAGCAGATCAGCGGTGCCGTCGGCATCCCGCTGGTACGCCTGTTCGGTCAGTCCCCGAAAGGCTTCTCTACTGGTGACGCTGACCTCGCCAACTATTACGACCGGGTGAGCTCATTGCAGGAGCGCCGCTTACGGCTGCCGATGCGCCGGATACTGGACATTATGCACCGCTCGGAACTCGGTAAGCCGCTGCCGGACGATTTCACGTTTGAGTTTAACCCGCTATGGCAAATGTCTGACGTTGACCGCTCAACGGTGGCCGTAAACACCACCACCGCGATCAGCACCGCGCTGGGCGACGGATTGATGACGCGTAAGGCGGCAATGACCGACCTGCGCGAAAACTCTGACGTCACCGGTATCGGGGCATCCATTACCGACGAGGATATCGAGAATGCCGAAGACGAAGCGCCGCCAGGCATCGGCGAACTTGGCGACAAACCGCCAGAGCCGACAGGCGGAGATCCGATATCGAACGAGCCTACGGCAGATAGCGCGGGCGGTCGGGGATATCGTAAATGGTCGCTACGATGGTTCAAACGATAGCGTCACCGAAATAATGGATGCGCTGGAGCGCTACAGCGAAATCATCACCCCCTGGGCGACGAAGGTTGCTGAGAACTTTACCGCCGACATTGCGCGCCAGAATGAAAAGCAGTGGCGTCAGCACAGCCGGAACATCAGCGCAGAGCTGTGCAATATGGTCGACCGCGCCCCGGTAGGCCAGGTGATGAAATCCATCGTCGCCGAGCAAATTAAGTACATCAAGTCACTACCTCTTGAGGCCGCCGATCGGGTGTATGACATTCAGAACAAGGCCATCGAGGCCGTTGTGACTGGTGGACGCGCTGAGCCATTCGCGAAAGAGATAGCGGCATCAGGTGACGTGTCACGCTCGCGAGCGAACCTTATCGCACGTACCGAGCTTGGACGCGCAACCGGCGCGCTGGATCAGGCGCGTGCGCTGTCTATCGGTTCAAATGGTTATATCTGGCGTACAGCCGAAGATGGCGACGTCAGACATTCTCATCGGGAGATGGAGGGTAAATTTGTCGAATGGGGCCGACCTCCAACGCTTGACGGCATGACCGGTCACGCTGGCGAGCTCCCGAACTGCCGCTGTTACAAAGAAATCGTCTTCCCCAATCCTCATTCTTATCTCGCCTGAATCGCAGGTAAAACATGAAATATTTTTTCAATACCCGGCTGGGGGAAACCCGTTATCAGCTGGCTGACGGCTCGCTGCTGTGCAAAGACGTGCCGATAGGTCGAACGGGTAAGCAGCTCTACGGCGCTGCCGATCTGCCAAACCTCAAACCCGACAAACTCGGCGAGATAGTCGTAACGCGCTCTCCTGAGCAGGTATTCCATCCGGCCACGCTCGCCTCATTCGAAGGGATGAGCATCACGATCCTGCATCCTGAAGATGAAAACGGGAATGTGCGGCTGGTGAACCCCGAGAACTGGAAAGAGCTTGCGGTCGGGCATCTTCAGAACGTGCGGCGCGGGACAGGTGATCAGTCTGATTTGATGCTGGCTGACCTTATCGTCAAAGACGAAAGCGCCATTCAGCTTATCGAAGATGGCCTGCGCGAAGTGTCGTGTGGCTATGACGCGGAGTACGAGCAGACCGAGCCAGGTAAAGCCGAGCAGGTCGATATTACCGGAAACCATGTGGCTCTTGTCCCTAAAGGCAGAGCCGGAAATCGTTGTGCAATTGGAGACAGAGACACAATGGCAAATCAAAAGAAAAGCTGGTGGACCCGCATGCGCACGGCCATCAAAACGGGTGACGCTGACACCATGAACGAACTGCTGGACTCTGCGCCAGCGGCTGTAACGGGTGATGAAGGGGATCTTCCGAGCGGCGTTAACCTCAACATTAACCTTTCACCGCAGCAACCATTACCGGACAAAAAGCCGGAAATGGGCGGAGAGCCAACCGGCGACGGCGAGGACGATATCAAAACCTTGCTCAAAGCCCTGCTGGCTAAGCTGGAAGGAAATGCGACGGGCGATAACGACAATAATCCTGGCGAAAATGATAACAAAAACCCGACCGGCGACGACGAGGACAAAGAAGAGGAAACCACGATTACCGGTGACTCTGCCTATCGTGCCGAGGTTATCGTGCCGGGTATCGATCTGAGCCGTAAGGTGAAACCGACCGCGTTCAAACGTGATGTGCTGGCTGCCGCTGACAAAACACTGGTTCGCCAGGTTGTCGGTGATGCGGATATCCGCAAATTGCCCAAGCAATCGGTAGATATGGCGTTTAACGCCGTGTCAGAGATTGCCAAAGGGCGAAACACCCGCACCACCACTGGCGATGCACAACGTCCAAATATGGGCATGACCAGCATCGCTTCCCTGAACAAACAAAACGCCGACTTCTGGTCTAACCGCAAAGGATAATCCAATGACTGCATATCTGTACCGGATGCCTGTTGGCATTGCCGGGGCTATCTCTCGCCCGCAGGACTTAACCGTCGAACCGGTGACCCTTAAATCCGCTAACGCCTTCGCTGCCTATGGTCTGGCTGGAAAATACGACGCTGACGGCTTTTTCGTGCCGCTGGCGGACGGTGACACCGCCGACAAGGTGAAGGGTATCTACGTTCGTCCGTATCCAACCACATCGCAGCCAGACATGGTTCGCCAGGTGGGGACGGATAAGAACTTCCCGGGCGACGCCATGAAGCGTGGCTACATGACCGTTAACCTCGGATCTGGATTCGATGCCAGTACCATCAAAAAAGGCGCGCCTGTCTACGTGGTTGTTTCGCTCGATTCAACCATTGACGTGCCGCTGGGCGGCTTCATGTCCACGTCCGTCAGTGGCAAAAACGTGGCGCTGACCAACGCCGAATTCACAGGGGCCGGTGACGCTAACGGCAATGCAGAAATCTCCTGGAAGATTTAAGGAACAGACGAATGATTACTTTTGATCAGGCAACCGTTGATAGCTCTGGTGCCTTTCTCATCGGGGAGCTGGAGCGACTCGACCAGACGCTGAACCTGCCGCTGGTGGGTTACACCTGGACCCGCGATGTTCAGCTGCGTGAAGACGTTTCTATCGCAGATGACATTTCCAGCTGGACTAACACCAGCTTTGGCGCGGCGGGAACTGGCGCAAATCCGAACGGTAAAAACTGGGTAGGCAAAGACTCCACTGCTATTGCTGGCGTGAACGTTGATATCGGCAAAGATGGCAATCCGCTGAACCTCTGGGGCATGGAACTGGGCTGGACCGTTGTAGATCTGGCAGCAGCTCAGCAGGTAGGTCGCCCGATTGATACCCAGAAGTACGACGGGATGCAGATCAAATGGCAGATGGACAACGACGAGCAGGTTTACATTGGCGATGATGCGCTCGGCCTGAAAGGGCTGGCAAACCTTGTCGGTGTGACGCTGAACAATGCGCCGAAGACCTGGGCGAACTCCACCAACGACGAGATTCTCGATAGCGTGAACAGCATTCTGTCGAATGCCTGGGCAGCATCCGGTTATTCCGTCGTGCCTTCTGATCTGCGCATTCCGCCAGAGCAGTATTCATTGCTGGCGAGCCGTAAGGTTTCCGAAGCGGGTAACCAGTCACTGCTGACCTATCTGGCCGTGAACACTATCGCTTTCCACCAGAACGGCGTTCCGCTGGAAATCAAAGCGGTTAAATGGCTGAAAGGGCGCGGGGTTGGCGGTAAAGACCGTATGGTCGCCTACACCAACGACAAGAAATATGTGCGCTATCCGCTGGTGCCGTTGCAGAGCGTTCCTATCCAGTATCGCGGTCTGTACCAGATTGCGACCTACTACGGCAAGCTCGGTGCGGTTGAGCCAGTGTACAAAGAAACCCTGTCCTACGTGGACGGTATCTGATAACCAGAACGGCCCCGAAAGGGGCCAGAAGGAAACTGAAAATGGCGAAAGAAAAGCTGGTTACCATCCATGTTCACACTCCGTTTACGCTGACGCTCGGCGATCAGTCAAAACAGGAGTTTGGCCGGGGGCGGCATAACGTACCGGAAGAGGTCGCGTCTCACTGGTTCACCCAGGCGCACTCTGAGCTTTCCGAAAGCGTGATTAGCGACACCGATGATCTGCAACCCATTATCGACAGCCTGCAAGCGCAGATTGCCGACAAAGATAAGCAGATTGTCGATAAAGATCAGCTGATTGCCGATCTGAAAGAAGCGCTGCTCAAGCTGCAAGAGCAGAACGACAGCCTGCAAGCACAGATTGCTGCCGCCCAGACTGGCGGTAATGGGGCGAAAGATGCCAAAGAATCAAAGCCTGCCAACAGTAAGTGATTTTCGCCGCGACTTCCCGCAGTTTGCTGACCCTGCCAAATATCCCGAAGCGCAAATCCAGTTTCGTCTGAATCTGGCCGATGTGCTGCTAAGCGAAAACGTCACCGGCAAAAAGTTGTTTCCGTATTTTGCCGAGTTGTTCGTTGCGCACTACATGACGCTTTGGGCGGCAGATAGCCGGGCGATGCTGGTTGGCGGCCCGGGCGGTTCAACCAATGGTGTTCAGTCCTCTAAGTCCGTTGACAAGGTAAGCGTCAGCTATGACACCAGCGCGACGCTAAACCCTGACGCAGGCTTCTGGAATAACACCAGATATGGCGCTGAATTTTATCAGCTGATCACGATGTTCGGTGCGGGCGGTCGCCAGCTATGAGTTTCAAAAGCGGTGTAACAACGAGGGTGGATAACGCTCAGGCCATTCTGGATGCGCTCAGGTCGCTAACCAAAAAGGATGTGCTGGTCGGCATCCCTTCGGAAGACAGCGAGCGTGAAGATGTTCCGTTTGGCAATGCCGGGATCGGTTACGTCAACGAATACGGCTCACCAGCGCAAAACATCCCCCCACGCCCGCACCTGATCCCCGGCGTTAAATCGGTAGAGGAACAGACAGTGCCGCAGCTTAAAGCAGCGGCGCAGGCTGCGCTTGATGGTAATGCGGCGGGTGCGGAAAGAGCGCTCAACCGTGCAGGTACAATGGCAGCAAGAGGTGTGAAAAATTACATCAAAGCTGCCGATTTTACTCCGCTTGCAGATAGCACCGTTGAAGCACGCGCGCGCCGTGGTCGCAAAGGTGCGAAAGCGGAACTTGCGCGACGGACTGCTGGTGAATCTCCGGGAACCGCTTTGGCTAAGCCTCTTTACGATACTGGCAAGTATATTGCCGCGATTACCCATGTTGTGAGGGATAAAGATGCCGACTCTTGATGTAACAGACGTGCTTTTTGACCCCGATTTTTGCGACTTCAACCTGTGGGTAACACGTCGCGCGCAAACGGTGGACGATGACGGGATCGGCAGCGACAGCGAAGTTAAAACGCAGTTTGCAGGGGTTGTTACCGTTGACCGCTCTTTGGAAAACCGCCGCATGCAGGCCGGGCAGGTTATCAGTGGCGCGATTCTCATTGTGACGACTGAGCGACTCACGCAGGGGCAGACTGGCCGTGATGCCGATATCGTGACGTATCAGAACCGTGATTATCGTGTGACGTTCGTCGACCCGTATACCGCTTACGGTGCTGGCTTCGTCCAGGCACATTGTGAACTGTTGCCGTTTGATGGGGGTAATCCCGTTGAGCAATAACACCAGCACAGAGCGCGGATGGCTGACACCCACCAGCGGCGATCCGGATTATGACGAAGCGCTCGACAGGCTGTTAAGCCAGTGGATGCGCAACGTTTCCGGCTTGCCGGCTGGGATGGTTCGCCCGCGCTGGCAGAAAGAACAGCCATCACTACCGTCAGTTGAAACGAACTGGTGTGCGTTCGGCGTTACCGGGTGGCCCATTGATAACAGTCCTGCATTCACCAGGCAGACCGATGAGGGCGCTCAGCTCTGGCGGCATGAAACGTTCGAGTGTATGGCGTCGTTCTATGGTCCGGCTGGCATGTCTTATGCGTCCCGTTTTCGCGATGGCATATCTGTCCCGCAAAACAATGCTGAGCTTAACGCGCTTGGTTTGTCCCTTGGCGACTATACCGGTCTGACCCCTTTCCCCGAACTTATCAACCAGCAATGGGTTCGCCGCTACGACATGACGGTGCGCCTGCGCCGGAAGGTTGTGCGCGAGTACGGCATTAAATCGCTGGTGGAAGCGCCAGTCACCTTTTTTGGAGAATAAATTATGACGCAGGGCTTACCTGTATCCAACGTTGTAAACGTTGATGTGATCATCTCGCCGAAAGCGGCTACTGGTCGTAACTTCGGCGCGCTGCTGATCCTCGGTTCTTCCACTGTCATTCCGGTGCAGGAGCGCGTTCGCCTTTATGCGTCCGTTGAGGACATTGGCGAGGACTTCGGAGTCGACAGCCCGGAATATGAAGCGGCGCAGGTTTTCTTCAGCCAGTCGCCGAAGCCGACGCAGGTTTATGTTGGCCGCTGGGCGAAGACTCTGACCTCTTCCGAAGGTGGAAGCGTGGAAACCATTGTGCAAGCTGTTAATGCCTGCCTGCAATATACCAACTGGTATGGGCTGGTTGTCGCTGATGATGTTGCTGATAGCGCTGATGTGCTTGATGCTGACGACGTGATTGAGGTTGCTAAACTCATCGAAGCGTCCAGTTTGAGCCGCATTTTCGGGGTAACATCTGCCGACGCCGAGATTATCAGCACGACTTCGACGACCGATGTTGCGTCGAAATTAAAGGCTGGCAAGTATGCCCGTACCTTTATTCAGTATTCCACCAGCAGCCCTTATGCGGCGGTTTCTGCTTTCGGTCGTGCGTTTACTGTCAATTTCAACGGCAGCAATACCACCATTACCCTGAAATTCAAACAGGAACCAAGCGTAACCTACGAAACGCTGACGGTAGGACAGGCTGCGTCTGTGGATGCGAAGAATGCGAACGTGTTCGTGTACTACGCCAACGACACGGCGATCCTGCAACAGGGAGTCATGGCGAACGGCGACTTCTTCGACGAGCGCCACGGGCTCGACTGGTTGCAGAACTACGTTCAGACCAACCTCTATAACCTGCTTTACACCAGTACCACCAAAATTCCGCAGACTGATGCCGGTGTGACCCGTCTGCTTTCCAACGTTGAACAGTCCATGGATCAGTCCGTCACGAACGGTCTGGTAGCTGCTGGCGTGTGGAATGGTGGCCCTATCGGACAGCTGAATTCCGGCGATACGCTGACCAAAGGCTATTACGTGTATGCGCAACCGCTGTCCGAACAGGCGCAGGCCGACCGCGAAGCGCGCAAAGCACCGTTAATCGAGGTGGCCTGTAAGCTGGCTGGCGCAGTTCATTATGCCGATGTGCAGATCAACGTGGTTCGCTAAGGAGCGATAAATGGCAACTTATTCTTTTCTCGATGTAACCGCGTCGCTCACCGGGCCGACCGGCGTTATCGATCTTGGTCAGGGTTCTGCGAACTCTGAGGAAGGTATCACCCAGACCATGGGCGGCAACAAAAACACCATGACCATCGGTGCCGATGGCGAAGTGATGCACAGCCTGCACGCCGATAAGTCAGGCACCATTACGGTGACGCTGCTGAAAACCTCCCCCGTGAACAAGAAGCTGTCTCTGGCGTATAACGCGCAAAGCCAGTCCTCTGCCACCTGGGGCAATAACGTGATCGTCATTCGCAACACGGCATCGGGTGATATTTCTACTGCGCGTTCGTGTGCATTCCAGAAACAGCCTGATTTCAATAACGCCAAAGAGGGCGGGACTGTTGCCTGGGTGTTCGACTGCGGCAAGATTGACCAGCTGCTCGGGGAGTTTTAACGCATGGAATTCGAAATTAAAGGCGTGAAATATCGCACTGCAAAGCTCAGCGTTTTCGAACAGCTGAAGGTGTCCCGAAAGCTGTTGCCGGTGCTGGCCGGGATGGTTTCTGACTTCCGGAGCGTTCAGGAGAAGATCAGCAGCAAAGACACCGAAGGCGCGATGGCTACTATCCTGCCCAAAATTGCTAATGCTGTGTCCGATCTGAGTGATGGCGATGTGGACGCTATCCTGTTCCCCTGCCTTTCCGTTGTTTCACGCGAGCACATGAAAGGCTGGGTGCCGGTATGCCAGCATGGCGAAATGGCGTTTGACGATATCGACCTGCTGACCATGCTGCAACTGGTGGCGCGGGTGGTCGCCGACTCGCTGGGAAATTTTTTGCAAGGACTCCCTACCAGCGAGACGCCCACCCCGCCAGCGGAATAACCTTCAACAGCCTGCCGGGCGGTGAAGATTTTATTCTTCGTCCGGCGATTGCCTTCCATATTGACCAGAAAGACCTTAACAGCGGTGCGGTAGACCTTTGCCGCATCGCGCTTCTCAATGACTACCTCGACATGCGCGAGGATAACGACGCCCGGGTAGATAAATGGAGAGCGGCCAATGAGCGGTAACGCAGATACGATTAAAGACTTCCTTGTTTCGCTGGGGTTCGATATCGATCAGGCTGGCGCTAATAAGTTCGAAGCTGTGCTGAAAGGCGTTACCGCGAACGTTCTGAAGGTCGGCGCGGTGGTGGAAGGCGCAGCGCTGAGCATTGTTGGGTTTACCACCCAGATCGCGAATGGTCTGGATAAGATTTACTGGGCATCCCAACGGACGGGGGCCAGCGTCCAGGGCATCAAAGCGCTGGGCTATGCCGCATCGCAAACCGGTGCCAGCGCCGAGTCGGCCATGTCCTCCCTTGAAGGACTGGCTGGTTTCATGCGTAGCAATCCGGGGGCGGAGGGCTTCCTGAACCGTCTGGGCGTACAGACCCGCGATGCCAGCGGAAAGATGCGTGATACTGCAGCCATCTTTACTGGCGTTGGGCAAAAGCTCAACAACATGCCGTATTACCGCGCGAAGCAATACGCGCAGATGCTCGGCATCGATGAAAACACGCTGATGGCGATGCGGCGCGGCATGAATGGCTTTACCGCCGATTACCAGTCGATGTTGCAAAAGACGGGGTTCAACGCTGATAAAGCGGCTGTTCAGTCCAACAAATTCATGACGTCCATGCGCGGGCTTACGTCGCTGTTCGGCATTATGCGGGACAAAATCGGCTCAAACCTCGCTGGTGGACTGGCTGGTTCGCTGGACAGCCTGCGGCGGCGCATCCTCGATAACTTCCCGAAGATTGAGGAGACGCTGACCAAAGTCATTAAAGGTGTGATCTGGCTTGCGAACGCATTCACGCGAATGGCGTGGCGGCTGACACAGGGCGCTGGCTCTGTCATTGACTGGTGGAAGCGTCTTGATGAGGGCAGTAAAAATCTGCTGAAAATATTCGGTGCTCTACTGGTCGCATGGCGTCTGCTTAATTCTGCGTTCCTGAAATCCCCGATTGGAATTATCACCACGCTGATTCTGGCGATCGGATTACTGTATGACGATTACCAGACGTGGAAAGAAGGCGGTAAAAGTCTGATTGACTGGTCCAAGTGGGAACCAGCAATAGAAAAGGCGAAAAAGGCAATTCTCTGGCTGCGAGATAAGCTATTGGAGCTAAAAGATTCTGTCGGTGGGTGGCAGAACTCACTGGAAATTTTGGCTACCTTCATTGCTGGGGTTTGGGTAACAAAAGTGTTAGGAGCGTTCGCAAAAATATCCGGCCTTCCGATACCCCCTTGGCTTAAATTATGGGGATTGTATGCCGGTTATGTGGTTTCAGATCGTGAAAACATAAAAGCCAGTGCGCAATCGTCATGGAATTACGCAAAAAGGAACGTTGGCGATGCTCTTGCTGCGATCGGCATCAAAGCCGATCTTGGGCACAAAGACGTTAGCGAGGTACGGGAGTGGCCTGCATGGATGGACTGGTTACATGGTGGCCCTGGTAAAGTGATTCGTCAGGGGCAAAGTAATGGTGTGGTATACGGAAACAACATTCAGCCTGATATTCCCGGGGCGGAGCCATCGCCAGGCGGGCAGGGTGAACCTCGTGGTATTCGCAATAATAACCCCGGCAATATCGATTTCAGAGGGCAGTCGGGGGCAACTCTGGAGAAGCCAGGTGGCAGGTTTGCGCGATTCGAGACTGCTTACGATGGCCTGAAAGCGCTTTCCCGGCAGCTAATGCGCTACTTTGAAGGCAAGACGACAGGTAAGCCTCTGCAAACCCTAAACGATATAATTTCTACGTGGGCACCGGGGAATGAAAATAACACCGGCGCTTATATTGCTAATTTATCGAAAATGATGGGGGTGGCTCCTGATGCCATTCTTAATCTCAAAGATCCGCAGGTTATGACCTCTCTGATGAATGGAATTATCCATCATGAGAACGGGAGAAACCCTTACCCAGGTGAATTGGTTCGTATGGCCGCTGGTGGTGGCACTTCACAAAACATCCAGCAAGAAACGGTTATTAATATTCACGGTGTATCTGATCCACGTGAGGCTGCCAATATCACAGTTGAACGGCAGAAGAACGTTAATTCACAACTTACTCAACAACTTCGAACGGTGCCGAGCTAATGGATATTCTCTCCGCTATTTTTCGCCAGCAATCCCGGCGAATTGGCATATTAATCCCCAGCGTGGTCGTCTCCGAAAAGCATTCTGATGCGCTCGAAATCACTGAGCACCCGGTGGAGAAGCCGACAACGAATAGCGCATCGGGTTTCATCGCCGATCATGCATATAAACGTCCCAGCGAAGTCACAATGGAATGCGGCTTCGCTGGTGGCGGTTCGTTACTGGATTTCATTGATACATCTTCAATCGGTCTTAGCGCTGGGCTTAGCCCAAAGGAGACATACCAAAAGCTGCTGGATATGCAGCTTGAGCGCGTGCCATTCGATGTGGTGACCGGGAAGAGGGTGTACACCAATATGCTGGTGCGCGCCATTGAGGTGACGACCGATAAAACCAGCGAGAACGTGCTGAACTGCACGCTTACCCTGCGTGAAGTCATCATAACGCAGACAAAAAATGTCACCGTTGCTGATAAATCCGATATGCAGGACGGGGTTAGTACATCTGCGGTGCAGAATTCAGGGACTAAATCCACCACTCCAGTAAATGAATCGGTAATTAAGTCAACAGGGTGGTTTGATGGACTAAAAGGAACCAGTCTTGGTAACTCTATAGGTATCCAATGAATGTAACTGAAATCCCTTTATCGCCGGATAACCAGCTATTTCGCATTCAGTTAGCAGAGACAACATACACGCTGAGAGTCATTTGGCGTGATTCTGCTGGCTGGATTCTGGATGTACAAGATAGCAGTGGCGAACCGCTTCTTTCTGGTGTGCCGCTGGTAACCGGTGTAAATCTTCTTGAGCAATATCCTCAACTAGGTATTAACGGGGCGCTGCTCGTAGGCTGCGATGTGGGCGCACCGGACGAGCCCACCAAAACCAACCTCGGCACATACAGCCACCTCATTTTCGTACAGGAGTAGAAATGTCTTTTAACTGGATGCGCCATTTTGAGTTGCAGCTGTTGGACCAGAACGGGCAGGGGATTTCCCTGTCTGACTTTAAGGTCACGTTCCAGATCGAGTGGGCAGACACACGCTGGCCGCGCGTGGCTAACGTGAAGATCTACAACCTTTCAACAAGCACCACTAATAAGATTCTCGGACAGGAGTTTGCCAAAATTCGCATCATTGCAGGGTATGACGGTATATCGACGGATGTTGATGCGAGCCAGGTTGGTGTGGCCAGGGAGATTTCACCAGACCAGATAGGGCAGGTGAACGGTCAGAACTACGGCCTGATTTTTGACGGTGATATTCGCTTCACCGTCACGGGGAAGGACAACATTACCGATTCCTGGGTGTTGATTCAGGCCATTGGTGATCACGAAGCGTTCCTCTATGCGACTACCATCACCACGCTTGCCGCTGGTTATACCGTTGCGGATCTGCACCGGGCGACAATGCAGGATTTCAACGCGTTCGGCGTAACGCAGGGCATTACCGGCGACTTTCCAGATACCGTCTTTCCTCGTGGCCGCGCGATTTACTCATCCACCCGTAACGTGATGGATAATATTGCTGCGCAGTGCAAAGCGACATGGCAGCTGGTGGATGGTCAGGTCCAGATGGTGCCGGAGGATAAATATATTCACGAATCCATTGTGTTGAATGCCGATACTGGCCTGATCGGTATGCCGCAACAAACGATGGGCGGCGGCGTAAACGTGCGGTGCCTGATAAACCCGAACATCCGCATCAATGGTCTTATCCAGCTCGATCAGGCTTCGGTATACCGCGCGACAGTTGGCAACTCCGATATTGCGCAGTCGCTTGGGCGGATCGGGACGTCTGTATATAATGGGAACATCGAAAGTGACACGTTACCCAGCAAACAACAGGCTGCCAGCATTGCGACAGATGGCGTTTATATCGTCAAAGCTATCGACTATACTGGCGACACCAGAGGTCAAGCGTGGTACATGGATTTGATGTGTTTTGCGCGTGGCGCTCGTGATCTTTATAGCCCGAAAGCAATGCAAGGGACGACGAATTAGTGAGGTGGGGCCGTGAGACATTTACTTTGCACTGTTGCCGTGTTCGCGGTGCTTATATCAGCACCCGCTTTTGCGGATCAGCAATGTGGTGATTTTAAAATCCATTGGGCAGATGATGGCTTAGCCAGAATCAATGGCGCAAAGCCAGAAATGCAAAAAATCACCTTTCTGAAAAACCAAGGCGATTATAACAATATCAAGATGGATTGGCGTATGGCTACCGATCAGCCTGGAAGATGGGTTGGTCTTGAGTACATCAATCGAAACGGCAAGATAATTCTCAATGCCCAGTGGCTGCAAGCAAATATGGATGCACCACGTCAGTATGCAACTTATGACTGTGTAAAAATAAAAGGATGAAATTAATGAAAGGATTTGTATCTCTTCTTTTTCTGCTATCCACCTCCGTTTGCGCTGGAACGTTAAATGATTTTTTTGCAAAACATCCAGATTTGGATAATAACCTTGCTATACACACCGCGATTTCTAAAGCTTCTGGTATGGAGGCTGCTGGATTTGCACGCAGAGAGGGTGGCAGCGAAAAAGAGTTGATGAGTAGTAAAGGTGATCAATTCGCAGTGCTCGGGTTTCGTCGAGTGAAAATGTATTGTAGCTATCCTGAATCAGCTCAAATGACTGGTCTAAGCGCTGAAGATTGTAAGCTTGTGCTTAGTAAGAACCTATAGTTTCATTTCAAGTATGAATTTAACCCGCCACCGAGCGGGTTTTTTTATGGGGTTTTTATGCCAATTCCAACTCAATCACAGATCGGCGGTGAGCAGCAGACCGCGCAGGCCATTGCCGATTCGGTGTCTACCCAGATGCGCGTAGCGATGCCCGGCATCATTCAGTCGTTCGATCCTGACACTGTTACCTGCACAGTAGAGGTGGCGCTTCGCGGTATTGTTGGCGATGGCTCCACCGAATTAAAACCGCTGGTGGATGTGCCTGTCATCTTCCCGCGCGGCGGCGGTTGCACGTTGACCTTTCCGGTTAAAGAAGGCGACGAGTGTCTGCTGATCTTTGCCGACCGTTGCATCGATTTCTGGTGGCAGAGCGGCGGCGTTCAGGAGACCGTCGACCCGCGCCAGCATGACTTATCTGATGCGTTCGCCATCGTTGGCCCGCAGTCGCAAGCGCAGAAAATCAGCGGTATCAGTACCAGAGCAGCGCAGCTGCGAACCGATGATGGCGCGGCGTTCGTAGAGGTTGCCGCAGGACATAACATCACCATTAAAACGCCGGGCCAGCTTACGGCTACGGCTGAAGGTGGAACGACAATCACATCCCCGACTATCACGCTGAACGGCAACGTAACGATTAACGGTAACCTGTCTCAGGGAATGGGCGAAAGCGGCGGTACTGCGACGATGCTCGGACCGGTGACGGTAACGAATGACGTAACAGCTTCTGGTATCAGTGTTGCCACTCATAAACATGGCGGAGTACAGACTGGCGGGGGAACTACCGGAGGGCCGCAATAATGCGATACCGTCGCGAAGATGCTGACGGCGATTACACTTTCGGGCAGGGTGACGACACCTTCCTTATCGACAGCCCGGAATGTGTCGCCCAGGCCGTAAAAACCCGTTTCGAGCTGTGGCGCGGTCAGTGGTTTCTCGATCTGACGGAAGGCACGCCATATGTTCAGTCAGTGCTTGGTAAACAGCGGTCTGACGTCTACATCCTGGCTATACGCGAACGCATACAGGACACGCCGGGCGTTCTGTCGATTCTTTCCTTCGATACCAATTATGACGGCACCAGCCGCCGCGTCACTTTCACTTCCTCCATTGACACAATCTACGGCCAAACAACTGTAACAAGCGAGGCATAAATGGCTTTGAACCTCGACACGCTGGGGCTATCGGCAACGGTAACCGCCCAGGGGATTAGTGCGCCTGATTACCAGACAATCCTCGATACGCTGACCAGCTATTTCAGGCAGATTTACGGTAGTGATGCCTACCTCGAACCAGACAGCAAAGATGGGCAGATGGTCGCGCTGGTGGCTCTTGCCGTGCATGACGCTAACAATACCGCTATCGAGATCTACAACTCGTTTTCACCGACGACAGCGCAGGCCGCAGCGCTTAGCAGTAACGTGAAAATTAACGGGATCACGCGAAAAGTAGCGACAAACTCTACAGCTGACCTTCTGTTAACCGGTACGGCGGGCACGACTATCACGAATGGCTCCGCACGGGATAAAAACGGCATTATCTGGAATTTTCCCGCAAGTGTAGCTATCGGAGTTGATGGTACTGTGCTGGTGACGGCCACATGTGCGAATAGCGGTTCGGTTGCGGCGATGGCCGGGACTATTACCACCATTAACACACCGACTCGCGGCTGGGTGTCGGTAACCAACCCAGCAGCAGCTACGGTCGGTTCACCTGCCGAAACCGACGCAGAGCTGCGCATCAGGCAGGGGCAAAGCGTCGCGCTACCATCGATCACACCGTTTGAAGGCGTCGACGGCGCAATCGCGAATATTGATGGCGTGACACGTCACAAGCTCTACGAGAATGATACTGGCACAACCGACAGCAACGGGCTGCCGCCTCACTCCATTTCCGCCATCGTTGATGGAGGTGATGTTACCGAGATAGCCCAGACAATCCGGGGGAACAAAGGGCAGGGAACGGCAACCTACGGGACAACTTCTGTCACGGTGCCGGATACTTACGGTAATCCTCACGTCATCAGTTTTTCACGCTCTACCGATGTGCCAATTTTCGTAGCCATTACCCTGAAAGTTTTTACCGGGTATACCTCTCAAATCGGCGAGCAGATTAAACAGGCAGTAGCGGATTACATCAACGGGCTGACAATCGGTGATTCTGTTCTGCTGAGCCGCATTTACTCCCCGGCTAACCTGGGCGTGGTCAGTGGTGGTAGTGCTCGTTATTACGATATTCAGGAGCTGCTAATTGGCAAATCAGCCGAAACTGTAGCGGCGGCAAATATCAACATTGCATACAACGAGTCAGCATCCTGTAAGCCTGAAAATATTGTTCTAACGGTGACGTCATGAGCAAGTACACAGACTTAATCACCAACTATCACGCCACTAAGCCCAGATTCTTTGATCACGTTGATCTGAGTACACGTCCACTCATTGATATCACTGCGGCTACTAGGGGACTGGTGAGCGCTTTTGATGTCGATACAGCCGTCGGTGTACAGCTCGATATGCTCGGCCTCTGGATTGGTCGCAGTCGCATAGTCAGCCAGCCAATTAGCGGCGTTTATTTCAGCTGGGACACTGACGGGCTTGGATATGACCAGGGCATCTGGCAGGGGCCATATGATCCTGATTCTGGCTATACGACGCTAAGCGATGAGACGTACCGCATCATTCTGAAAGCGAAAATCGCTATCAACAACTGGGACGGCCGGAACGATTCTCTGCCTCCCATCCTTGACGCTGCGACTGCAGGCTCAGGCCTGAAGATGCAGATCGTCGACAACCAGGATATGACGATATCGGTCTGGGTATTCCCCGAGACTGATATTTCTGATGTGTCACTCGAACTGATAGCTGCTATCAAACAGGGCTATCTCACCGTTAAAGCTGCTGGCGTATGGGCCGGTGATGTTGAAACGCCTTCGGTAGAAGCACCATCCGAGGGCTCTAAATTCTTTGGGTTTGATATGGATAACGAATACATCGGTGGGTTCGATGTTGGAGCATGGGGGACAATACTCTAATGGCAACAAACAACTTTAAACCGTTCGCGACAGCGGCAAATGCTAACGTGACGGCCCAGGCTGACTGGGAAGCGCTTCCGGCTCTACTCTCTGGTTTCATGGCAGGAAAAGCATCCAGTGCTCAGGTAAACAAAGCCATTCGACAGGCCAGCTTTATAGCTGCAGCGCTGGCGCAGTACACCGCCAACAAAAGCGGTCTGGATGTACTTGATGATGGTGACCTGAACGGGTTTATCGCCAAAATGTCCGCTGCGTTCGGTAAGGATTTCCAGGCGCTTGACGCCACGCTGACGGCATTGGCAGGGCTCACAACCGGTGCAAATAAACTCCCGTATTTCACTGGAACTGATACCGCATCGCAGACTGATTTAACTTCTGTCGGTCGAGATATTATCGGGAAAGGTACTATTGCTGACATTCTCACATACCTTGGTCTGGGAAAGACCGACTCTCCAGAGTTTGGTGGACTGAAGGCACCCTCTATAACTTTACGGGATGGAAAGATAAGCCTCACCTCTTCTACAGATGGTACGACATTAGTCTTTACCGTGAGTGGGGAGCCTGTTGCAGAAATAAAAGCGGGTAGCTTCTTTCATAAAAAAATTATCTCTGCAGGTGAGGTTCTTCAGTCACCAAAATACATCTTCAGGGATGGGGATATTATTTTCTACTCAGGTACAAATAATCTTGTCATGCAGGTTGGTGGCGCAGATGTGGCTACGCTTACATCTGCCGCTTTTTATCATGTAAAACAGATATCAGCAGCCGAATCACTCAAAGCGCCAAAGGTCATATTGCGTGACGGCGATGTGAACCTCGTCTCCTGGGAAAACAACCTGGTTATTCAGGTTGGCGGTAGTGATATTGCATCACTGACTCCTGGGAATAATTTCTTTAAAGGAAAAGTCACAGCTGAAACCAGTCTACAGGTTGGTAGTACCTGCTTCCTGGAAGCTGACGGAAATTTAACAGGAAGTAAATGGGGTGGCTGGCTGGATGCCTTCATGAAGGATGCAATGTCCACTGACGGAAACGGAATGTGGTGGGATGCGTTTTCGTCTCAACTTCAGTTTCGCATTGGGGACTTTAACATCGCTGATGCTACTGGCGGGGCTGGAACAAGTGTGACCTTCCCCAAAGCGTTTAAAAATGGGTGCCTGATGGTTATTCCTGTTCCCGGTAATGGCGGTGCAGCGCAGCAAATAGGGACTCAGAGTTACTCTGCTTCTGGCGCGGTAATTCAAAAAGGGGCGAGTGATAATAACCCGCGCTCCGGTAAATATCTGGCAGTAGGATACTGATATGAAATCACAACATTATTACAGTGCGTCATGGAACAACTTTTTTGAGTTACCAGAGGATGCAGATGCGCTCCCTTCTGAATGGCCGGTTGATGTAGTTGCAGTTACTGGCATGGATTATCAACAGCTGCAGGCGGGAGTTAAAACGGGGAAAATTATTGTTCCCGATGATACCGGGCGACCGGTATTGTCGTGGCGATATTATTACAGTGCTTCACGTCAGGGCTTTTACCCGGTAGATGACAAGCATGAGTACGAATCTGGCGCGGGATGGCCTGAGGATGCAATTCCTGTTACGGACTCTGATTATAAGGCGCTCTTTGATGCTCAGGGTAAAGGTAAAATCATTAAGCCTGATGACAATGGCTATCCTGTAGTGTCAGAACCTGTGATTGATTATGTTGCGACCGCCGAAGCTGAACGCACCAGCAGAATGTCCGTGGCGACACTCCGGATCAATAATCTTGTTGAGGCACAGGATGATGGTGATATTGCCGATGCAGAACTGGCAGAACTCACTGCGTTGCGGGAGTATCGTACTAAATTACGCCGACTGGATGTAAGCAATGCGCCAGATGTTGAGTGGCCTGCTTATCCTGCATAGGAACCTATAGGAGAAAGTCTGGAGCATTGTTGTGCCATTTTTGTGTCGCACACGGTAAAACGTAGTCCACTTTCTTACATCACGTGCCATCAAGTTACTTATTGTGAATGCGGCAATGTATATGTAAAACAGCTAGTTAAATGTGATTCTACTAATTCGTAATGCGAAGGTCGTAGGTTCGACTCCTATTATCGGCACCATTAAAATCAAATTCTTACGTAAGATCTTATCATTCTCCCACCAAAAAATTATTTTCATGTAACAGCTGGTGTAAGTAAATTCTATCAACGAAGATCAATCTTATCTACTGACCAAAAAGGCCTGATAGGGCTTCGCTCACTATACATCCGTGGCTGCAGGTTTAGTTGTCCATGTCTACACCACTCCTAAATTTAATGTGTTGGCAATGTGTTCAATAAAGCTCGAACAAATTAGCTCATTATGATCGGTTAATACTTCAACTTCTGGTTGCATGATTGTTTGTCCGTAAAAAGATAACGCGCCCGCCGGGTAGTAGCAGGCGCATTACGCAATAGGTAAACAAGGGAGGAAGTTCAGAAATGTAAATCGGGAAGGTTGTACGCAATGTTCATCGTACTACGTTGTTACGGCTTTGCCGCAACAAGCCAGTTGCCTGCCGCGCTCGCAGAATGTCTACAGCCCGGAGATAAGGAGATTGTTCCTGCCAGCTAAATCCCTTCCTGTCTATACGAACCAGCTCGTATTTTTCTACCAGAAAATTCACGGCATCGGCTAGGGTGATACCGGCATCGATGTGTTCCTTAATCACAGCCTCATTGCAGAATGGCGTGTCGTTTATTGTCAGACCATAGTGCTGTTCCAGCAGACGTGTCAGTAACATTTGCCAGACAGCCACGGGTGACAGGCAGGGCTTCACCGCCCGCTGAGTTGTTGCAGGTAAAGTTTTCATGTTTGCTCTCGTGAAGGTAATTAACGCTGAGTGGGGTAAATGGCGATGTATACGTAGCCGCAACTGCCAAGGGTGTCGGCTTCGCAGGTTAAATCGTTGTGGTACAGGGTAACGCAGTGGGCATGGTGGGTGCTGAGTTCACCAGTGGTCAGCATCGATTCCATCTGGCGGATAAAGTGCGGGAATGTTTCATCCAGCTTCCGGTATTCGATGTCACTGAACTTGCCGGTCATGCTGGCCCGGTCAGCCAGATAATGCAGTCGGTTGCCTTCCTGCACCAGACGGGCTCCCAGACGTGGCGTGATATCACGCTGCAGACCCCATGTGATTTTGCTCATTGATAACCTCTTTATTGTCAGTTCAGGGTGATGCTCATCAGGCAGGCATAAGGCCCCTCGCGGTCCTGGCGGCGTTCGGCGTATACCGCCAGGACTCCTGTGATATCCGGAACGTCCCTGCCGGTGTAATGGCAGACGCTACCGTGCCACTGGTATTTGCCGGTGCAGAAACGAAAGATTCGGGACTCAGGATGCTGGCGGTATATCGTCATTGCCCGGCGTTTACTGATAATTTTCATGTAATACCTCACAGCAGACCGTGTTCTGCGAACGAATAGATTTGCCTGCCGCCGACAATCAGATGGTCAGGGACACGGATATCCACCAGTTGAAGTACCTGAACCAGTCGCTGCGTGAGGGCTTTGTCAGCCTGGCTGGGCGTCGTCTCGCCGGAAGGATGGTTATGCGCCAGTATTACCGCTGCCGCGTTGAAGTACAGAGCGCGCTTGACCACCTCGCGGGGATGTACCTCGGTACTGCTAATAGAACCGGCAAACAGGGTTTCGTGGGCAATCAACTGGTTCTGCTGGTTCAGATACAGCACCCGGAACTCTTCCCGTTCAAGCGCGGCCATATGCAGCCGCAACCACTCCCGGACGGCATGAGTGGAGGTGAAGGCTACCCCAGGCTCATGCAGGTGCCGCTCCAGAGCCCTGAGCGCCCGCTGAATGAGACGCCGGTCCTGTGGCGTTATCTCGCCGGGTAAAAAGGAAAGCTGTTTCATTCGTTGCTCCTCCGGTCAGTCAATGATACGCAAAATGGCGTGGGCTTCAGAATGCTGCAGGGCATAGTCCCGCAGGCGGTAATAGTGCGCGGTCATTGCGTCACACTCTGTACGGCAGGCGTGATGGCTGTATTCAATCAGGCAGACAGCAATGCCTGCGGCTTCAGCACTCATGTCCGCGCCATTGCCGTTCATACCGTTGAACAGATGCCATTTATCGTCAACGTCAGCATCAGGGGCCATAAACGCGCCGCCATTGCTGAGCGTGTAAAAGGACCAGATACCACTGTTGTACTCGTCACAGAAGCGGTCCATCCAGGCGAAAATGCGGGGTTCCAGCGTTATCCATTGTGGGATAGAGCCAAAGTACTGCGGCCAGAAGCAGATACGCTGTTCGTCGGGTATCTGCGTTACGGTCAGTTCAAATTCGGATTCGTTAGCAGCAGATGCGAGGTTGTTTTTTGTCGCTGTTGTCATGGGTATGTCTCCGTCAATAAAAAAACGCCAGCGGCGACGGCTGGCGTATGCGGTAATAATGAGTGTTCGGGAAGATTAAATGTTGCTGGTAAATCATGCGGAGCCAGCAGATGGATACGTCCGTACAGATGCCTGGCTTGCGGGTATAGCGGTTAAGACCTTCACCGGCATCCGGTTCAAAGTTCCATGCCTGCCCTAGTCGTCTTCAATGTTAACGCCGGTGATACTGGCAGGAACTAATGGCCCTGCTGCGCAATCAGCCGATACCCACTACGGTAGGTCATAAAGCGATTAGTGAAACGACTTCAAACCTTCAGAATTATTCATTACTCCCCCCCTGAAAAATAATAAAAAAGCGGCAGAATCGTGAGATTCTGCCGTTAGTTGTGTATGTTCAGAGGAATGATATATATCTGAATATTTTTATAATGCTGATAGGCCGTTTTGTGCCAAAAGCAGAAGCTGGTAATTCGTGTCTAATATACTTCACTTAACGTATATCCCAGCTCTGGTACAGAATATGCAAATTAAATACCCAAGAAGTGGCAGGCTGATTAACAAAGAACTCCTTCGATTATAGGATGATTTGTATCGGCACTCATCACACCATGTGCTCGATTCACGCCGCATAGTCAGTTGAATTTTGCTACTCTGTAAGAGGTGGTAAGCATTATCCAATACGGATTTAAATCAATGGAATAAATGATTATGAGTGAAAATGAAACAATCCCAAAGAAGTCTCACAGCCAGATTAACAAAGCTGTATTCTTTACATCTGCTTTGTTAATTTTTCTTCTTGTCGCTTTTGCCGCTGCATTCCCGGATGTTGCTGACAAAAATTTCAAACTACTTCAGCAACAAATCTTCACGAATGCAAGCTGGTTCTACATCCTTGCTGTGGCCCTGATTTTATTGAGTGTCACGTTTCTGGGACTCTCACGCTACGGTGATATCAAGCTGGGTCCGGACCATGCGCAACCTGATTTCAGCTATCACTCCTGGTTTGCGATGCTTTTTTCGGCAGGGATGGGGATCGGCCTGATGTTCTTTGGCGTTGCTGAACCGGTGATGCATTATCTCTCACCTCCCGTTGGCGCCCCAGAGACTGTTGCGGCAGCGAAGGAAGCAATGCGGCTGACCTTCTTCCACTGGGGTCTGCATGCCTGGGCAATATATGCCATTGTAGCGCTGATTCTGGCCTTTTTCAGTTACCGCCACGGTCTACCTTTAACGCTGCGTTCTGCACTCTATCCCATTATTGGCGATCGCATATACGGACCTATAGGCCATGCGGTTGATATTTTTGCCGTTATAGGTACGGTCTTTGGCGTTGCAACATCGCTGGGTTACGGTGTTTTGCAGGTGAATGCCGGTTTGAACCACCTATTCGGGGTGCCCATTAATGAAACGGTGCAGGTCATTCTGATCGTGGCCATCACGGGGTTAGCGACGATTTCTGTGGTGACCGGCCTAGACAAGGGAATACGTATCCTGTCTGAGCTCAATTTGGGCCTCGCGTTGTTGCTCCTGGCGCTGGTCCTGTGTCTGGGGCCAACTGTGCTTCTGCTGAAGTCATTTGTGGAAAATACCGGCGGTTATCTTTCGGAACTGGTGAGTAAAACGTTCAATCTTTACGCATATGAACCTAAGTCGAGCAACTGGCTGGGGGGCTGGACATTACTGTACTGGGGATGGTGGCTTTCATGGTCGCCATTTGTGGGGATGTTTATCGCACGGGTCTCACGCGGCCGAACCATTCGCGAATTTGTCACCGGTGTGCTGTTTGTTCCGGCCGGCTTTACGCTCATGTGGATGACGGTGTTTGGTAACAGCGCAATCTATCTCATTATGAACCAGGGGGCGACCGATCTCGCCAATACCGTCCAACAGGATGTCTCGCTGGCCTTGTTCAATTTCCTGGAGCATTTCCCGTTCTCCTCCGTGCTGTCATTTATTGCAATGGCTATGGTCATCGTCTTCTTTGTCACATCTGCTGACTCGGGGGCAATGGTTGTAGATACTCTGGCATCAGGTGGGGTGGCAAACACACCCGTCTGGCAGCGAATCTTCTGGGCATCGCTCATGGGAGTTGTTGCAATTGCGCTTCTCCTTGCGGGAGGGCTGAGCGCGCTGCAAACGGTGACAATAGCAAGTGCATTACCCTTCTCCGTGATCTTGCTGATATCCATATACGGGCTGTTAAAAGCCCTGCGTCGAGATTTGACTAAGCGTGAAAGCCTGAGCATGGCGACTATTGCTCCTACGGCTGCACGTAACCCAATTCCCTGGCAGAGAAGGTTACGCAATATCGCGTATCTGCCGAAACGATCTCTTGTGAAACGTTTTATGGACGACATTATCCAGCCTGCCATGACGCTGGTTCAGGAAGAACTGAACAAGCAGGGGACGATAAGCCACATTAGTGACGCAGCCGACGATCGTATTCGTCTTGAAGTGGATTTGGGCAACGAGCTGAATTTTATATATGAAGTGAGGCTTCGCGGGTATAGCTCACCCACCTTCGCGCTCGCCGCAATGGATAATGATGAGCAGCAGACTGACCAACATCGATATTATCGCGCTGAGGTTTATCTCAAAGAAGGCGGTCAAAATTATGATGTGATGGGCTGGAATCAGGAACAGTTGATTAATGACATACTGGACCAGTACGAAAAACACCTGCACTTCCTGCACCTGGTTCGTTGATAGCAAAATGCCGTCCTAGGGGGCGGCAATTATTTATCCCGACCGCAATACGAGGGAATGCAGAATGATTTCACGCTGGCAATGGATTCTGAAGCAAACATTTAAGAAACTCTGGTTCAGAGCTACGTTATTCGCAATTGTCGCGATAATAACGGCTCTTTTATCTATTCTTTTTAAATCAATGATTCCTGAGTCGGTTTCAGTGAAGGTTGGTGCGGAAGCAGTTGATAACATTCTGAACATACTGGCATCGAGTATGCTGGCAGTGACCACATTTTCGCTGAGTATCATGGTCACAGCCTACGGTTCAGCCACTACTAATGTTACTCCCAGAGCAACGCGTTTAGTTGTGGAAGACGTAACCACACAAAATGTACTGGCCACCTTCATTGGTTCCTTTCTCTTCAGTCTGGTAGGAATTATTGCCCTCAATATGGGAGCCTACGGAGAAAGGGGAAGAGTCATTTTATTCATTGTCACACTCGTTGTCATTGCCCTCATCCTCATCACATTGCTTCGTTGGATACAGCATTTGACCTCTCTGGGGAGGGTCGGTGAGACAACAGCAAAAGTAGAACAGGCGGCCATCGAAACATTTATTGCGAGAGCCAGAAATCCCTGTCTCGGCGGATATCCATGGCTTGAGAGCTATGAACAGCCGAAAGGAACGGTTGCAGTTTATCCGAAGAAGATTGGCTATGTTGAATATATTGATATGGAGAAACTCAGCAAGCTGCTGGCCAATGATCCTCGTCATGTATACCTTGTGGCGCAACCAGGCAGTTTCATTCATCCGTCCATGCCAGCTTTGTACCTGAGTCAGGGCCAGGAGTCATCAATCTGCGCCGATTTACTTGAGACGATCATTGTCTCGGATGTGCGTTCATTTGCTCAGGATCCCCGATTTTGTCTTAGCGTCATGGCCGAAATAGCCTGCAGAGCCCTTTCACCCGCAGTGAACGATCCTGGAACCGCAATCGATGTCATTGGCAGAGGTGTTCGTATACTTTCTGCTTACGCGCAGAATAAGTCTCATGAAATTGAAGTGACCTATCCTTCAGTACACGTTGCGCCACTTCAGAACAACGATCTCCTGGAAGACTTTTTCTCACCTGTCGCACGCGATGGTGCCAGTATGAGAGAGATTCAGATAAGAGTGCTCAAAGGGCTATCTATGCTGAGTACGGGTTGGCCTGAGATGTTTGCTGATGCCGCGCACACTCTGGCAATTGAAACATTAGAGCATGCAAATCGCGCTGACCATATAGACTCCGATAGAGAATTCATAAAATCAATTTATTTTGATTTGTTTTTTGATGAAAACGCTAATAAGCAATCATAGTTGTGGAGCAAGCGATTTGGTTGCTAGCGAGACAAGAACAAAGCGTCTGCATGAGAATGGGCGTCTGCTTTGTATTAGAAGAGAACATACTGAGTCTTCATCACTTTTGCAGCAGGCTTTATCTCTACGTAAGACATCGCCTACAATCAAATATTTCGGTTTAATACCAGGAGAACACTAAATGTAGAAATTATGTCTACTCAGTTCGGAACAGACTACTGTTTTTTTATTCCGTAGCTGAGACCATCATATTTCCTCCAGCAAAGGAGATAAAAATGGAAAAATTATTTACCCAGTTTCAGACCGGTGATACTGACCTGGTAAACCGCGTCGTTATGGCCCCCATGACCCGCTCACGGGCAATGACTAGTGATACCGCTGATGAACTGACCGCAAAATATTATCAGCTGCGTGAATCCGTATGGGGCAAACCGGAGGTCGTCCGTGACGGGCTCAGGGATCTGGTTCGCCGCACGGGCGCAGATGAAATTATGGTGAACTCATGGCAAGGCACTCGTCTTTGCCGCTCTTCAGAAATAATGCTGAGTATTCTACCGGAAAGGCAAAAGGATCATTTACCAAAGATAATGACGAGAAAGTCATTGACGAAGCGGGGAAGGGGTTAAGTCATCAATCCATATCAAAATATCAGACGCCTGTTTACGCTATGCGGGCGTCCGCTTTTCGCTCACAGCGGACCTTCAATCCAGTAAGTATGTCGGCTTCGTGCTATGAGTCCAGCGATTATTGCAAGAATCGAAATACGCTAACCAACTGGGATCGGGGTACGTCGGCAATCGAAGCTGCAGGCAGGTAGCTCCTGCAGCCAGTATTGTTAACATTTCAACAGCAGCACTCTGCTTCTTTTTCACTACATTCTTCACAAATTCTGCAAGAGCAGAAGTCCTCAAGGTTATTGCACTGGCTACATTTTTTGCAGGTACAGTCCGACTCTTTCTCGTCACAGTTCTCACAAGTTCCACAAGTACATGCACTCATCATGTGTGCACACTTATCACAAATTTTATCCATAGTTTCTCTCAACCGCTAAATAAACAATCTCAACATAACACGTGATTATTTTATCATTGCTATATAGTCAACTAAAACTGGCCACTGCGCTCATTATTCGGAAGTGCCTGGACTAATCGGTGGAAATAAAAAATGAAAAAAATAAACCCTGACTGCTCCTGGCAGTCAGGTATGTTGTTATGGATGGAAAGCACAACTGTCACTCGTTAGTGCAGTCTGCTAATGTTGGCAGTGCCTTCGTAGCGTTCGTCAGGTCAACGCTGAAGGTCCCCGCTTTGCGGTCATTGACGTAGACGTCGAACTGCCTGGCCTTACGGATATCCATGATGAAACTAAACCAGGCATTATCCCCGTTACGCCAGCCAAGGGTTGAGGGAATGGCGTATTGCTTATGGGGCCCATCACCACTGTGATGTCGGTACTGTCATCATGCGAGCTGATCGTTTTATCCCCTGCGAGGGTCAGAAAAACCGATTGCTGGTAAATACCGTTCTGGTCCGGATTTTCCGTGCAGTTGATGGTAAACATCTTTCCGCTGCTATCCGTCACACTGTATTCCGCATTGCCCTGACCGTACCCCTGTTGCCAGAGTCCCGAAACCGCAGAGGCATTGAAGCTGACAAGCAGCACGCCAGCGAGCATGAGCCGACTTAAAGAATTTATTTTCATTTCTGTCTCCTTTGTCTTTGTATTTATTCCCGGTTATCAGGATTTGAGGGTATCAGCAGCCGTCCCATCAGTTTGCCGTCATGGGAATATTCAAGGAAACGCTCCCGGGTGCGCGGGTCCGTTTTCTCGTGGTATTCCAGGCTGATGTTGTCGGCAATACACAGCGCATTCATCAGCGGCTGCACGGTTTTCTCCTCCATATCCACGAGGTAGTAGTAACAGCCACCCTCGCAGCCATCGGGCGACTGACGGGTACGTAAGACCTGCATAGTGGGACCAGAAAGAGCAATCTGCGACCACTCTTCCCTGACATCATCCTGACGGCTCACCACATCGCTGAAGCGCGGAGGCGTGAGGTCCTTAAATTTACTGATAGCTTTCAGGTCATCACTCCTGTCATCGCAAGCGCTCAGAAACAGAGTGGAGGCAACCAGCGCCAGTAGAGGTAGTGTTTTACGTTTCATTATTTTTTCCTGAAATCAGACGAACCACTTTGGTAAAGACATAAATCCCCACGAAAATACCCACCGGCACGCCGACGAACGGCGTCAGCGCGACACTGGCAGCACCGGCTGCGCCACCTCCCGTCAGTAGTGCGGCAACGGTTGCAAGTGTCAGGGCCGTGAGGCTGTCGGACACTCCAGTTTTGTTCAGAATGATGACGATGATAACAATGGCGATAATGGCAATAACAGGCACTGGGCTCCTCCCTGTTGCCGGGTTGATAACAACGCCTGCGCTATTCCGGTGGGCTGTCAGCCGGAACAAACGTAAGCAGTGAATGCTGGATAAAGCGAAAATGGGGTAAGGCCTGAATGAAGACCGGGTCTTCAGTCAGGCGGCACAGACTGTCATTCCGGCGAAAAGTCTCCTGCAAAGGCTGAATCAGATGGATTTCATCAAGTGTGAATAAGGCGATATGTCCGTCGTGCTCTGCCACCAGATACCAGGCCTGCTGGTGGATAAGTAACCGGCAGGGAGCCAGCCGCTCACAGCGCTGCCCCTCGGCAATCAGCGTCACCCGCCTGCGCCCGGTAATGGCCTGAATCAGTCGCCAGAAAGACAATGCGCCTGATGGCGAAGGAGCCGGACTGGCGGGTGCGATTACGCAGGGAGACTCATCGCACATCAGCAGTGCGTTTACCAGACGACGGTCAAAGCCAGGGAAAAGACCGGCCATCCCGCTGCGGTGGGCAAAGATAAGCACGTCGGGCACCATCTGCGTCTCACTGCCCGCAGTGCGTAAGCGGCAATATCCGGACTGATACTCCAGGTCCAGATACATCAGCCGCTCACGAAAATCACGCCGCAGCGTGCGCACCGACACACCAAACTCAGCGGCCAGCTTACGCACACTCAGTGTTTCCCCTGCCACCAGACGGCTGATTATCAGTGACAGCCTGACAGCCAGCCGGTCATGGCGGCGTTCTGCCTGTGTCATGAGACGTTCTCCGTGAAAGTTAACTGACTGAAAATGATGTGATTACTTTAAAGAGGGGGTCGGACAGGGTATGGACATCACAGAAACTATTTTTCATTTCTGCAAAAGCCAGAGGCAGCGGGGGTTACAGGCCATTCCTCAGTGAGTGAGGACCGCCAGCACGGTGCGATGCGGACAGGTGGTGTCCGATATTAACAAAGCGGCAACATTAAACGGTCACTGCAGTTGCGTGAGCATCGCTTCCGCCATCACCCACAGTGCCCGGTTAAGTTTCACGTCCCCGTCGATACCGCGAACGGCACGGGTATGTGACCGTCCTCCTTTGGCATTACGGCCACTGAGCCCACCCTTAATCAGGTTCTCCTGAATACGCTGGTACGTGGTCCACAGGTCGCTACTCTCATCTTGCCAGCGGCGCGGGGAGAGGATCTGCGACTCAGTCACCGGCTGGTGGTCCTCACCAAAGCGGTACGTCAGCGCGGCTTTTGCCAGTGCCTGCTGCGCAGGTGGTGGCAACAGCAACGACTGCATCGCATCCCGCTTCTCCTCCACACGGTCAAAAATGCCCAGCACTTCATAGGCCCCCTCAATCACCTGACTCACTACATCGCCTTTGTGCGGCACACGCACCTCGCCAAATGACTCACCGCAGACGAGCCCGTTCTGACAAACCGCACGAAATAAACCCGGCAACATCTGGTACGAACTGGTGCCATCATGGGAGTTGAGCAGGATAATTTCTGGTACCTGTTTACCGGTAATCTGCCCCTCCCGACGAAGGCGTAGCATGTGTTTTGTGTGCTCGCGTCGACCCGGGTCGCGTACCCGGGTCTGACAGGCAAAGAACGGCTGGAAGCCTTCGCGCTGCAGGCTGTCCAGCAGGGATATGGTGGGTATATAGGTATAACGCTCACTACGGGATGCGTGTTTGTCCTCACTGAATACACTGGGCACCACGCGAAACAGCTCTTCGCGGGTTAACGGGCGGTCGCGACGGATAAGATTTGCTGCGCCAAAGCGCGAAGCCAGACGGGCCATAAGCAGACTCCTCATAACGGGAAAACAAATAAAAGGGATCCCCGTCGCATCTGCGACAGGGGCAGGGAAGTAACAGGGATGGGTTAAATACTCAGAAGAAGAAATCCCAGACGGCGCGGGCCACTGACACCACCGTGGTGCGCACGGCCTGAATGACAGCCCGTACCGGGGCGGGTATCAGGGGAAAGGCACTGATGCTATCGAGTACGGCCCCGACGGTTTCACCAAAATCGCTACGAGCCTGTTCCCGGACTACCGTCGTGCGAAAGGAAGACTGGAGTTGCGACACCACCGGGCTGGTGGCCTCACGTGGCAGGCACTTAATCATTCGCTCGGCCATCACCCGCAGTCCCCACTGAAGACGGACCGACACGGCACACACCGGATGTACGGGCTGGAACAGCTCATGCAGCAGACAGATTTTACGGCTGATATTCTGCTTCTGCGCCGTGGACAACGGTCCCCCACCGCTGGTGGGTTCGGCCTTATCCGACTGGCTGATAACAAACAGCACCTTATGCCGGTATACCTCTCCAATCACCTGATGATAAAAATGTTCATCCACCGCCAGCGCCCGGTCATCGGCCTTAATCAGCCACAGAACCAGGTCGAGCCGGGGGAGTTGTTCGCGGTACATCGCAGCATACTCGGTATCGCGAGCACCACTTTCGCCCACGCCGGGCAGGTCCACCAGCGTCATATAGCGCTCGCCGACTTGCAGGCGAAAGCGCAGTGGCTCACGGGTACATGCAGCCACATCGCTGACCGGTGATATATCTCCGGCAAACAGGGCATTGCACAGACTGCTCTTCCCAACACCGGTTTTACCCATAATGCCGATCACTGGCTCGTAGCGGGTTAACTGATTTATCTGCTGCAATATACGTTCAGACACCCACTGTGGCAGACCAGCGAGCGATTGCTGAAACGGCTTCAATCCTTCAGAATTGTTCATTACTACTCCTCTGAAAAATAATACAAAAACGGCAGGATCGTGAGATTCCACCGTTAGTCAGGTATGTTCAGAAGAATGATATCTATCTGAAAATAATTTGAATTAAGGTAAGCGTTAAACAGCTGCCGCCTGTGATCCCGGCCCCTAAGTCGTTAGGTTATTCTGCCCCCCTCATCCTCAAGCCAGACCAGTGGATAAGGGCAAATTGTCCGAGGGGCGATAGGGCATTGGGCATTGGGCATTGGGCATTGGGCATTGGGCATTGGGCATTAAGGTTTTATAGTTGTTAGGCATTAATCTAACGTTATAGAAACATCAGCTAATACGATGACTGTCTACGTTTGAAACGTCATCTCTTGCTTTTACATAAGTATTAATGTTGATTATCATCAATTTGATTATAATCATGGCACTTTATTGATTACCGTATTAAATTTTCATTTTTCCCTATAGTGATGATTCATGCCTAGTCCCCCTTGTAAGCGGCTTGACGACTTGAGTCAGGTCCAGCGCGAACGGCTGGCCTACATCGATTTTCGGCTTTACTTCTTCGGTGAGATCGGTCGCCCAGATCTGATTGAGCGCTTTGGCGTTGCTCCAGCAGGAGCGACTCGCGATTTGGCTTTGTACCGGGAAATCGCTCCGAATAACATCACCTTTGATGGTAGCGACAAGATCTATCGTATCGGGCAGGCGTTCTCTCCGTTGTTCGAGCACGCATCGCAGCGTGTTCTGTCGGCGCTGGCTCTGGGCTTTGGCGATGGCGTGAATGGCCCAATGCAGGCGTTGTTACCCTGTGAATCCCCCACAGCCCTGAGCATACCCAAGATGGATGTGTTGGCCGTGATTTGTCGAGCCATCCACTCCAAGCGCCCCGTCGCCATCCGCTACCACTCGATGAGCAGCGGAAAGTCCGAACGGATCATTGTGCCCTTTGCTTTGGTAGATACCGGCCTGCGCTGGCACGCCCGGGCCTTTGATCGCAAGAGTGGAGAGTTTCGGGATTTCGTCGTCACCCGCATCGAAGCGCCAACATTGCTTGAAGAGGTTCCGCAGGCCAACGAACGACCGGATAATGATATCCAGTGGACGCGCATCGTTGAGTTGGATTTCGTGCCGCACCCGCGTGTTGAACGCCCCGAAATCATCGAGATGGACTACGGGATGACCGGTGGCTCGATTAGGATGTACGTTCGTGCAGCGGTGGCAGGCTATATGTTGCAGCGCTGGCGTGTTGACTGCTCACCCAATCATTGCCTAAATGGACCGGAGTACCGTTTATGGCTCAAAGATCATCTCGCGATCTACGGCGTGAAAAACGCCTTACTGGCACCAGGCTATAGCACCTCTACAAAGGCTGACTCTTGATGGAACTGATCGACAATATCAATCGTCTGCTCGGAGACGACCTAAAGCAGACGCTCAAACCCGGTGCTCGCCTGAAGATCGCCGCCTCCTGTTTTTCGATGTACGCGTTTGAAGCGCTAAAAGCAGAGCTGGAAAAAATCGACGAGCTGCAATTCATCTTTACCTCGCCGACGTTCACCGCTAATGAAGTAACCGACAAGATTCGTAAGGAACGCAAAGAATTCCACATACCGAAGGCTGACCGCGAACGTAGTCTGTACGGTAGTGAGTTCGAAATTCAGCTGCGCAACAAACTGACCCAGCGCGCAATTGCAAAAGAGTGTGCGGACTGGATGCGGCGTAAGACAACATTCAAGTCCAATCGCAGCAAGGCTCCGATGCAGCAGTTTGCTTGTGTTCAGGCCGCCGCCGCAGAGACTGCCTACATGCCACTGCACGGATTTACGGCCGTCGATCTTGGCTACCAGCAAGGCAATGCTGTTTCAAACCTCGTCAACAAAATGGACGAGTCGACGTTTACGGCGACCTACCTCAATCTGTTTAACCAGATCTGGCAAGATCCTGAGAAGCTGGAGGATGTAACGGCGCAGATCTGCGACCACATTGCATCCGTCTACCAGGAAAACTCGCCTGAAAGTATCTACTTCCTGATGCTCTATAACATCTTCAATGAGTTTCTGGACGACCTCAACGAGGATGTCCTGCCCAATGACCGCACGGGCTATCAAGACACGCTCATCTGGAACAAACTCTTCAATTACCAGAAAGATGCTGCCACTGGGATCATCAACAAACTTGAAAACTACAGCGGTTGCATCCTGGCCGACAGCGTGGGCTTGGGCAAAACCTTCACCGCACTTGCCGTCGTAAAGTATTACGAACTGCGCAACAAGTCAGTTCTGGTGTTATGCCCCAAGAAACTTGCGGACAACTGGCTGAACTATAACCGCAACCTTAAGACCAACATATTTGCTCGCGACCGGTTCAGCTACGACGTGCTTTGTCATACTGACCTCAGCCGTACGAGCGGCGAGTCGTTTGGAACACAATTGAATCGCATCAACTGGGGCAGTGAAGTGGCACACTGAATTTGTCCACCTGAACAGAGGTGATATGCTCACCTCAGAACAACACAGGTGCTCCAATGAAAAAAAGAAATTTCAGCGCAGAGTTTAAACGCGAATCCGCTCAACTGGTTGTTGACCAGAACTACACGGTGGCAGATGCCGCCAAAGCTATGGATGTTGGCCTTTCCACAATGACAAGATGGGTCAAACAACTGCGTGATGAGCGTCAGGGCAAAACACCAAAAGCCTCTCCGATAACACCAGAACAAATCGAAATACGTGAGCTGAGGAAAAAGCTACAACGCATTGAAATGGAGAATGAAATATTAAAAAAGGCTACTGTAGATTCAATTGGTCAACGCAACAGTTATGTGAAAACATGGGGTTGCGGAGGTTTTTTGAATGAGACGAACATTT
>ENA-UESL01000133-UESL01000133.1-human-gut-metagenome-genome-assembly--contig:-NODE-133-length-46532-cov-10.110020_pt1 | contig 46532 bp, 44 predicted proteins | sample MGYA00243008_ERZ508009 | MGnify/ENA primary metagenome ERZ508009 (study PRJEB26167, sample SAMN06115396) | human gut metagenome | host: Homo sapiens | place: China:Guangxi | collected 2016-06-08...
GAAATGACTCCAAGGCCCGGAGCGGGAACGCTCCGGGCCTTGGTTTTTTTGGAGACGGGGCGGGGCGGAGCGGGGGAGTCGGCCTTTACAATCCCCGCAAAACATGGTAAAGTAAAGGTACTCTGCTTTCGACCGAAAAAGCAGGCCCGGCTGCGGGGAAAGCTGCCGGGAAAACGACTCAACACGACACGGCAAACCAGCCGCGGACGGAAAGGATGTACTTACAATGGAACAGAGCGAAAAGACCCTTGATATGATCGTCAATCTCTGCAAGAACCGGGGCTATGTCTTCCCCGGCTCTGAGATCTACGGCGGTCTGGCCAACAGCTGGGACTACGGCCCTCTGGGCGTCGAGTTCAAGAACAACGTCAAGAAGGCATGGCTGAAGAAGTTCGTGCAGGAGAGCCCCTACAATGTGGGCCTCGATGCCGCCATCATCATGAACCCTCAGACCTGGATCACCACCGGCCACGTTGCCGGTTTCTCGGACCCGCTGCTGGACTGCCGTGCCTGCAAGGCCCGCCACCGTGCCGACAAGCTTATCGGCGACGAGCACCCCGAGGTCAACGTCGATGCCATGAGCTTTGACGAGATGGACGCTTTCATCGCCGAACACGAGGATATTGTCTGCCCCGTCTGCGGCAAGCACGACTTCACCCCCATCCGTAAGTTCAATCTGATGTTCAAGACCGCCATCGGCGTCACCGAGGATAGCTCTTCCACCTGCTACCTCCGTCCCGAGACGGCACAGGGCATCTTCGTCAACTTTGCCAACATCCAGCGCACCACCCGCCGCAAGCTGCCCTTCGGCGTCTGCCAGGTGGGCAAGGCATTCCGCAACGAGATCACCCCGGGCAACTTCACCTTCCGTACCCGTGAGTTCGAGCAGATGGAGTGCGAGTTCTTCTGCAAGCCCGGCACCGACCTCGAGTGGTTCTCCTACTGGAAGGACTATTGCGAGAACTGGCTGCTGAGCCTCGGCATCAAGAAGGAGCACCTGCGCCTGCGTGACCACGAGCCTGCAGAGCTGGCCTTCTACAGCCGTGCTACCACCGACATCGAGTATGCCTTCCCGTTCACCGACTGGGGCGAGCTGTGGGGCATTGCAGACCGCACCAACTACGACCTGAGCCGTCATCAGGAAGCCTCCGGCAAGAGCCTCGAGTACTTCGACAGCGAGACCAACGAGCACTACATCCCCTACGTCATCGAGCCTTCTCTGGGCTGCGACCGCGTGGCGCTGGCTTTCCTGTGCGAGGCCTACGACGAGGAGCACCTGACCGACAGCAAGGGCAAGGAGGACATCCGCACCGTCCTGCATCTGCACCCGGCTCTGGCTCCCTATAAGTGCGCTGTCCTGCCCCTGAGCAAGAAGCTGGGTGACAAGGCAATGGAGATCCGCAACGAGCTGAGCAAGTACTTCATGGTGGACTACGACGACACCGGCTCCATCGGCAAGCGCTACCGCCGTGAGGACGAGATCGGCACCCCCTACTGCGTCACCGTGGACTTCGACACCGTGGGCGACGAGGCCAAGGGCATTGCCGCCGACAACTGCGTCACCGTCCGCGACCGCGACACCATGGAGCAGGTTCGTATGCCTATCTCCGAGCTGAAGAGCTACATCGAGAGCAAGATCGAGTTCTGATAAAAACTCACTTTTGTGAGTGAAAAAACAGCCCCGCCGTTGCATTTTCGGCGGGGCTGTGGTATAATACAACTAAAGAAAGTGCTGTCTGGCAAACGGTCAGTACCTTTCCGGCAAGTCAATCACAAAGAATGACCGCACGAGTTGGTAGCTGGGGCGGTCATTTTTTGTTGTTGAAAATTTTATACGCAATGTCGAACATGCCAAAACCCACGGTTGCAAGCAGCGTGAGCAGAGCTAAGGTTTCCAAAAGCGTCATAGAGCATCACCCCTTTCGCTGTGGAGCGTCGGGGGCACAACAAAAATGTTCGCCTTCCCGACGCAGGGCCGGAAAGGTGCAGACCGCCTGTCGTATGTAGACAGCACTCTCGAATGATAGTATAACAGACGTTTCGTGGTTTTTCAACCGGAAGAGGCGTCTGTTTTGTTTTTATCGGGTGGACAATTCGCCCGGGAACGGTTATACTGTTAGATAGAAAATGCACCGCCGTGTTCTGCACGGCAGAAAGGATATTCCGTGGAAAACTTTGCTATTCTTCTGAAAAAATACGCCGACTTCATCGTCCGTGTGGGCGTCAACCCCCAGCCGGGCCAGACCCTTGTCATCAACTGCTGCCTCGAGGCCGCCCCGCTGGCCCGTCTGTGCGTGCGCAGTGCCTACGAGGCCGGCGCCCGTGACGTGCTGGTGAACTGGAGCGACAACGACATTTCCCGCAGCCGGATGGAGCTGGGCAGCGAGGAAGCCCTGAGCGATTTCAAGTCCTGGCAGCTGCGCCGCTATCTCGACTACGCCGAGAGTGAGGGCGGGGTCTGCGTGCTGCATATCCTCGCCGATGACCCGGAAGTCTACGCCGGTCTGGACGGCGCGAAAATCAGCCGGGTGAACGCCGGTCAGCGCAAGTTCATGGCTCCGTGGCGGGAGTATACCATGAACGACCGCGTCCAGTGGTCCATCGCAGCCATGCCCAGCGCCCCCTGGGCAAAAAAGATGTTCCCGGAGCTGGACGAGGCTGCGGCCATCGAGAAGCTCTGGCAGCTCATTTTCGATGTCTGCCGCGTGACGGGCGGCGACCCCGTCAACGAGTGGAAGGCCCACCTCGACCGTCTGACCGGCCTGAAGGACAAGATGAACGCCCTCGACCTCGAGAGCGTCCATTTCGAGAGCAGCAACGGCACGGATCTGACCGTCGGCATCGCCGACAAGGCCACCTGGGAGAGTGCCGCCAGCGTCAGTGAAAAGGGCGTGGTCTTCCTGCCCAACATCCCCACCGAAGAGGTCTTCACCGCACCCCACAAGGACAAGGTGAACGGCATCGTCTACGGCACCAAGCCCTACGTCTTCAACGGCCAGCTCATCAAGGGCTTCCATGTCACCTTCAAGGATGGCCGCGTCGTGGAGCACGGTGCAGACGAGGGCGCGGAGCTTCTGGGCCGGCTGCTGGACACCGACGAGGGCGCACGGAGCATCGGCGAAGTGGCGCTGGTGCCGGCGTCCAGCCCCATCAATCGCAGCGGCGCGCTGTTCTACAGCACCCTCTTCGATGAGAACGCCGCCTGTCACATCGCCTTTGGTGCCAGCTATCCCGGCACCACCGAGAACGGCACCCGCCTGAGCAAGGACGAGCTGCTGGCCCGGGGCATGAACCAGTCCGCCATCCACGAGGACGTCATGGTGGGCGCCGAGGACAGCCATATCACCGGCAAGTGCCGCGACGGCCGCACCGTGGAGCTGTTCCGCGACGGCGTCTGGGTGCTGTGAGAAGAGGATTTTTCACGAAAAAGCTTGCATAATCCGCAAGAGTATGCTATATTCTAGTAGTACGCTATAGTTTTATTGGAAAGTGGGCCGCAAGGTCCGCTTTTCTTGTTTGTTTGGAGGTTTTTTATGGCGAAGCAGTCTGGCGGCAACACCGCCCAGAGAGTCGAAGCGCTTGTCCGCCCCGTCGTGGAGGGCATGGGCCTGCGCCTGTGGGATGTGGTCTTTGAGAAGGAAGGGCCGGACTGGTATCTCCGTGTGCTCATCGACAAGGACGGCACCATGGACACCGACACCTGTGCCGAAGTGTCCCACGCGCTGGACCCCATCCTCGATGAGGCAGACCCCATCGACCAGAGCTATTATCTCGAGGTGGGCAGCCCCGGCCTTGGCCGCAAGCTGACCCGCCCGGAGCACTACGAGGCACTCAAGGGCGAGAAGATCGGCGTCAAGCTCATCCGCCCCACCGCCGACGGTGTGCGCGAGTTTGCCGGCATCCTGAAAGGCCGCGAGGGCAGCACCGTTACGGTCGAGACGGAGAACGGCCCGGTGAGCTTTGAGGTGAACGCCGCATCCGGCGTCCATCTCTGTGATGACGAACATCTGTTTGATTAAGAACAGCCCTCTCAGGCGCGTTCCGCGCCAGCTCTCCCAGAGGGAGGGCTAAAGATGAATCGAGAAAAGATACCATTATAAACTAGGAGGAACCCGAAAAATGGCAGCAGCGAACAACGAATTTTTTGAAGCTCTCTCCATGCTGGAGCACGAGCGCGGCATTACCGCAGAGTACCTGATCGAAAAGATCAAGGCTGCTATCGTCATCGCCGTGAAGAAGAACTACGAGGTCGAGGACGACCACGTCATGGTCGAGATCGACCCCAACACCGGCAAGTTCAACGTCGCCCTCATCCAGGACGTCGTGGCCGATGAGGACTGGTACGACGAGCACAGCGAGATCGGCATCACCGAGGCTCAGCACATCCGCAAGAGCTATCAGGTGGGCGACCGCGTCGTGACCCCCCTCAAGACCAAGGACTTTGGCCGCATCGCAGCCCAGACCGCAAAGCACGTCATCCGTCAGGGCATCCGTGAGGCTGAGCGCAGCCAGCAGCTGAGCGAGATCCAGTCCCGCGCCCACGACATCGTGCAGGCTACCGTCACCCGCGTTGACCCCGAGAAGGGCATCGTTGCCCTCGACCTGGGCAAGGGCGGCGAGGCTATCCTGCCCCGCAACGAGCAGGTCCCCGGCGAGGTCTACACCGAGGGCCAGATGCTGCAGGTCTACATCGTGGATGTCGTGGCAAGCGAGCGCGGCCCCCGCGTCATGATCAGCCGCACCCACCCCGGCCTCGTCAAGCGCCTGTTCGAGCTGGAAGTGCCTGAGATCTACGACGGCACCGTCGAGGTCAAGGCCATCAGCCGCGAGGCCGGCGCCCGCACCAAGATGGCTGTCTGGTCCAAGGACGCCAACGTCAACCCCGTCTCTGCCTGCATCGGCCCCCACGGCGACCGTGTGGCCGCTGTGGTCGAGAAGCTGGGCGGCGAGAAGATCGACATCGTGAAGTGGAGCGAGGACATCTCCGAGTTCATCTCCGCAGCTCTCAGCCCCGCAAAGGTGGTCAAGGTCGAGCTGCTGCCCGGCGAGACCCGCTCCTGCCGCGTGACCGTGCCGGACCAGCAGCTGAGCCTTGCCATCGGCAACAAGGGCCAGAACGCCCGTCTGTGCGCCCGCCTGACCGGCTACAATATCGACATCCGCCCCGAGAGCGGCTACTACGGCGAGGAAGAGCCGAAGGCTGCCGAGGCTGAGAAGACCGAAGACACCGCCGCAGAATAAGCGCGGAACACCTGCCGAAGGAGGGAAAACCGGATGGCACAAAAGAAGATCCCTGCCCGCCAGTGCATCGGCTGCCTGACCAGCCGCCCCAAGAAGGAACTGGTGCGTGTGGTGCGCGCACCCAGCGGAGAGATCAGCATCGACCCCGTGGGCAAGAAGCCCGGCCGCGGTGCTTACCTCTGCCCGGATGCCGCCTGCCTTGCAAAGGCAAAAAAGAAGAAGGCGCTGGAGCGCTGCTTTGAGCAGCCGGTCCCCGCCGAGGTATACGATGCACTGGCCCAGCAGCTGGCCAGTGTGGAAGCAGAAAAGGAGGCCGACCGCGATGGCAAAGAAGCATAACGCCCCCGCAAAACCGGCCCTTGAGCCGAATGAGGCCCTGTTCCAGGCCGTGAGCCTCTGCCGCAAGGCGGGCGCTCTGACCATGGGCTTTGACGCGGTGGAAGACGCCGTCGTCAAGGGCAAGGCATGGCTCGTGATGACTGCATCCGACGCCAGCCCCAAGACCGTGCAGCGGCTCAACTACGCTGTGGGCGATATGGTGGACGTCATCCCCATGCCGCTGACACAGGATAAGCTGGCTGACATCAGCCGCAAACCAGTGGCCATTTATGCCGTCACCGACCGCAACCTCGCCAAGCTCTGCTTTGACCGGCTGACGGCGTGCGGAGCGATTCAAACTGAGGAGGATATGAGCGAATGATCGTAAAATATAAAGTGAGCGATTTTGCAAAGGACCTGAGCATCTCTGCCAAGAAGGTCCTCGACGAGCTGAACGCCATGGGCAGCACCGGCAAGAAGAACAGCTCCACTCTGGAGGAGAACGAGCTGAACTACCTGCTGGAGAAGTTCAGCAAGGACAACAGCGTCAAGAGCCTGGACGAGTTCCTGAACAGCGCCAAGGCCCCCAAGGCTGAGCCGAAGCCCGCCGAGAAGAAGGCGGAGCCCAAGGCCGAAAAGAAGCCCGAGGCTCCCAAGGCTGAGCCCGCAAAGGCCGAGGCAAAGCCCGCTGCCAAGCAAAACAACAAGAAGAACGAGCAGCACAAGAAGCGCGAGGAGAAGACCGTCTCTCTGAGCGAGCTGGCCCGTGAGACCGGCGCAAAGGCTACTGCAGCTTCCGCTCAGTCCGTCTCTGTCCGCCGCGAGGACAATCAGGTCACCGTCGATACCCGCACCGTCGATATGAACGTGGACCGCTTCGACGCCCGTTACGACGATCTGGCTTCCACCAAGAACACCGAGAACCGCCGCAAGCCCACCCCGCAGGGCAACAAGCAGAAGTTCACCCAGCGCGGCCAGCGCCAGCGCCAGCAGTTCCAGAAGGGCAAGCGTGAGACCGAGTTCGAGCGTCTGCAGCGCATCCAGCTGGAAAAGGCCCGCAATGCGCAGCTGAAGGTCCTCATCCCCGATGAGATCACCGTCGGTGAGCTGGCTGCCCGCCTGAAGCAGCAGGCCGGCAAGGTCATCGCCAAGTTCATGCAGATGGGCGAGATGCATGCCATCAACGACATCATCGATTTCGATACCGCCGCTCTGGTGGCCGAGGAGTTCCACGCCAAGGTCGAGAAGGAAGTCCACGTCACCATCGAGGAGCGCCTGTTCACCCAGGAGGAGGATTCTCAGGACGATCTCGTCACCCGTCCCCCGGTCGTCTGCGTCATGGGCCACGTTGACCACGGCAAGACCAGTATCCTGGACGCTATCCGCAAGACCAACGTCACTGCAGGCGAGGCCGGCGGCATCACTCAGGCCATCGGTGCATATCAGGTCAAGGTCAACGACAGCCTCATCACCTTCCTCGATACCCCGGGCCACGAGGCGTTCACCTCCATGCGCGCCCGCGGTGCCAACATGACCGATATTGCAGTTCTGGTCGTCGCCGCCGATGACGGCATCATGCCCCAGACGGTCGAGTCCATCAACCACGCCAAGGCCGCCAACGTCAAGCTCATCGTGGCCATGAACAAGATGGATAAGCCCACCGCCAACCCCGAGCGCGTGATGGAGGGCCTGACCAAGTACGGCATCATCACCGAGGACTGGGGCGGCGACGTCGCCTGCATCCCCGTCTCTGCTCTGACCGGCATGGGCATCAACGACCTGCTGGAGCGCATCGCTCTGGAAGCTGAGGTCATGGAGCTGAAGGCTAACCCCAACCGCCGTGCCAAGGGCGCTGTTGTCGAGGCTCGTCTGGACAAGGGCCAGGGCCCCATCGCCACCATTCTGGTGCAGAACGGCACCCTCCACTCCGGCGATGTCATCATCGCCGGTACCGCCGTGGGCCGTGTGCGTACCATGCGCAGCGACAAGGGCATCCTGCTGAACGACGCCGGCCCCTCCACTCCTGTGGAGATCACCGGTCTGACCGCTGTGCCTGAGGCCGGCGACCTGTTCGAGGCCGTCGAGGACGAGCGTCTGGCCCGTGAACTGGCCGAGCAGCGCATCGCTGCCGCCAAGGAGAAGCAGTTCTCCGCCTTCCAGAAGGTCACTCTGGATAACCTGTTCAGCCAAATGGCTCAGAACGATATGAAGGAGCTGGCCATCGTCGTTAAGGCTGACGTGCAGGGCTCCGCCGAGGCCGTCAAGCAGAGCCTCGAGAAGATCTCCAACGACGAGGTCCGCGTCCGCGTCATCCACGCCGGCGTCGGCGCCATCAGCAAGTCCGACGTTGACCTGGCCGACGCATCCAACGCCATCATCATCGGCTTCAACGTCCGCCCCGACAACGTGGCGAAGGAAGAGGCCGCTGCCACCAAGGTCGAGATGCGTATGTACCGCGTCATCTACGACGCCATCAACGACGTCACCGACGCTATGAAGGGTATGCTGGCTCCCAAGTTCCGCGAGGTGTCTCTGGGCGAGCTGCAGGTCCGTCAGGTCTACAAGATCTCCAACGTCGGCACCGTCGCAGGCTGCCGTGTCACCAGCGGCAAGATCACCCGCGACAGCAAGGTGCGTGTCGTCCGTGACGGCATCGTCATCACGGAGGACGAGATCGCATCTCTGAAGCGCTTCAAGGACGACGCCAAGGAAGTGGCCGAGGGCTATGAGTGCGGCGTTACTCTGGCAAAGTTTGCCGACGTCAAGGAAGGCGACGTCTACGAGGCCTTCAAGATGGAAGAATACCGCGATTGATTGAAATAACCTCTCAGTCTGGCGAAGAGAGAAAGCTTTCCGGAATGCCAAGGCCGCTCCCCGGTAGGAGAGGTGGCATTGCGAAGCAATGACGGAGAGGTTCATTTTAGAGGAGAAACTATGTCTCAGAAAAATATGGGCCGTCTGGCGCAGGACATGAAGCGTGAGCTCATCGCCATCATCGGACGGCTGAAAGACCCGCGGCTGGAGGGCGGTCTGCTGACCGTCACCCGGCTGGATGTGACGCCCGACCTGGACGTGGCGAAGGTCTATGTGAGCGTGATGGGCCGTGAGGACGGCCCCAAGCCCGCCATCGAGGCCCTGAACCGCGCCGCAGGCCATGTGCGCACCGAAGTGAGCAAGAAAATGCACATCCGCAAGGCACCCCGCTTCATCTTTGTGGAGGACGACGGTGCCGCCTATGCAGCCCACATCAACGAGCTGCTCCGCACGCTGAATGTGAACGGCGACGCTGAGGACTCTCAGCCCGCCGAGACCGAGGAATAAATCCAGCGCTGCGGAAAGGATGGATCCATCAAATGACAGAACAGCTCAATGTGCAGCAGATGGCTGAGCGCCTCTGTGCTGCGGACAACATTCTGGTCCTGTGTCATAAAAACCCGGACGGCGACACCATCGGCTGCGGCAGCGCCCTGTGCCACGCGCTCAAGGCGCTGGGCAAGACGGCAGCTGTCCTCTGCTCCGATGCAGTGCCTTCCCGCTACAGCTTTACTGCACCGGTGCCGTTCCGGGGCGAGTTTGAGCCCAAGACCGTTGTGGCTGTGGATGTTGCCAGCGTGCAGCTCTTTGGCGAAAACAACGGTGTGCCGCAGTATACCCGCCACGTCGATCTCTGCATCGACCACCACGCGGGCAACAGCGGCTATGCGGATTTCACCCTGCTGGACGGCAATGCGGCCGCAGCGGCAGAGCTTCTGTATGAGGTCATCAGCGAGATGGGCGTGGAGATCACCCCCCTCATCGCCAACTGCCTCTACACCGGCCTCGCTACGGACACCGGCTGCTTCCGGTTCTCTTCCACCACTGCCAACACCCACCTCGTGGCTGCAAAGCTCATTCTGGCCGGTGCGCAGGTGGAGGAGCTGAACACCCTGCTCTTCGACACCAAACCCCGGGAGCGGATGGAGGCGGAGCGTATCGCCCGCAACCATCTGGAATATCATCTTGAGGGCCGCTGCGCCCTGATGTATCTGACCCGGGACGAGATAGAGCAGAGCGGCGTGGACCCGGCTGACCTGGAAGAGCTGACCAGCCTGCCCATCAGCATCGAGGGGGTCAAAGTGGGCCTGCTGCTCCGTCAGCAGCCCGGCGGCAGCTACCGCATCAGCGTGCGCGCCGCCAAGGGCGTGGACGCCTGCGCCATCGCACGGCGTCTGGGCGGCGGCGGCCACACCCGCGCAGCGGGCTGTGAGCTGCTGGGCAACCTCGACAACGCCAAGAGCGCCATTCTGGCCGAAGTGGAGGCGGAACTCGACCGCCCCGAGACGCAGGAGGAAAGCTGATGCAGGGTATCCTTATCGTAGATAAGCCAATGGAGTGGACCAGCTTTGACGTCATCGCCAAGCTGCGCGGCATCCTCGGTACCCGCAAGCTGGGTCACAGCGGTACGCTGGACCCCATGGCCACCGGCGTTCTGCCGGTGTTCTGCGGCGGGGCCAGCAAGGCCGTGGACCTTCAGCTCGACCACACCAAGACCTACTGCGCCCGGCTGCGGCTGGGGATGCAGACCGACACCGGCGACATCACCGGCACCGTGCTGGAAACAGCCCCGGTGACGGCGGGGGAGGCCGAACTGCTGGCCGTTCTGCCCCGCTTCCTCGGCCCCCAGATGCAGACGCCGCCCATGTACTCGGCGGTTAAGATCAACGGCCAGCCCCTTTATAAGCTGGCCCGCGAGGGCGTCACGGTGGAGCGGAAGGCCCGCCCCATCGAGATACTGGACATCCGGTACGGCGGCAGCCCGGTAGAGAACGAATACGTCCTCACCGTCCGCTGCTCCAAGGGAACGTATATCCGCACCCTGTTGGAGGACATTGCCGCCGCTATGGGCCAGAAAGGCACCATGAGCGCTTTGCGCCGCACGACGGCGGGTGTCTACACCGAGGCCGACGCCCACACGCTGGAAGAGATACAGGCGGCAAAGGACGCAGGCCCCGAGGCACTGCAGGCTTTGATGCTGCCGGTGGAGAGCGTGTTTGAGAGCCTGCCTCTGCTGGTGGCAGAGCCAAGGGTGGAGCAGCACCTGTACAACGGCTGCCCCACCAGCCGCTACCCGGCGGCAGACGGCCGCTACCGTGTCCGCAATGCCGAGGGTCAGTTCCTGGGTCTTGCGAACATCACCGGCGGCGTGCTCAAGGTCGAAAAACTCTTTGTAGAGAGAAACGAAAAGGACTAAACATTCATGCAGATCTATTCACAGCTTGCGCCGCTTGCGCTGGGCGGTGCCCACGGCTCTGCTGTGGCAATGGGCTTTTTTGACGGCATCCACATCGGCCACCGCGCGGTCATCAATGGCGCAGTGGAGTGGGCCAAGGCCCACGGCGCGGCACCGGCAGTGTTCACCTTCCGCCTGCCCACCGAAAACAGGATGAAGGGCAAGCGCCTGCTCTCCACCGAGGACAAGCACGCCCTCATCGCCAGCCTCGGCGTGGAGCACTATCTCTGCCCTGATTTCGAGGAGATCAAGGCCATGACGCCGGAGCAGTTCGTGCTGGGCATCATCCGGGACTGCAACGCCCGGGCGCTGTTCTGCGGCGAGAACTTCACCTTCGGGGCCAGGGCGGCAGGCACACCGGAGCTGCTGCGTCAGCTCTGCGAGCCGCTGGGCGTGGAGGTAGTCGTCCTGCCGATGGCACAGTTTGAGGAGAAGCCTGTTTCCTCCACCCGCATCCGCACCGCGCTGGAAGGCGGTGACATCCCGGCGGCCAATGCCATGCTGGGGATGCCCTACGCCATCCGCTTCACGGTGCATCACGGGGCGGGCCTTGGCCGGACGCTGGGCGTGCCGACCATCAACCAGCTCTACCCGCAGGGCTTCCAGCTGCCCCGGTACGGCATCTATATCACCCGCACCAGGATAGGGGACAGATGGTACCCCTCGGCCACCGGCCTTGGCACCCGGCCTACCGTCAACAGCGACGAGAGCAAGGTGACCTGCGAGACCTTCATCCCGGGCTTTACCGGCGACCTTTACGGCACCGACCCGGTGGTGGAGTTCCACGCCTACCTCAGCCCCAGCAAAAAGTTCGACACGCTGGATGAGCTGCGCGAGTGCATCGACCACGCAGCCCAGCGCGCGCAGGAATACTTTGCGGAGTGAACTTTATGAAAAAAAACAAAACAGAAATGGTGTCTGCGCATCCTGGTCTGGCTGGTGGCGCTGCTGGTCCTTCTGGGGGTGGCAGACTCCTGTCGTGTTCAGGAAGACCCTCACCGCACACTGGTACAGGGCAGTCTGCAGGAACTGAACGACAGCTGGACGCTGGAAACAGACCAGCAGGCCGTGTATGACATTCCGGAAAGCATGGGGGAAAGCCTGATGCTGAGCATCTGCGGCACGAAGCAGAAGTTCAGCCTCGGGCTGCGGGCAGCGGACGGCAAGGAGACGGCGTTCTATACCTATGACCCGGACAGCGGCCCGGCAGAAATGCGGCTCTTTGCTGCTCTGCCGGAGGGCGCAGCCGGAAAGACGCTGGTGCTCCACTGTGCGGAGCCGTCGGCCCTCAGCGCGATGCTGAGCAGCGAGCCGGTGCTGGCCACCCAGACGAAACTGAGCAGCTATTACTTCAGGCGCAGCCTTTATGCACTGGCGTTCTTCCTGCTCTGCGTCCTCTGCGCCGTGGAGCTTGGCGTTCTGATGGTGACGATGCGCAGCATCTTCACTCCGGAGGTCCAGCATCAGACCCGGGTGATGATCGGGCTGATGCTGGACGCCGGCATCTGGGTGCTGACCGATTCCGAGCTGCTGACCCTCTTTACCGATAAGGCAAGTTTCGTCGCCTTCTTGTCCCTGCTCAGCTTCGGCCTCATCGTCCCCCTCACGTTGGAGTTTATCCGCTGCACCCTGAAAGAGGAGTGCAGGGGGCTGCGGCTCTTGCAGCAAGTACAGATGCTCCTGCTGACGGCAGATATTCTGGGCTGGCTGCTGCGGGGCTGGGCGATGTTCTGGCTGCTGCCCCTCATGCACCTGACCATCCTTGCAAGCATCCCGCTAACTCTCCTCGACCTCTTTGCAGCGTATAAAAAGACCCGAAGCGAGGATGCGCGGGATATTCTGGTCGGCTTTGGTGCATTGGCAGTCTGTGCCGCAGCGGCACTGGTGTTCTTTTATGGAGACCATGCCGGGTGGCAGTACGCGGTGTTTTACTGCGTGGGCCTGCTCTGTTTTTTGTTGCAGCTGGGCCGCACGGTCATCCACCGGGTCAGGCAGGCCATCGACGAACAGGCCCAGCTGGAAAACTACAAGAAGCTGGCCTACGTCGACTCGCTGACCGGGCTTTTCAACTATACGGCCTTCAAGTATATGAAGTCCCGCTGGCCCGAGCGCACGGACTGGACCTACATCGTTATGGACGTCAACTGGCTCAAGCAGACCAACGACCAATACGGCCACCGTGCCGGTGACGAACTGCTCTGCTGTGCAGCCCGCTGCATCCGGGAGGCCTTTTACCGGGCCGAGGACTGCTTCCGCATCGGCGGCGACGAGTTCGCGGTCATTGCGACTGCGGCGGATGAGGACGCTGTGAAGGCAGCAGTCGAAAAGCTCCGGAACTTGTGTGCGGAGTGGGATGCGAAGGAAGAGTATCCCGTCTCCATTGCAGTGGGTCATGCCATGCAGGCAGGCCGCACCATGACGGCGGACGAGCTGTTCATGGAGGCTGACGCTGCGATGTACCGGAACAAAGCCGAGATCAAAAAGGCTGTGGGCGGCATCATCCGCTGAATAAAACAAGAACGCACTTCACCAATGAAAGCTATCGGTGAGGTGCGTTTTTGCTTATCGCAATTTTCAAAAATAGTGCCGGTCAAAACGGCATCTTTGCGATATGCAGTTTGCGGCTGTTGCTTGTGCATTAAAAACGCAAACTGCTATAGTCAGAAAGAGAAACCGGAAAAATAGAGGTGCTCCACCGTTTCCTTTTCGGCGGCGGAGAGGGACGTGTCTGCGGCCATGGCGGCGCGGATACTTTCCTGGGTATCCGGGTAGGAGTTGAGGGTGATGCAGGCTGTTTCGCTGTCGGCATCGAAGTGGAGGGCGTCGCGGTCTTGCGGCGTCCAGACGTCCCAGCCCGGGGAACCGCTGGTCATGAAACTGGCAAGCGCCTGCTTCAGCTGGGCCGAAAGGGCCTTCGCACCGGCTGAAGACAAATCAGCACAGGCAGAATAGCTGCTTTCGGACGAGAAGAGCGCCAGCGGCAGGCCGTGGAAGGAGCCGAGGCCCGGGATAGCCGTCTGACTGTCGGTCCCGCCGTAGTCGATGAGGCCAAGCCAGACCGGAGCACTGCCGCCCAGCGCTTCGGCGACAGCTTCGGTGCTGCTCCAGCGGCAGAGGGCTGAGCCGTATTTTACGGCATAGGCCCGGGCCGCGCTGGAAGCGGGCCGCAGGTCGTCCCGGACAAAGCCGCTGAATTCAGTGGCGCTGCTGAGCAGCAGGAGGGAAACAGCACTCCGGGCGCCCCGGGAGAGCACTACATCGTCTGCGTAGAGGATGGTTGGTTTGCCGAGGGCGGCAATGCGGGCCGGTTCGAGGCCGCAGAGCCATTCCCGGACGTCAGACCCCGGCGTCAGCAGCCATTCGGCGGCAGAAGCCGTGTCAGCGAACCGCCCATCTTCCACGGCCAGCGGCGCGAAGCGCTCGGCCAGCTGACGGGCCGAAGCGTCCGGGTCGGCGAGGGACAGCCCGCCGGAGATGGCGGCGGCCTTCTGGAAGCGCCCACGGAAGAGCGGGCTGCCCGCGAGGGCCGCTGCCATCCGCCCGCCGTCAGAGAAGCCGCAAAGGGTGATGTTGTCGGCGTCGCCGCCGAAGCGGCGGATGTTGTCCCGCACCCAGTCCAGCGCCCGGGCGATGTCCAGCAGGGCAAAGTTTCCGGTGGCGTCCGGGTCGGCAGTGAGGGCGGGCAGGCAGTTCCACCCGAACAGCCCCAGCCGGTAGTTGAGCGCGACAAAGACGCAGCCCGCGTCCCGCACGAGTTCGCAGCCGGGCAGCTCGAGAGATGAGCCTGTGGCGGCGCTGCCGTGCAGATAGACGAGGACGGGCCGCTTTTTGGCCTCGGCGGAGGAATAAATGTCCAGTGTCAGGCAGTCCTCGGTGCCGAGGGGGAAAGTGGTGTACTGGTAGGCCGCCGGGGCGGGGCTGGTGCAGTCCCGCACTGTGTGCCAGCAGGCGGGCTCCTGCGGCGCTGTCCAGCGGCTTTCGCCCGTGGGCGCGGCACCGTAGGGGATGCCGTACCAGCAGAGCTGACCGTTTTCGCCCTCTCTGCCCTTCACCGGGCCGTACTGGGTCTGGCAGAAAGCAGAGACAGGGGAGAACAGGCCGTTTTCGGTTTCAGAAGAAGCCGCATCAGCCGGGAGGAGCGGGCTGGTGAGGGCCGCTGCGGCGGCTGCGCTTCCTTTGAGGAAGCTGCGGCGGGAAAAGCAATGTGTCATTCGATCTACCTCTTTATTACAATAGACAGATTATAACATGATCTGACAGGAAAACAACATCCTTATTTTTGCGGATCTGTAAAAATTTTTCTTGCTTTTTACGTTGGTTTCTGTTATACTAACCCTGTTACCGCGATACGGGGCTGGGAGTATGCCCACTCGGGAGTACCGTTTTCCCGCTGCTGTGTCGCTGGCAAATAAAAATTTTATAAAGAGGTACTGTTACTATGAACAAGCAGGAAGTTATGGCCAAAGTCGCTCTGACCGAGAAGGACACTGGCTCTCCCGAAGTCCAGGTCGCTCTGCTGACCGCTCACATCAACGAGCTGAACGAGCACCTGAAGAAGAACCCGAACGATCACCACAGCCGCCGTGGTCTGATGAAGATGGTTGGCCGCCGCCGCAATCTGCTGGCCTACCTCCAGAAGAAGGACATCGAGCGTTACCGTGCTCTGATCGCAACTCTGGGTCTGCGTAAGTAATAGAAAACAGAGGGCAGGTACCGCAAATGGTGCCTGCCCTTTGCTCTTTTATGTTGGATTTTCCCTTGTATCCCAGGCACTGGAACAAATAGGCCGCTGCTGCGTGTTGCAGCAGTAAATCGAACGCCTGTGTGAAGCGGCACGGACGCTGGATTTATTGCTATGATGCGCGGCGGGCAGCCTTTTGGAATATCAAACGGACATAAGGAGGCAAACCAAATGGCAATCGAATTTGGTTCCCGCAAAGAAAACTTTGACAACTTCAAAGTTTACGAGACTACGCTGGCAGGCCGCCCCTTCAAGGTGGAGATGGGCAAGATGTGCGGCTTGTCCAACGCAAGCGCCCTCATCCGCTACGGCGAGACCTGCGTGATGTGCAACGTGGTCATGAGCCCCAAGCCCCGCGAGGGCGTCGATTTCTTCCCCCTGAACGTGGAGTACGAGGAAAAGCTCTACGCCGCAGGCCGCATCCCCGGCAGCTTCATGCGCCGTGAGGGCCGCCCCGGCGAGCGCGCCATCCTGACCAGCCGCGTCGTGGACCGTCCCATGCGCCCGCTGTTCCCGAAGGAGATGCGCAACGACGTCTGCATCACCATGACCGTCATGAGCCTGGACCCCGACTGCAGCCCTGAGATCGCCGGCATGATCGGCGCTTCTCTGGTCACCGCTGTGTCCGAGATCCCCTGGAACGGCCCCATCGGCGGCGTGCAGGTGGGTCTGGTGGACGGCGAGATTGTCCTGAACCCCACCCAGGAGCAGCGCAAGAAGAGCGACCTCGCCCTGACCGTCGCCGCCACTATGGACAAGATCGTCATGATCGAGGCCGGTGCCAATGAGGTCGATGAGGACACCATGCTGAACGCCATCAAGGCCGCTCACGTGGAGATCAAGAAGATCATCACCTTCATTAACGGCATCGTGGCCGAGCGCGGCAAGCCGAAGATCGATTTCCAGGTCGTGGGCCTCGATATGGACGTGTTCCACGCCATCAAGGAGAAGTATCTCGACGACTTCAAGGCCGCCATGGATACCGACGACAAGAATGTGCGTGATGCCGCTCTGCTGCCCATCATGGACAAGATCGCCGAGGAGTACCCCGACCTGACCGAGGCCGACCTCGACCTCGTCAGCTACAAGATGCAGAAGTACGTCGTCCGCCGCTGGCTGCTGGACGAGGGCAAGCGCGTGGATGGCCGCGGCATCAACGAGATCCGCCCGCTGGCCGCAGAAGTCGGCATCCTGCCCCGTGTGCATGGCTCCGGTATGTTCACCCGCGGCCAGACTCAGGTGCTCACCACCTGCACCCTCGGCGGCACCAAGGACAACCAGCTCATGGATGACCTGACCGACGAGCAGACCAAGCGCTATATCCATCACTACAATTTCCCGCCGTACTCCGTCGGCGAGGCCCGCGCACCCCGCAGCCCCGGCCGCCGCGAGATCGGCCACGGCGCACTGGCTGAGCGCGCTCTCGTGCCTGTGCTGCCCTCTCTGGAAGAGTTCCCCTACACCATCCGCTGCGTGTCTGAGGTCCTCTCTTCCAACGGCTCCACCTCTCAGGCTTCCATCTGCGGCTCCACGCTGGCTCTGATGGACGCAGGCGTCCCCATCAAGGCTCCCGTCGCCGGCATTTCCTGCGGCCTCATCACCGAGGGCGACCGCTGGATGACCATGCTGGACATCCAGGGCGTCGAGGACTTCCACGGCGATATGGACTTCAAGGTGGGCGGCACCCGCAAGGGCATCACCGCCATCCAGATGGATATTAAGATCGACGGCCTGACCTACGACATCATCGCAGAGGCCTTCGAGAAGTGCCGCAGGGGCCGTCTGTACATCCTCGATGAGATCATCAAGCCCGTCATCGCAGAGCCCCGCCGCGAGCTGAGCCGCTGGGCCCCCAAGATGTTCAGCATGATGATCCCCACCGATAAGATCAAGGACGTCATCGGCAAGGGCGGCAAGGTCATCCAGGACATCTGCGCCACCTGCAACTGCAAGATCGACGTGCAGGAGGACGGCCACGTCTTCGTCTCCGCTGTGGATCAGGAGGACGCAAAGCGCGCCATCTTCACCATCAGGACCATCGTGGAAGACCCCGAGATCGGTGCTATCTACAAGGGCAAGGTCACCCGTCTGATGAACTTCGGTGCTTTCGTCGAGATCGCTCCGGGCAAGGAGGGCCTCGTCCACATCTCCAAGCTGGACACCAAGCGTGTCGAGCGCGTGGAAGATGTTGTTGCTGTGGGTGATGCCATCGTCGTCAAGGTGACGGACATCGACCAGCAGGGCCGCATCAACCTGAGCCGCCGCGACGCCATCCTGGCTCTCGAAGCCAAGAAGGCACAGCAGGAGCAGGGCTGATAGATAGCTTCTGAATATGCCCCCGCGCTGTGTGCGCGGGGGCATATTTTGTCTCATGGGCGAAGGATCTTCAATTCCCTACTGAAAAAGTTTGTTTTAGGGGGTTGACAAATCCCGTCGAGGCGAGTACAATAAACGCAATATCACAAAAATGGCTGTGAAGAGAAGAGTAAGCTTTCGCATGAGCCTTACCAGAGAGCCCGGCAGGTGGAAAAGGGCAGGAAACAGGAAGCTGAAAATGGTCTCGGAGCTGCGCGGATGAAGAGCAAGAGCACTAGTCCGCGACGGGTGCGCCCGTTAAAGCGTCCGGCTGTAAGCAGAAAAAATTCTGCCGCAGTTTTGAGGCAGTGTCCGCGAGGACGCTGTGAACCAAGGTGGTACCACGGAAGTTTCAGGCCTCCGTCCTTGTGCAGCGCATGGCTGGCAGGGACGGGGGCTTTTTTGATGCTTCCGTTCAAGGCTGGCGCGGACTGTGCCGCGCCGCCGCTGTACATTATATTTATCCAATAATAGAGAGGGAAAAACTATGATTACTCGTCGTGATTTTCTGAAAGTTACCGGTGTTGCAGCCGCTGCTGCTGCCCTGACCGCCTGCGGCGGCTCTTCTTCCACCGCAAGCTCTGCTGCTTCCAGCACTGCCGCTTCTTCTGAGGCTGCTTCCGCTGCAGCAAAGCTGGACAAGGTGAAGGTCGCTGTTCCCAACGACACCACCAACGAGGCCCGCGCTCTGACCCTGCTGGAGAAGAACGGCTTCTTCAAACTGAAGGCTGACGCCGGCCTGACCGCCACCAAGAATGACATCGAGGAGAACCCCCTGAACGTCACCGTCGATGAGGTCGAGGCTGCTCAGGTCCCCAACGTCCTGCAGGATGAGGACTACGCTGTCATCAACTCCAACTACGCCATCTCCGCTGGTCTGGACCCCATGACCGACGCTCTGGCAATGGAGGACGGCTCTTCTGCTTACGTCAATGTTCTGGTCTGCAAGGAGGGCAACGAGAACGAGCCCAAGATCAAGGCCCTCGTCGCCGCTCTGCAGAGCCAGCAGGTCAAGGACTTCATGGATGAGAACTACAAGGGCGCTGTCGTCTCCGTCGTCGAGACCCCGACCGATGGCTATGACGCTTCCATCGACTACGATGCACTGAACGGCGAGACCGTCAGCTGCGCTGCTACTCCCGCTCCCCACTGCGAGGTCCTGGAGGTCTGCAAGGACATTCTGGCCGCTAAGGGCATCACTCTGGACATCCAGGAGTACGACGACTATGTGATCCCCAACACCATCGTCGAGGACGGTCAGTGCGACACCAACTACTTCCAGCATCAGCCGTATCTGGATAACTTCAACGAGGAGAAGGGTACCCATCTGGTGACCGTCGCCGGCATCCACGTCGAGCCCATGGGCATCTACGGCGGCAAGCAGGACAGCCTGGCACCGATTCAGGGCTAAGCAAACTCCCCCAGTCACCTTGCGGTGACAGCCCCCTCGGGGAGGGGGCCTTTGCCTGACCGTTCTGTTTCAGGCTCCCTCCATGAGGGAGCTGGCAAACCCGCAAGGGTTTGACTGAAGGAGTTTATTCAACAGCAAGGAGTAATTTCTGTGATCGAGATCAAACACCTTTCCAAGACCTTCCAGATGAAGGACGGCGCGGTGAATGCGCTGAAGAACATCGACCTGACCATCCCCGATGGCTCCATCTACGGCATCATCGGTATGTCGGGCGCGGGCAAATCCACGCTGGTGCGCTGCATCAATCTGCTGGAGCGCCCCACCGAGGGCAGTGTCGTCATCGACGGCACCGCGATGGAGACCCTGTCTCCCGCAGCCCTGCGTGAGCGCCGCCGCGACATCACCATGATCTTCCAGCAGTTCAATCTGCTGATGCAGCGCAGCTGCCTGAAGAACATCTGCTTCCCGATGGAGCTTGCGGGCGTGAAGAAGGCCGATGCCGAAAAGCGCGCCAGGGAGCTGCTGGAAATGGTGGGCCTGCCCGATAAGGCCAACGCCTACCCGGCCCAGCTCTCCGGCGGCCAGAAACAGCGCATCGCCATTGCCCGTGCGCTGGCCACCAACCCCAAAGTCCTGCTCTGCGATGAGGCCACCAGTGCGCTGGACCCCAACACGACCCACGCCATCCTGACCCTCATCAAGGACATCAACAAGAAGCTGGGCATCACCGTGGTGGTCATCACCCACCAGATGAGCGTCGTGGAAGAGATCTGCGACTCCGTCGCCATTCTGGACGGCGGCGTGGTCGTGGAGCAGGGTGAGGTGCGCGAGATCTTCGCGAATCCCAAGACGGCTGCGGCCAGGCGCCTCGTCGCCCCCAACGGCGGCAGCGCAGCCCGCGACCTCTCGAGCTTTGCGCCCGACGATCATGTGGTCCGTGTTACTTTCAATGGTTCGTCCGCCGCAAAGCCGCTGGTGGCGAGCCTCGCTGCGGAGAAGGGCATCCTCGTGTCTGTGCTCAGCGCCGACACCCGCGACCTGAGCGGCCAGTGCTACGGCTCCATGCTGCTCAAACTTCCCCGCGATACCGAACAGGCAAAGCAGGCTGCGGCCTATATGCGCAGCCAGAATGGTGTGACCGTTGAGGAGGTGACCGGAGAATGAGCTTTGCAGATTATGGCTTCGCCATTTGGGAGACGTTCTACGTGACCGTCCTCTCCACGGCATTTTCTCTGGTTCTGGGCCTGCCGCTGGGCGTTCTGCTGGTGGCTGGCGATAAGGACGGCGTCCTGCCCCTGCCGGGCTGGCTGATGCACATCCTGAACATCGTCATCAACATCCTGCGCAGCGTGCCGTTCCTGATTTTGATGATCTGCGTCTTCCCGCTGACCCGTGCCATTGTGGGCACCACCGTCGGCACCAAGGCCACCATCGTTCCGCTGGTGGTTGCGGCCTTCCCCTTCGTGGCCCGTCTGGTGGAGACCAGTCTGCGTGAGCTGGACGAGGGTGTCGTGGAAGCTGCCCAGAGCATGGGCGCGACTCCCTTCCAGATCATCACCAAGGTCATGATCCCTGAGTGTCTGCCCGGCCTCATTTCCAGCATGACCACTGCCCTGACGACCATTCTCGGCTACTCGGCCATGTCCGGCGTCATCGGCGGCGGCGGTCTGGGCAAGATCGCTCTGTCCTACGGCTACTACCGCTACCAGACCAACATCATGATCATCTGCGTCGTGCTGCTGGTGCTCATGGTGCAGGTGTTCCAGACCGTCGGTACCTTCTGGGCGACCAGGAGTGATAAGCGGCTGAGAAAGTAAGTTTCTGCTTCCTGCAGGGAATAAAATTTAACGAATCGATTCCCCGCAGGAGGCTCATGCTCCTGCGGGGAATTGTGCTATACAGACAAACCCAGTAAAGGAGTATGTTGCAATGAACCGTGATACCATCTGCGTGCAGGGCGGCTACACCCCCGGCAACGGCGAACCCCGCCAGATCCCCATCATCCAGTCCACTACGTTCAAGTACGCTACCAGCGAGGACATGGGCAAGCTGTTCGACCTCGAGGCCGACGGCTACTTCTACTCCCGCCTGCAGAACCCCACCTGCGATATGGTGGCGAAAAAGATCTGTGAGCTGGAAGGCGGCACTGCCGCCATGCTGACGTCCAGCGGTCAGGCCGCCAACTTCTTTGCGCTGTTCAATATCTGTGAGGCAGGCGACCACATCGTGGCGTCCAGCACCATCTACGGCGGCACCTTCAATCTCATCTCCGTCACCATGAAGAAGATGGGCATTACTGCTACCTTCGTGGACCCGCTGTGCAGCGAGGAAGAGCTGGATGCCGCGTTCCAGCCCAACACCAAGGTCGTGTTTGGCGAGACCATTGCCAACCCTGCCCTCACCGTGCTGGACATCGAAAAGTTCGCCAAGGCCGCACACTCCCACGGCGTACCGCTCATCGTGGACAACACGTTCCCCACGCCGGTCAACTGCCGCCCCTTCGAGTGGGGCGCCGATATCGTGACCCACTCCACCACCAAGTACATGGACGGCCATGGCGCTGTGCTGGGCGGTGCTATCGTGGACGGCGGCAAGTTCGACTGGATGGCCCACGCCGAGAAGTTCCCCGGCCTGTGTACCCCTGATGAGAGCTATCATGGCATCACCTACGCGGAGCGCTTCGGCAAAGAGGGTGCTTTCATCACCAAGGCCACCGCACAGCTCATGCGCGACTTCGGCTCGATGCAGTCCCCCATGAACGCCTATATGCTGAACCTCGGCCTTGAGAGCCTCCACGTCCGGATGCAGCGCCACTGCGCCAACGGCATGGCCGTCGCAAAGTTCCTTGAGGCTCACCCCAAGGTGGCTTACGTCAACTACTGCGGCCTCGAGTCCAGCCCTTACCATGCACTGGCGGAGAAGTATCTGCCGAACGGCAGCTGCGGCGTCGTCTCCTTCGGCCTGGCCGGCGGCCGCGAAGCCGCCAGCACCTTTATGAAGGAGCTGAAGCTTGCCGCCATTGAGACCCACGTTGCCGATGCCCGCACCTGCTGCCTGAACCCGGCTTCCAGCACCCATCGTCAGATGAACGACGAGCAGCTGGCCGCTGCCGGTGTGCCTGCTGAGCTGGTGCGGATGAGCTGCGGCCTCGAGAGCAGCGAAGACCTCATCGCCGATATTGCACAGGCGCTGGATAAGATCTAAGAAACACGGTCAGCGCCATCTGCCGGTTTCGGCCCCTTCCCGTGAAAAAAGCGTCTCTGGATGCAGATAAAAACTTCCCGCTAAAACCGTCAAAAGGAGCAACGATGCTATGCCGCTGATCATCCCCAAGACTCTTCCCGCCTACGATGCCCTCTACGAGGAAAACGTCTTCGTCATGCACCGGGAACGGGCGCTCTCCCAGCATATCCGTCCGCTGGAGATCCTCATCCTGAACCTCATGCCGACCAAGATCGCCACCGAGACCCAGATCGCCCGCCTGCTGGCCAATACACCCATTCAGGTCCACATGACCCTGCTGCAGACGGCCAGCCATGCGGCGACCCACGTCTCTGCGGCCCACCTCGAGGCGTTTTATAAGACCTTCGACGAGGTGAAGAACAACCGCTACGACGGCATGATCATCACCGGTGCGCCTGTGGAGAAGATCGACTTTGAACAGGTGGACTACTGGCAGGAGCTGTGCGAGATCATGGACTTCAGCGAGACGAATGTCTACTCCACCCTTCATGTCTGCTGGGGCGCACAGGCGGGACTTTATTACCACTATGGCATCCGCAAGCAGCTTCTCGACCAGAAGATGTTCGGCGTCTTCGAGCATAAAGTCACCCGTCCCTCGAACCCGCTGGTGCGCGGCTTCGATGAGGTGTTCTACGCCCCTCACAGCCGCCACACCGGCATCAGCCGGGAGGATGTGCTGAACTGCAAGGCTCTGCGCATCCTCGCCGAGAGCGACGAGGCCGGCCCCTTCCTGATGAGTACCGAGAATGGACGGCAGATCTTCGTCACCGGCCACCCGGAGTACGACAAGTACACACTGGACGCCGAGTACAAGCGGGATGTCGGCAAGGGCCTGCCCATCGCGGTGCCAAAGAACTATTACCCCAACGACGACCCCGAGCAGCCGCCTCTCTTCCGCTGGCGTGCTCACGCACACCTGCTGTATGAGAACTGGCTGAACTACTACGTCTACCAGAATACGCCCTACGACCTGGGCGCGATCAGCAAGGTGGAGCACGAGGAAGAATAAGATCAGCCCTCTCCGTCTGGTGAGGAGGGGGCATTTTTGCAAGGAGAATACTTATGGGAATCGAAGCAAAATGGAAGAGCAGGGGCATCCGGGTGGGCAAACTGCCCTGCGGGCCGCTGGACAAGATAAGCGATGTGCCGGGCGTGACGGTGGGTCACTGCACACTGGCGGACGGCGAGGTCCAGACCGGCGTGACCGCGCTGCTGCCCCATCAGGGCGATATTTTCCACGATAAAGTGATGGCGGCCAGCCATGTCATCAACGGCTTCGGCAAGACCACCGGCCTTGTCCAGATCGACGAGCTGGGGACGCTGGAAACGCCCATCCTCTTCACCAATACCCTCAGCGTAGGTACTGTGGAGACAGCGCTGGTGAAGTATATGCTGGATAAGAACCCCGACATCTGCGAGACTACCGGCAGCGTCAACCCGGTGGTCTGCGAGTGCAACGACAGCGGCCTCAACGACATCCGGGGCCTCCACGTCACAGAAGAAAACGTGAGGGCCGCGCTGGCCGACTGCCGCGCCGATTTCGCCGAGGGCGCTGTGGGCGCGGGCCGGGGAATGCGCTGCCACGGCCTGAAGGGCGGCATCGGCTCGGCCTCCCGTGTGGTGGAGCTGGACGGGAAACAGTACACCATTGGTGCGCTGGTGCTCTCCAACCACGCCGTCTTCGATGACCTCGTAGTGGCAGGCACCCCCATCCAGAGCCTGCTGGACGCCCACATCCCGCCCCACGAGGACAAGGGCTCCATCATCACGGTGCTGGCGACGGACATCCCCTTGAGTGAGCGCCAGCTGCGGCGGCTCTGCCACCGGGCGCTGGTGGGCCTGTCCCGCACCGGCTCTTTCTGCGGAAACGGCTCCGGCGAGATCGTCATTGCCTTCACCACCGCCAACCGGGTGCCGCACTACTCCGAAAAGGCCATCCTGCCGATGGGTATGCTCCACGACGACGCCATCAATCCGCTGTTCCGGGCGGTGGCCGAGTGCGTGGAGGAAAGTGTGCTGAGCAGTCTGCTCCATGCCGAGACGGTCACAGGCTATCATGGCCGGACGGTCAGATGTCTGAGTGATCTGCTCGACGAGAAATAAAAAAATGGGAAGCGCTTTTGCGCTTCCCATTTTTCATAGTATTATCTGCGGGGCTTCCGCATCGGCTTTTTCTTCCGCACGCTGTAGCCGAAGGTCCCCAGCTTTTTGCCCAGAGCCAGATATTCGCCGTGGCTGTAGACGATGAGTTTGGCCTTGTCGAGGCAGAGCTTACCGTTCTCGTCCAGCAGGCTCTCGTCCACGTCGCAGGCGACTACTTCGGCGAGGAAGAGGTCGTGGCTGCCCAGCGGGATGACCTGCGTGACCTTGCACTCGAGGTTGACGGGGCTTTCTTCGAGGATGGGGCAGTCCGTCAGCACCGAGCCGGGGGCAGAATGGAGTTTGCAGGCTGCGAATTTGTCAAAGTCCCGGCCGCTCCTGACGCCGCACCAGTCCACCGACTTCACCAGTGCCTCGGTGGGCAGGTTGATGGCAAACTGGCCGCTCTCTTTGATGAGGTGGTGGCTGTACCGCTCGGGGCGGACGCTGATGGATACCATGCTGGGCTGGGTGCAGATGGTGCCGGTCCAGCCGATGGTGATGAGGTTGGGCTTGTCCAGCCCGCCGCAGGAGACCAGCACCGGCGGCTCCGGGTTCAGGAGGGTGCTGCCTTTCCAGCTCTGTTTGCTCATCCGTGATACTTCCTTTCGTAGGGAGCCCATGTGCGCTCGCTGATGATGTAGCGGGGGCGGGCCTTGGTCTCCATATAGATCTTGCCGACGTATTCGCCGATGACGCCCAGACACACCAGCTGGACGCCGCCCATGAAGCAGACGATGCAGATGGTGGAGGCCCAGCCCGCCACGGCGCTGCCCAGAACAGCCTGCACGATGGCCCAGATGACGCCGATGAAGCTGATGAGGCTGACCACGATGCCTGCGCCGGTGATGAGGCGGATGGGCTTGTTCGACAGGCTGGTGATGCCGTCGAAGGCGAGGGCCAGCATCTTGCTGAGGGGATAGTGGCTCTCGCCGGCCAGACGCTCGTGGCGCTCGTAGTAGACGGTGTCGCTGGGGTAGCCCACCAGCGGCACCATGCCCCGCAGGAAGATGTTCACCTCGCGGTAGTCGGCGAAGCTCTCCAGCACCCGGGTGCTGATGAGCCGGTAGTCGGCGTGGTTGAAGACGATGTCTGCGCCCAGCGCGTTCATCACATGGTAGAAGCCCTCGGCGGTGAACCGCTTGAAGAAGGTGTCGGTGTCCCGGCGGCTGCGCACGCCGTAGACGACCTCGGCGCCGTCCAGATACTTTTTGACCATCTCATCCATGGCGTTGATGTCGTCCTGACCGTCGCAGTCGATGGAGATGGTGATGTCGCAGCTGCCGCTGTGGAGCGCCTCCATCAGCCCGGCCAGCACGGCGTTCTGGTGACCGCGGTTCCGGCTCTGGGAGATGCCGATGAAGTGCTCATCCTCAGAGGCGAACTTCTGGATGAGGGACCAGGTGGCGTCGCGGGAGCCGTCGTTGACGAAGAGCACCCGGCTCTTCTCGCTGACAAGGCCCGCTGCGGCGAGGTTGTTTATCTTTTTCAGGAACAGGGGGGCCGTGATGGGCAGCACCTGTTCTTCATTGTAGCAGGGAATAACGATCCATAAAATCGGTTTGGACATGATGAAGTTCTCCTTCTATATAAGGCTCTCCCAAAGGGAGAGGCTGTTACAGCACCATATGCCGCAGCGCGTCCGGTTCCAGCAGCTTGAAGCTGCTCTTATAGGTCTCGAGCAGGCCGTCCCGCTGCATCAGGCTCAGCTCCCGGGAGAGGGCGCTGCGGTCGCAGTTGAGGTAGTCGGCCAGCTGGATGCGGGAGTAGGGAATGGTGAAGGTGAGGCTGTGGTGAACCTCGGCCTCGCTGAGCAGGTAGGCGCACACCTTGGCCCGCAGGCTCTTGAGCAGCAGCAGGTCTACCCGGCGGGAGAGCAGGAAGTATTTGTCGCTGATGGTGCGCACAAGGTTCTGCAGCACCCGCTGGCGGGCCGGGTCGGCCCCGGGCAGCAGAAGCTTCTCGTAAGGCACCAGCAGCACCTCGCAGGGGGCCGAGGCCACCACCGTCACCGGGCTGGAAAGGCTCGAGCCGCCCAGCACGTCGCCGAACACACCGCCCGGCCCCATCTGGCTGATGGGCAGACGCGCCCCGCTGGCGGCGGGATGGTAGGCCTCGATGGCGCCGGAGAGCACCACGCCTACCCGGCGGTTCGACTGTCCGGCCAGTACGAGGGTCTCGCCCCGGCTGTAGGTGCGCAATACGGCCCCCACTTCGCCCAGCAGGACCCGGAGCGCTTCGGCTTCCAGTCCGGCGAACAGAGAGGTGGATTGTAACAGCGGAAGATGATTTTCCATACCCATTCCGTGAGGTTTTCCCCGGGCCCTCACCGCCCTTCTGCGATTCCGTTGCGTGTGCAACGGTATTTTTTCTCTTATTATAGTAAACTTGAGGGCGTAAAGCAAATGGTTTTGCAAATTTTTTGCGGGAAAATTTCTCCCAATGAAAGTGAGGAACGAAATCCTATGAAAAAACTGACATCTCTGCTGCTGTCGCTGGTGCTGATGGTCAGCGTGCTGGCCTGCGGCGCATCGGCCAAAACGAGCACCAAAGTGCGCATCGCCGGCCTAAAAGGCCCCACCACCATGGGCCTCGTCAATCTGCTGAGCATGGAGAAGGACGGCACGGCCTCCCTCGACTATGACCTGCAGCTCTACGGCGCTGCCGATGAGATCGTGCCGAAGCTCATCAAGGGTGAACTCGACATGGCTGCTATCCCAGCCAACCTCGCCGCGACCCTCTACCAGAAGACGAACGGCGGCATCCAGGTCATGGCCGTCAACACGCTGGGCGTCCTCTACGTCGTGGAGAAGGGCAATACCGTCCACAGCTTTGCTGACCTCAAGGGCCGCACCATCCTTTCCACCGGCAAAGGCACGACGCCCGAGTACGTCCTGCGCTATCTGCTCAAGAAGAACGGCCTCGACCCCGACAAGGACGTGAAGATCGAATACTACAGCGAGGCTTCCGAGGTCACGGCCCAGATGGCCGCTGCCAGGAAGGATGCCATCGCCGTCCTGCCTCAGCCCTATGTCACCGCTGCCCAGATGAAGGACAGCGACCTCCGCGTCGTCCTCGACCTGACCCGCGAGTGGAACAAAGTCTGTGACACCCAGCTCATCACCGGCGTCACCGTGGTGCGCACCGAGTACGCAAAGCAGAACCCCGACGTCATCGCAGCTTTCCTGACCGACTACCAGAAGAGCGTCAAGGCGGCGAACGAGGACATCGATGGCACCGCCGCCCTCTGTGAGGAAGTCGGCGTGGTGGCCAAGGCTGCTATCGCCAAGAAGGCCCTGCCCAAGTGCAACATCGTTTACCGCAACGGTCAGGAGATGAAGAAAGACATCTCTGCTTACCTGCAGGTGCTCTACGATGCCTCTCCCGCCGCCGTGGGCGGCAAGCTGCCGGACGATAACTTCTACTACACCGAGCCGTCCGTCCTGCGCAAGGTCATGGCGGCTATCCGCAACTCTGCAAAGTAAGCTTTGAAACAAAGAAGGGGCTGCTGCACATCGTTTTAGCCGAAAGTGCAGCAGCCCCTTTCTTACGTCAGAAGGCCCGCGCCGATGCCGATGAGAGCCGGCAGCAGCCAGCCAAAGCCGAGGCTGCTCAGGGGCAGAGCGTTCATCAAGGTGGAGAGGGAGCCGAAGGGCAGGGCAGCAGGGATGCTCTGGATGGCCGTGAAGAGGATACTCAGCCGCCAGACCGATGTCCGCTGGAACCGTCCGGGCAGGAACTCCACCACGATGAGGATGATGGCGATGGGGTAGATGGCGTTCAGCACCGGGACGGAAAGGCTCAGGATGTCCGCAAGGCCGATGTTCGCCAGCAGCATACTCACCAGCGCGAAGAAAGCCGCAATGGCAGGGTAGGGCAGCTGGGGCAGAAGCTCGTGGAAGTATTCGCCTACGCTGGCGATGAGGCCGACGCAGGTGTTGAAGCAGGCGATGACGAAGATGGCGGCCAGAAGCACCTGTCCCACCCGGCCAAACAGGCCGTCGGCCAGTGCAGTCAGGACGGCGGCACCGGTGCCGCTGCCGGGGAAGGTCGCCCCTGAGATGCCGCCGATGTGGGTCAGCATGGCGTAGACCACCAGCAGCATCCCGCCCGCGATGAGCCCAGCCCGGATGGTGCCGCGCCGGACGGCGGATTCCTCCGTGATGCCCACCGCCTGAAGGTTCAGCGCGATGACCGCGCCGAAGTTGAGCGCTGCCAGCGCGTCCATGGTCTGATAGCCGTCCAGCACGCCCTGTGCGGCTGGGAGGGCGGCGTAAGCCTCGGCAGGTGTGCCGTAGCCGGGCGCGGCCGGGCGGAGGATGCAGCCCGCGAACAGCACCACGATGAGCACCAGCAGGGCAGGGCAGAGGATGCGGCCCAGCCGCTGGGTCAGCTTTTCGGGCTTGAGGGCCACGAAGTACGCCGCAGCAAAGAACACGAGGGAGTAGATGAACTGTCCCGGTGCGCTCCGCCCCACCAGCGGCGTCAGCATCTCAAACGAGGTGCTGGCCGTGCGGGGGATAGCGAGGCAGGGACCGATGGACAGATAGACCAGCACAGCGAACACCTGTGCGAAGCGGGGATGGACCCGCCCGGCCAGCGCAGGCAGACCGCCTGCCCGGGCCACCGCTGCCACGCCCGCGATGGGCAGGCCGATGGCGCTGACGGCAAAGCCCACAAAAGCGGGCCAGAGCGCCGTCCCGGCCTGTGCGCCGAGGAAGGGCGGGAAGATGAGGTTGCCTGCCCCGAAGAACATCGAGAACAGGGTGAACCCCACCAGAAGGAGCTTTTTGCCCCGGAGGGCCTGAGCGGAATCGTGCATGGTCATCTCTCCCAGCTGTGCGCGGAGGCACGTAGAATAAGGATTACTTTATTCCAGTGTAGTGTTTTATGACCTTCATGTCAAGAGAAGAAAAGATGAAGGATTGTATTCTCATACATGATGTGATATTCTGAAAGCGAGAAAACGAACAGGAGCAAAGAAATACATGGATAAAACAAAAAAACGCCGCATTCAAATTTTGGCGGCGTCGGTGTTCTGGCTGGGCGTCTGGCAGGCGGCGGCTGTGGCCATCGGGCAGGAAGTCTTTCTTGTCTCGCCGGTGCAGGCCATCGGTACGCTGGTGGAGCTGCTGCCGCAGGCCGAGTTCTGGCAGCGCATCGGTTTCAGCGCCGGGCGCATCCTGCTGGGCTTTGGGCTGGGCGTTCTGTCCAGCGCGGTGCTGGCGGTAGCCGCCGAAAAGTGGGAGTGGGTGGACGCCCTTCTCGCCCCCGTGATGCAGCTGGTCAAGGCTACTCCGGTGGCGAGCTTCATCATTCTGGCGCTGGTGTGGGTCAGCGGCTCGTCCCTGTCCGTCCTTATCAGCTTTCTGATGGTGCTGCCCGTCCTCTACAGCGCAGCGCGCACCGGCATCGGGAGTGCTGACCGTCAGCTTCTCGAAATGGCGCAGGTGTTCCGTCTGCCTCTGGGGCGGCGTCTGCAGGCGGTCTGGCTCCCGGCGGTGCTGCCCGCGTTCCGGCAGGGATGCAGCGTGGCGCTGGGCATCTGCTGGAAGAGCGGCGTAGCAGCAGAGGTCATCGGCCTGCCGGACGGCAGCATCGGCGACGCGCTTTACCGGGCAAAAATTACCCTTTCCACCGGAGAGCTGTTTGCCTGGACCTTCGTCATCATCCTGCTGAGCGCCGTATTCGAAAAGCTGTTCCTCGCGCTGCTGGATAAAGCGGTAGCGGCAGTTCTGGGCGAAGAGGAGGCTGAAAAATGAGTGAAACCAACAACAAACTGGAAATAAAGAATCTGTCTAAACGATTCGGAGAGAAAATTCTCTTCGAAAACCTCTCGCTTACTGTGGACGACCCGGCGGTGCTCTGGGCGCCAAGCGGCTGGGGCAAGACGACCCTGCTCCGTATCCTGATGGGGCTGGAAGCGCCCACCTCCGGCAGCGTGGAGGGCGTGGGCCGGGTCGGCGCGGTCTTTCAGGAAGACAGGCTCTGCCCCCAGCTGACCGCCGAAGAGAATGTGGCGCTGGTGCTGACCGCAGAACAGTACAAGGTCAAAACACAATACAAAGAGCAGATACGAGATAATCTTATACAATTAGGACTGGATGACGAGGCCCTTGCCCTGCATGCCCGGAAGCTCTCCGGCGGACAGAAGCGCCGCACCGCCTTGCTGCGCGCTCTCTGGGCCGAGAACGACACCCTTCTGTTGGATGAGCCCTTCACCGGCATGGACCCCGCCGCCATGAAAAAAGCCGCAGCCATGCTCAAGGCACGCTGCGGCGCAAAGCCCACCCTGCTGGCGACCCATGATAAAGAAGCCATCCGGGAGCTGGGGTGGAAAGTGATCGAACTGGGCTGAAACGAAAGGAGCCTGACCATGGAGAAAAAGACGAGCTGCCTGCTCTGCGTTCTTACCGCGCTGCTTCTCGCTATGCTCTATCTCTGGGCCGCCCTCCGCCCGGGCGTCTGGCTGCGGGATGCCTTTTTGTACCGGCAGGCCGACGGCAGCTTTTCGGGCAAGGATGCGTATGCCGCCTACACCATGCAGATCGCCCGGACAGGAAACGGTGCGGAAGTGGATTTCACGATGGACGGAGAGACGCGGCACTATCGGCTCGAATCGAAAGTCGAGGGCATGAGCGACCCGGGCGTAAAAATCGAGCAGGACGGAGTGGTCATTTTTACCGGGACCGCGCTGGGCGACCCCGGCGACGCCATCCTGTGGCGGGAAGACGATGGGGGCCTTGCCGACGAGGTGAACGTCATCGTCAACGGCGAATACCAGAGATCCGATCTCTGGCCCAGTTGTAACTGGCTCTATAATGTGGCCGTCGGCGGGCGGCGGGAGACCCGGGGCAGCGTGGCGTTCCTGCTGCCGATAGGGGCGCTGGTGGTGCTCCTTGTGCTGGATGTCCGGTTCCCGCTGCTGTTCTGGAACCTCCGCCACGGGCTGGAAGTGTACGGCGGTGAGCCCACCGAATGGTATTACGCGATGCAGAGGGGGAGCCGCATTGCCAGCATCATCGGTGTTTTTGTGCTGGCGGCGATGAGCTTTGCTGTTCACTGAGGCTCACAGCAGCTCGGCAAGGATGCTGTTCTGTACGATGAGCCCGGCGGGCGTGAGGGCGAGGGTGTGGCCGTCAAAGTTGGCATAGCCGCTCTTCACGCAGTTTTGCACAAAGGCCAGCTGCGATGTGGAGAACTCCCTGCCATAGCGTTTTTTGTATTCGTCGAGGCTCAGACCTTTGCGCAGACGCAGCTGCAGGATGAGATAATCCTCCGCACCGCAGCCGCCGTCCATGACGGGCGCGGCCTCGTCCCGCAGAAAGGCTTCGGTGTCGGCGGGGTAGTAGAACCGTTTGCCGCCCATGCAGGAGTGGGCGGCGGGGCCGATGCCCAGATAGTCGCCGCAGTCCCAGTAGATGAGATTGTGCTTTCCCTCATAGCCCGGGCGGGCGAAGTTGGAGATCTCATATTGCCGGTAACCATGATGTTCCAGCTGCTCGACGGCGTAGAGGTAAAAATCTGCCGCCTCGTCGGAGGTGGGCAGACCTTCGGGGGGCGTCCGGCCAAAGGCGGAGTCGGGCTCGATCTTCAAGAGGTAGGCGGAAATGTGGGCCGCGCCGCCATCCTCGATAAGCTCCAGCGTCTCGTCGAACTCGGCCTGCGTATAATGGGGCAGGGCCAGCATGATGTCGCCGCTGATGTTCTCGAACCCGGCCCGGCGTGCGGCGGCGAAAGCGGCCCGCGCCTGCTTTGCCGTGTGGGGGCGGCCCAGCGTCTTGAGCTGGCTGTCCCGGGCCGACTGGACGCCGAAGGAGATGCGGTTGACGCCCGCCTCCCGGAATGCCCGGAGAGAGTCTTCGGTCACGGTCTCAGGGTTGGCTTCCAGCGTGACCTCGGCCCCGGGCAGGGGCTGTGCGGCGGCGATGAGCCGGGCGGCGTCTGCCGGGTCCAGCAGACTGGGCGTTCCGCCGCCGAAATAAAGGGTGTCCGGCCGCAGGGGCGCGTCCGGCGCAAACCGGGAGAGTTCCCGCAAAAGGGCGTCCACATAGGCCCGGGGGACGCCGCGCTGGCCGGGGGCAGAGTAAAAATCACAGTACCGGCATTTGGAAAAACAGTAAGGAATATGCAGATAAAGTCCGAGGGACATCAAATATCACAGCCTTTTTCATGAATCGTTCATTTCTATGCAGTATACTATATTTCGTAGACCGGGGCAAGGCCGAGACCGATGCCCTGATTTTGAATGGAGGATTCCTTATGGATTACAACAACTATGACCGCGGCTATGCGGAGCCTTCGATGAGCGCATCGGACTATATGACCCGCACCTACCGCTGGATGGCCGGCGGCCTGCTCGTCACCTTCGCAATGGCCTATATCACGGCGACCACGCCCCTTATCTATCTGGTCAATTCCCTTTACTTCCTGCTCACCATCGGTGAGCTGGCGCTGGTGTTCATGCTCAGCGCCCGGGTGCAGAAGATGTCCATCGACGGAGCAAGAGCTGCGTTCTTCGGATACGCCATCCTGAACGGCATGGTCCTGAGCTACTACTTCCTGATGTTCTCGGTAGGCACGCTGGTCATGGCTTTCCTCGCCACGGCGGTCTACTTCGGCCTCATGGCTGTGTATGGCACCACCACCCATAAGGACCTCACTGGCTGGGGTCCCCGCCTCATGATGGCTCTGGTGGCCATGATCGTCACCAGCCTGGTAGGTGCGCTCTTCGGCTTTGGCTTCGGTGCCTCGGTGCTCTACTGCGGCATCGGCCTGGTGGTGTTCATGCTGCTTACCGCCTATGATACCCAGAAGCTCCGCCAGATCTACGCCTACTATGCAGGCGACGCCGAGCTGGCCGAAAAGGCTTCCATCTACGGCGCACTGACCCTGTATCTGGATTTCATCAACATCTTCCTCTACGTCGTCCGCCTGCTGGGCATGAACAGCCGCAGCCGCAACAACTAAATAGGACTTTTGGCCCCGGTCATCCGGGGCCTTTTTGCGTCCTGATGAATAAACCTCGCTCTGCCGCTCCAAACTACCACCAAAGAAACGATTCCGTACACAAAGATGGATTGGAGTAACGAACGATGGAGCAATTCAGAAAGTTTTTGCGGGACAAAGCCTTTGCGCTGGTGCTCACCGCCTGCCTGCTGGCGGCGGCAGCGGCCGGAGTGTGGGCCGTGCGCACGGTGCGCAATGAGCTGAAGCAAGATCTGGACGCGGTGCGAAGCCCGTCCAGCACCGCCCCCGGCATCGACGAGGGCATCAACACATCGCCCGGCGTTGCCGGAGAGGAGGAAGCCGAATGGCAGCAGCAGAACGCACCCGCAGCAAACAGCGTGGCCAATGTGCCAAAAGCCGACAGCTCGTCCGGTGGGGCTGCGTCCTCTTCTGGTGCGCAGTCTGGCTCTGGTTCGGTGCGCGAACCCTCCGCGCTGCAAACCGAGTCCTTGCCTGCCAGCAGTTCGGCTGCGCCTGCCTCCACGCAGCCTGTCTCGGGGCGCGTCTTAAACAGCTACAGCGGCGATGAGCTGGTCTACAGCAAGACGCTGGGCGACTGGCGCACCCACAACGGTGTGGACTACGCCGCCGACAAGGGCGCGGAAGTGACCGCCCCGGCGGCAGGCAAGGTGGTGGAGACCGGCACGGACGACAAGTGGGGGCCTGTGGTCGCCATCGAAGATGCTTCCGGCAGGATCTGGCGGGTCTGCGGTACGACGGATGCCAAGGTGAAGAAGGGCGACACCGTCTCGGCCGGGCAGACCATCGGCAAGGTGGGCAGCGTGAGCTGTGAGTGTGCCGAGGAGAGCCACATCCACTTGGAGGTCATGGAGGGCGAAAAGTATCTCGACCCCATCAAGGCCATGAAATAAGCAAAATGTTCCGGGCAGGTGCAGCAGAACGCTGTACCTGCTTTTTTCACATTGCTTTTGGCGGTCGATTCTGGTATGATAAACTAGAATAAGTGTGAAGACAGAAGAAAAAGCGGAGGAAACGAAACATGAAGGTCTTAGTGGTAGGCGGCGGTGCTGCCGGCCTGATGGCGGCGGGCGCGGCCCTGCGGCAGGGGCATGAGGTGACGGTGCTGGAACATATGGAAAAGCCGGCTCAGAAAATTCTCGTCACCGGCAAGGGCCGCTGCAATGTGACCAACGACTGCACCGCAGAGGAATTTCTGCACCATGTGCGGACGAACCCCCGCTTTCTGTTCTCGTCGCTGGGGGCTTTCCCACCGGCCAGGGCGATGGAACTGTTTGAGTCTCTCGGTGTGGAGCTGAAAGTGGAGCGCGGACGCCGGGTATTCCCGGTGTCCGACAAGGCCGAAGAGATCCGGCAGGCCCTTCTGCGGTACGCAGACGGAGCGGACATCGTCCACGACGGGGCAAAAAAGCTGCTGCTGGAGCCGCTGGCCCAGCCGGAAGAAGCGCCTGCTGCGCCGGAAGATCCGCGCCACCCGAAAAAGAAAAAGCCCGGCCCGGCCTATCGCTGCGTAGGAGTGCGGGGAACTTCGGGCCGGGAGTACAAGGCGGACGCCGTGCTGGTGGCAACGGGCGGCCTGAGCTACCCCACCACCGGCTCCACCGGCGACGGCTACAAGCTGGCCCAGCAGGCGGGCCACACCCTCGTGGAGCCTGTCCCCAGCCTTGTCAGTCTCGTGAGCCATGACGCCGACTGCAAGAAGATGATGGGCCTCGCCCTCAAGAACGTGACTCTCACTCTCCACGAGGACGGCAAAGCCATCTTCGAGGAGCAGGGCGAGATGCTGTTCACCCACTTCGGCATCAGCGGGCCGCTGACCCTCAGCGCGTCGAGTCATCTGGGCGACATGAAAAAGCACAAGTACGAAGCTTTTATTGATTTGAAGCCTGCCCTCAGTGAGGAACAGCTTTATGACCGCATCACCCGGGACTTTGCCCTTCTGGCGAACCACGCGGCGCAGGGCGCACTGGTGAAGCTGCTGCCGTCCAGTATGCAGCCGGTCATGGTGGCCCGCTGGGGCATCGACCCGGCCACCAGGGCAAACCAGATCACCCGGGAGCAGAAGCGGGAACTGGTACAGCTGATGAAGCACTGGCGGGTGACTATCGATGCCCGGGGCGATTTGGCACACGCAGTCATCACGTCAGGCGGCGTGTCGGTGCGGGAGGTTGACCCCAAGACCATGCAGAGCAAAAAGGCCCTCGGCCTCTACTTTGCAGGCGAGGTGCTGGATGTGGACGCCTATACCGGCGGCTACAATCTGCAGATCGCATTCTGCACGGCACAGAGTTTTGCGAATCATCTGGAATGACCGCTATAGAAGGAGATATAAAAATGATTTCTGTTGCAATCGACGGGCCTGCGGGCGCAGGCAAATCTACGCTGGCGCGGCGTCTGGCTGCGGACTTCGGCTACATTTATGTGGACACCGGTGCGATGTTCCGTACCATCGGCCTTTATGCCCTCCGCGCGGGCAAAGAACCGAAGGACAACGAGGCAGTCGATGCGCTGCTGCCCAATATCACCCTCGATTTTGCTTTTATCGAGGGTGAACAGCATATCTATCTGAATGGCGAGGACGTCAGCACGGCCATCCGCACCGAAGAGGTGGGAATGGCGGCTTCTGCCGTGGGTGCAAATCCGGCGGTGCGCGCCTTCCTGCTGGAGATGCAGCGGGACATGGCCAGGACGCAGAACATCCTGATGGATGGCCGCGACATCGGCACCGTGGTGCTGCCCAATGCGACGGTGAAGATCTTCCTCACCGCCAGCCCGGAGGCCCGCGCCACCCGCCGCTGGAAGGAGTACCAGCAGAAGGGCATCGATACCCCCTACGAAGATGTGCTGGCCGACGTCAAGCAGCGCGACTATCAGGACACCCACCGCGCCGCAGCCCCCCTCAAGCAGGCAGACGATGCCGTGCTGCTGGACACTTCGGAGCTGAATTTTGAGCAGAGCTTTGAGGCCATGAAGAAAATTATCACGGAGAAGGTCGGATGATACTATATTATATTCTGGTCCCGCTGGCATGGCTGGTGTTCCACATCGGCTTCCGCGTCCGGTGTGAGGGCAGGGAGAACCTGAAAAAAATCGGCACGAAGGGCTGCATCATTGCCCCCAACCACATCTCCGCCATCGACCCGGTGTTCGTCGTCATCACCCGGTTCTGGGGTCAGCGGATGACAGTGTTTGCCAAGAAAGAGCTGTTCGAGATAAACGCATTCCTGTCGTGGTTCTTCCGGTGCGCCGGTGCAGTCTGTGTCCGCGGCACGAAAGAAGAGGTCAGCGTCATCGACGACACTGTGAAAAAGTGTCAGGAGGGCGGCACACTGCTGCTCTTCCCGGAGGGTACGCGGGAGCAGGAGGGAAAGTTCCTTCCCCTCAAGAGCGGCCTCTTCGTCATCGCGGCGGCAGCAAATGTGGACGTCGTGCCTTGCCGCATCTACTACGACACCCCCGATGGTAAGATGAAGCTGTTCTGCAAGGTGCGTGTCATCTTCGGCGAGCCCATGCCCGCTGCACAGTTTGCAATGGAAGGCCGCCGCGACATAAAGAAGCTGCGGGAGAATAAACAGGCCGTTCTGGATGCGTGGAGTAAATTGTAAGGCGGCTTGCCCTCTCCGTCATCGCAAGCGATGACGGAGAGGTTGAATTTAGGAGAGTACAATGGAAATCAGACTTGCAAAGACTGCGGGTTTCTGCTTCGGCGTGGACCGCGCGGTCAAGCTGACCTACGGTCTGCTGGATGAGGGCCGCAAGGTGGCCACCCTCGGCCCCCTCATCCACAACCCCCAGACCGTGGAAGACCTCGAGCGCCGGGGCGCACTGGTAGCAGATACCCCCGCTGATGTCCCTACGGGTTACGAGGTGGTCATCCGCAGCCACGGCGTCCCACGCAGCATTTACGACGAGCTGGACGCCCGGGGCTGCACTTATCACGATGCCACCTGCCCCTTCGTGAAGAAGATACAGAAGATCGCTTCCGAGGCCGAAGCCGCCGGTGCAGTGCTCGTGGTGGCCGGTGATGCGTCCCATCCGGAGGTGCAGGGCATCGTCGGACATACCCGGGGAGAGGTATTCGTTTTCAGCGATTTGGCCCAGCTGAAGGCGTGGAAAGGGCCTTCTGACCCCCAAAAGCCCATTTTTGCAGTTGCACAGACCACATTTCAGGTAACAAAATGGCAAGAAAGTTCGGAGTTTCTCAAAAAAGCCTATACAAACGCCCGAATTTTTGATACAATATGTAATGCGACGTGGGCGAGGCAACAGGAAGCGGAAGACCTCAGCCAACAATGCGACATCATTGTTGTCATTGGCGGTCATCATTCTTCCAATACCCAAAAGCTGGTACAGGTCGCCGCAAAGCATACGCGAGCCGTAACGGTCGAGACAGCGAGCGAACTTCGGCCGGAATGGTTTGCAGATGTAAAGACGGCGGGCGTCACAGCCGGGGCTTCAACGCCATCGTCTATTATTGAGGAGGTACTTAACAGTATGAGCGCAGAAATCAATGACAGCATGAGCTTTGAGGAGATGCTGAACGCATCCGAGGAAAAGCGTGTTCATGCAGGCAGTATTGTGAAAGGAATCGTGACCAGCATCTCTGCCAACGAGATCCAGGTGGATATCGGAGCTAAGCAGACCGGCTTTGTCAAGCTGAGCGAGCTGACCGATGATTCCTCCGCCAAGGTCGAGGACCTGGTGAAAGTTGGCGATGAGCTGGACCTCATCGTCGAGAAGGTTATGGATCAGGATGGCGTCATCCAGCTCTCCCGCAAGAAGCTCGCATCTCGCAAGGGCATGGAAGAGATCGCCAAGGCAGCTGAGTCCGGCGAGGTCGTCGAGGGCGACGTCACCGAGTTCAACAAGGGCGGCGTTGTCGTCAACGTCAAGGGCGTCAAGGTGTTCGTCCCCCGTTCTCAGGCCACTATGCGCCGCGACGAGGACTACACTGCTCTGGTCGGCCAGCACGTTCAGCTGGTCGTCACCGAGTGCTCCGGCCGCAAGATCGTCGGCAGCATCAACAAGGTCACCGCTGAGCAGAACAAGGCTAAGCGTGAGGAGTTCTGGGCAAACGTCGAGGTCGGCAAGACCTACACCGGCGTCGTCAAGAGCCTGACCTCTTACGGTGCATTCGTCGACATCGGCGGTGTGGACGGTCTGTGCCACATCAGCGAGCTGAGCTGGAACCGCATCAAGCATCCCTCTGAGGTCGTCTCCGTTGGCGACACCATCGAGGTGTATGTGAAGGATATCGACACCGAGAACCACAAGGTCTCTCTGGGCTACAAGAAGGCTGAGGACAACCCCTGGGAGCAGCTGAAGAACAACTACCCCATCGGCAGCACCTTCCATGCTCCGGTCGTGTCCCTGACCAAGTTCGGTGCATTCGTCCGCATCCTGCCGGGTGTTGACGGTCTGGTCCACATCAGCGAGATCAGCAATGACCGCGTTGAGAAGGTCTCCGACGCACTGAAGGTCGGCGATATGGTCGACGTGAAGCTGCTGGATGTCGACTTCGACAAGAAGCGCATCAGCCTGTCCATGAAGGCTCTGCTGAACGACGACGCTGAGTAATCAGCCCGCAGCATAGTCTCATCAGACACAATGCGAACTACAGCCCCGTTGCCGGGAAAACGGCGGCGGGGCTGTTTTTGTACAATTATGAAAAACTGGTTTATAAAGCACCGCGAGGTGCTGGCTTATCTCGTTTTCGGTGTGCTGACCACATTGCTGAACATCGTACTGTATGCGCTGTTCAGCCGCCTGTTCGGCTACGAAGCCGCCAACAGCTGGGGCAATGTGCTGGACAATGTCATCTGCATTTTGTTCGCCTACGTCACCAACCGGGCGTTCGTCTTCGCCAGCCGGACGCAGGGCAGGGAAGCACTGAAAGAATTTGGTGCATTCGTCACCTGCCGTCTGGGTACACTGGTATTGGATGCCGCCATCATGATGATCTTCGGCAACCTGCTGGCCGCCCAGGGCGCAGCGCTGGTGGAGAGCTTTATGAACGGTGCGCTGAGCCTGTTGGCTGGCTGGTTTGGCCCGGATACGGTGCTGCACATGGCCACCGGCGGCGCAGCGCCCGCTCCCTCCATCTCCGACGGCTCTGCCGCCATCGCCATCATCGGCGGTGCCGACGGCCCGACGGCCATCTTTGTCACCAGCTTCTACGATGCCCAGGCCCTGTGGGGCATGGCGGTGAAGGTGTTCTCCAACGTGGTGGTGGTCGTGCTGAATTATGTGTTCAGCAAGCTCATCGTTTTTAAGAAGAAATAACCTCTCAGTCTCGCTCACGCTCGACAGCTCCCCTGCCGAGGGGAGCCTCTGGCGAAGAGATAAAGCTTTACGAAATGCCAAGGCCTCCCCTCGTTAGGGGAGGTGGCACGCCGTCAGGCGTGACGGAGAGGTTGCTATTATAACAATTTCAGGAGGTACGGTATTATGAAACGTGGTCTGAAAGGTTTTGCATTTCTGGTCTCCGGTCTGGTGCTGGGCATCATCGGCGCAACGGTGTCTGCAACGGCCATTGCCCTGAGCGCTGTCGGCATGGCGAAGGTACACCGTGCCACCAAGAATTAAGAAGCTGTTTTCAAAACAACTTCGATTCAGGAGGAAAAAAGTATGAATCGTGAAGAGATCCTGTCCCACGTCGATCACACCCTGCTCAAGCCTGAGGCTACCTGGCCCCAGATCCAGACCCTGTGCGACGAGGCCATCGCCAACCACACGGCTTCCGTCTGCATCAACACCTGCTATGTGAAGCAGGCCGTCGAGTACATGGCGGGCCGCATCCCGGTCTGCTGTGTGGTCGGTTTCCCTCTGGGCGCAATGGACACCGCTTCCAAGGCTTTTGAGGCCAAGACTGCCATCGAGAACGGCGCTGCCGAGGTGGATATGGTCATCAACATCGGCCGCCTGAAGAACGGCGAGTACGACGCCGTCCGCGAGGACATCCGCGCCGTCAAGCAGGCTGTGGGCGATAAGGTCCTGAAGGTCATCATCGAGACCTGCCTGCTGACCGACGACGAGAAGCGCAAGATGTGCGACATCGTCTGCGAGGCAGGCGCTGACTACATCAAGACCAGCACCGGCTTCTCCACCGCCGGCGCAAACTTCCACGACGTGGAGCTGATGGTCAAGGGCGTGGCTGGCCGCTGCAAGGTCAAGGCCGCCGGCGGCATCTCCACCGTCGAGGATATGGAAAAGTTCCTCGCCCTCGGTGCAGACCGTCTGGGTACCTCCCGCGCCGTCAAGATCCTGAACGGCGAGCAGGCAAAGGGTTATTGAGCCTTATCAATCTGCGCGAAATGTCAAAAAAGAGTGCGACTCTTCTTGACATTTCGACGAAGCAATGATAAGATATTACCCGGACAAACTGAATACCGACTTATCAAGAGCGGCTGAGGGGACAGGCCCTGTGAAGCCCGACAACCTGTGCGTGAGCATAAGGTGCCAAATCCTGCGGGAAACCGAAAGATAAGAGTGCAACGCTCAGAGCTTCGGTTCTGAGCGTTTTTAATTGCATAAACTTGATGAACGAGTAGGAAGCTGTCAATATTGATACACACACACCAACGCCAAGGAGGTACAAAAATGGCAAAGCACCGTCTGTTTACTTCTGAGTCCGTCACCGAGGGCCATCCCGACAAGATCTGCGACCAGATCTCCGACGCCATCCTCGACGAGATCCTGACCCACGACCCCAATGCCCGCGTGGCCTGCGAGACCTGCGCATCTACCGGTCTTGTCCACATCATGGGCGAGATCACCACCAACTGCTATGTCGATTTCCAGAAGATCGTCCGCGAGGTCGTGGCTGACATCGGCTATACCCGCGCAAAGTTCGGATTCGATGCCGACACCTGCGCCGTCATCTCCAACATCGACGGCCAGAGCCCCGACATCGCTCTCGGCACCAACGATGAGGTCGGCGGCGCCGGCGACCAGGGCATGATGTTCGGTTATGCCTGCGACGAGACCCCCGAGCTGATGCCCATGCCCATCAGCCTGGCCCACAAGCTGGCCAAGAAGCTGACCGAAGTCCGCAAGAGCGGCGAGCTGGACTATCTGCGTCCGGACGGCAAGAGCCAGGTCACTGTCGAGTACGTGGACGGCAAGCCCGTCCGCGTGGACGCTGTGGTCATTTCCAGCCAGCACAGCGATGCCGTCAGCATGGAGCAGCTGCGCGCCGATGTGATGGAGAAGGTCATCAAGGCCACCATCCCCGCCGAGCTGCTGGACGAGAACACCAAGTATTATATCAATCCCACCGGCCGCTTCGTCGTGGGCGGCCCTCAGGGCGACACCGGCCTGACCGGCCGTAAGATCATCGTCGATACCTATGGCGGCTACGCACGCCACGGCGGCGGTGCTTTCTCCGGCAAGGATCCCAGCAAGGTAGACCGCAGCGCCGCTTATGCGACCCGCTGGGTGGCCAAGAACATCGTGGCCGCTGGTCTGGCCAAGCAGTGCGAGGTGCAGGTGGCTTACGCCATCGGTGTGGCAAAGCCCGTCTCCATCATGGTGGACACCTTCGGCACCGGCGTCGTGGCCGACGAGAAGATCGAGCAGGCTGTGGAGAAGGTCTTCGACCTGACCCCCGCCGCCATCATCCGCGACCTCGACCTGCGCAAGCCCATCTACCGCAAGCTGGCCGCTTACGGCCACATGGGCCGCGAGGACCTGGGCGTGAAGTGGGAGAACACCGACCGCGTCGAAGAGCTGAAGGCTGCTGTCGCCGCCCTGTAAGAGTAAAAACTTAAAAGAATGACTTTTGAGCCGGAGAATGTATGGTTTTTGTAAAAAACACATAGTCTCCGGCTCTTTTTCGACAAAGAGATGTGCAAGGCGCAGAAAATGCAGGTTGGATGCAAGTTTCTAGTGTCGAAACGCCGAAAATGTGATAGAATAAATAATGGATATGCACTTCAACGTCTGATTTTATCAACTGATAAAAGAAACTTTAAGGAGCTATAATTATGTCTGTCATTACCCCTAAGGATTGCTTCCACCAGCCTCAGGTCGCCGACCTGCGCCTCATCGCCTGCCCGGGCGCCGAGGAGCTGACCAACCTCATCGACAAGCATCTGGTGCGCTGGGCCAGCGAGGCCGGCTACCAGACCAATAGCTTTATCATCGAGAGCGCCTGCCCCCGCTTCCAGAGCGGCGACGCCAAGGGTCTGGTCAAGGAGTCGGTGCGCGGCGACGATATTTTCATCGTTGTTGACCCCGGCAACTACAGCGTGACCTACAAGCTGTTCAACTATGAGAACCACCTGTCGCCGGATGACCACTTCGCCAACCTGAAACGCCTCATCCAGGCCGTGGCCGGTAAGGCACACCGTGTGTCTGTCATCATGCCCAGCCTGTACGGTGGCCGTCAGCACCGCCGCGTGTCCCGTGAGAGTCTGGACTGCGCTGTGGCTCTGCAGGAGCTGCAGGCCATGGGCGTCAAGAACATCATCACCTTCGATGCACATGACCCCCGCCTGATGAACGCTGTGCCTCTGATGAGCTTCGACAATGCGATGCCCACCTATCAGGTCCTGAAGAACCTGCTCAAGAAGAACCCCGAGATCAGCTTCGACAAGGACAAGTTCATCGTGGTCAGCCCCGACGAGGGTGCTATGAGCCGCAACATGTACTTCTCCAGCGTGCTGGGCTGCAACCTGGGTATGTTCTACAAGCGCCGCGATTACACCCGCGTGGTCAATGGCCGCAACCCCATCGTCGCTCACGAGTATCTGGGCGATTCCGTCGAGGGCAAGACTGTCTTCGTCGCTGACGACATCATCGCTTCCGGCGAGAGTATGCTGGAAGTTGCCACCAACCTGAAAGAGCGCGGCGCAAAGCGCATCATCGCCAACGCCACCTTCCCGCTCTTCACCAGCGGCCTCGAGAAGTTCGACAAGGCTGTGGCCGACGGCATTCTGGACTACGTTACCGGCACCAACCTGACCTACCGTATGCCTGAGCTGCTGACCCGTGACTGGTACGTCGATGTTGACGTCTCCAAGTACGCCGCATACTTCGTCGTGGCCCTGAACCATGACATGTCCGTTTCCAGCATCATCGACCCCATCAAGAAGATCGAGGCTCTGCTGGCAAGCCGGAAATAATGACAGATATTTTCTGAGATTCATTCAATAGAAAAATCCCCCGCAGCTTTGTGACGCTGCGGGGGATTTTTTGTTATTCTAATGCTTTCAGCGCCTCGACCACACGCTGATATTCCTTCTCTACCGGAGGGAACAGCTCGTCGGCACCGTCAAGGCTGCCGCCGCGGAGAGCTTCCGTCAGAGCACTGGACGGGACGTACAGTGCATCGAAGCCGAGGTTCTGGCAGACGCCCTTCAGGGTGTGAGCGGCACGGAATGCTGTCGGGGCATCCTTCTCTTCCAGCGCCTTTTTCAGGTTCTGGAAGCTGTCGTCCTGTAGAAATTTCAGCGCGAAGCGGCGGACGAAGTCCGCGCTGGGCAGACGCTCCATCACGCCCTTGTAATCGCCGCCAATGGCTGCATATACTTGTTCCAACGTCATTTTTATACCTCACCCAAGAACAGTTTCGTCAAAGAGAATCCCTTCTTTCGGGGGAGGAGGGGCATCGGCCTCAGTCTCCTCCGCGAGCCGGTCTTCTACGTCGCGCAGGCATTCCAGCAGCAGCGGATTGAAAGCACCGTGCTTTCCTGCGGTCAGCTCAGCGACCGCTTCCTCCTGCGAGAGGGCCTCGCGCTTGTCCCGCTTGCCGGTCAGACCGTCATAGGCATCCGCCAGCGCTACCACCTGTGCTGCGATGGGGATGTCATCGCCCTTCCGGCCATCGGGATAGCCGCTGCCGTCCCAGCGCTCATGGTGCCAGCGGCAGATCTGGATCGCAAACTTCACCAGCGGCTCGTCCTGATACTGGGACAGATTTTCCAGCATCTGCGCACCCAGAATGGGGTGGGTGTGGAGGATGGCGGTTTGTTCCGGCGTCAGGTCGTGGGCGTTGAGGATGCGGTCGTCGATAGCAACTTTGCCGATGTCGTGGAGGGCAGAGGCCGTCGTGATGAGGTAGCGGTCCATCCCGTTCAGGCCGTAGATGTCGGTCTTCTGGCACAGACGCTCCAGCAGGATGCTGGTGATGCGCTGCACCCGGGAGATGTGGTGGATGCTCTCGCTGTTGTGGATCTCCGTGACCTGGCTGAGGATGCCGATCATGATCTGGTCGTTTTTCTCCCGGTCATAGAACTGTTGGGACACCAGCGCACTGAGACGGCGCTGACGGGCGTAGAGCCGGGCGACATTGGAGACGCGGCGGTGGACGATGCGGGCATCGAAGGGGCGGCTGATGTAGTCCGAAGCACCCAGCTCGTAGGCGCGGCGGACGGTCTGGGAGGAATCCTCGCTGGAGATCATCACGACGGGGATATCCTCGAGCCAGCCCTGGGCGGACATCCGGGAGAGGACATCGAAGCCGTCCATGTCGGGCATCACGATGTCCAGCAGCACGATGGAAATATCCGAGCCCCAGGCGTTCAGAAGCTCGAGGCACTTGGGGCCGTTGGGGGCTTCCAGGATCTCGAAATCGTCGCAGAGGATCTCCGAGAGGATGTCACGGTTCATGGGGGAGTCGTCCACGATGAGCACCATTGGACGGTGGTCATTTTCAGAGCGGACGGCATCGGGGGCGATGTCCTCGGTGACGACAGTGTTCTTGCGGTGTTTTGCAAGGTACATCCGCTTGTCGGCAATGGGCAGGGCATCGCTGATGGGGATGCCGACGGCCATCACGCCGCCGATGCTGGCCGAGACGTGCATCTTCTCGAACTCGGGCAGATGGGCCGCGAAGAGGCGCTTGTTGATGTCCTTGAGCTTGCGCACGAAAACCTCAGCCGAGATGTCGGGCAGAATGAGCAGCAGCTCGTCGCCGCCGTACCGCACCAGCATATCGGTGGAGCGGATGCAGTGGTGGATGATGGAGACGATGAGCCGGAGCGCTGCGTCGCCGGCTGAGTGGCCGTAGGTGTCGTTGCAGAGCTTGAAGTCGTCGAGGTCTATCATGGCGACGCCGGCGTTGAGGTACTTGTGCTTTAATTCCTCTTCATAGAAACGGCGGTTGTAGGCGCCGGTGAGGGCGTCCCGGTAGATGAGCTCGTTGGAGTGGAGGGTGCTGCGGGCGCTGGCGTCCAGCGGCAGGATCATCTCCATCACATAGGGCTTGCCGTCCACCTCGACATAGCGGGCTGTGACCTGATAGAGGGTGCTTCCAAGCGTTTCCAGCTTGGAGCACTGGCATTTGCCTGCCATTGCCTCGCGCCCCACGCAGCTGGTGCAGGGATGGACATTCTTCCAGGGCGGGTAGCAGGGGTCTTCCGCCAGCATCTTTGGGTCGAGAAGACGGACGGAAGCATATATCTTGCGCAGACAGGCCATCTCCTGCTCGGCCTGCTGGCGTGTCAAATTTTGTTCGGTAAGTTCGGACATGATGTCGCTCCTATTATAACAAGGTAACGAGATAGGGTGTGGAAGGAGGGCGAGAAACAGCAGTCCTTCTGCAGCGGATCATGATAATTATGTAATATACTACCACAATCATGGGAAATCCGTCAATGCATAGAAAAATATTTCCGAAATGGAATGACAGTCTGCCGGGATTCCCGGGAAAATAGAAATTTGAAGCAGACCGATAAAATTGTTGCATCCCGGCGCGAAACGGCTCGAAAAGTTTGTAACCGATTTGATAAAAATACGCACAGACACAATAAATTTGGACGCTGGTTGCACAAATATGAAAAATTGTGCTGCTTAACAAAAAGATTTTTGGATACAACAGAATGTAT